>Ga0172373_10005288_pt1 | contig 17772 bp, 11 predicted proteins | sample Lak10m_2_FD_114546 | JGI IMG/M metagenome (GOLD analysis project Ga0172373, IMG submission 114546) | Freshwater microbial communities from Kabuno Bay, South-Kivu, Congo - kab_092012_10m | ecosystem: Environmental > Aquatic > Freshwater > Lake | place: Democratic Republic of the Congo...
AAGATGCCATTTCCCGAAATGGCCGGTGCGGTATCCTGCTTCCCTCAACACCTCAGCGAGGGTGACGAGACCGGGATCGAGGTAATTTTTGCTGATCGGATAGAGGAACCGGCTCGTCGGTGCGACTCTCTCAGGGTAGCGCGAAGCTCCCTCCTCCGCGGCGGGTTGATGCCCCGAGGCGGAGGTGACGCCATGGCGAGCCGAGTATTGACCACTCTGGATCGTGGCCCGGGTCGGAGAGCAAAGGGGCACCGAGTAGGCCTGGGTGAAACGCATCGACTCGGCGGCCAGACGGCTCATGTTCGGCGTCTCGTAGTATCGCGATCCGTAAGGCTCGCAGTCCATCCAGCCCATGTCGTCGACGAGAAAGACGATCACGTTGGGCCGATGGTCAGGCTCGGCACGGAGGGCGGAGCTCCCGAGCACGAGAATGGAGGAAAGCAGAGACAGGATTTTCATGAGGCGAGTCATAAACCCCGTCGCCGGGTGGAAGTTCCCCCGCAGACTACCACTCCGACTCAGGTCTCTTACTCATCCACTGACTCAAAATCGGACGTCCCCGGGCCCTGTCGAGGTTGAAGCAGGAGAATGAAGGATCACACCAAAACCTCCCTTACCACCTCCCCATGAACATCCGTGAGACGGAAATCGCGGCCGTCGAATCGGTAGGTCAGCTTCTGGTGATCGAGCCCAAGCTGATGGAGAATCGTCGCGTGGAGATCGTGCATGTGGACCTTGTTCTCCACCGCCGTGAAACCGAACTCGTCGGTCGCGCCGTGGGCAAAACCGGGCTTGAATCCCCCGCCCGCAAGCCAAGTGGTGAATCCTTTCGGGTTATGGTCCCGACCGGTGCCGTTGCCCTGCGCGTAGGGAGTGCGCCCGAATTCTCCGCCAAACCAGACGATGGTATCGTCGAGAAGCCCCCGCTGCCGCAGATCCAACAGCAAACCCGCGACCGGTCGATCGACCGCGAGGGCGTGATCGGCGTGTTTGGGCAGGTTGGAATGTTGATCCCACGCGGGGTTGGCGGTGTTATCGCCGTAGGTTACCTGTACAAACCGAACCCCGGCCTCACACAATCTCCGAGCAAGGAGACATTTGCGCCCGAAGTCCTCGGTCGGCGCTCCGTCGCGGATGCCATAGAGATCGAGAGTCGCGGCGCTTTCCTTCGACAGATCCGTGACCTCTGGCGCCTGACTCTGCAGACGCCAAGCGAGCTCATACGATTCGATCGCCGCCTCGAATTCGGCATCACCAGGCCGCTGCGCCCGCTGCGCTTCATTGAGCGCCTGAACGAATTCGAAGCGACCACGCCGTTGCGTATCGGTCAGGCTGGCGTTGCCGATGTTGCGGATTGCGGCCTGGGCGGCGGGAGCATCGGCCCGTCCCAGCGGCGTGCCCTGGTAGACGGGCGGAAGAAAGGCGCTGCCATAGTTCCGCGCACCACCGTTTCCGGTCGAAGGTCCGATCGTGACGAAGCCGGGCAGGTTCTCGCTCTCGCTGCCGAGCCCGTAGGTGATCCAAGAGCCCATCGAGGGACGGATGAAATTCGTCGTGCCGGTGTGGAGGAAGAGCGTAGCCGGTCCGTGGGCGATACCCTCGGTGTGCATCGAGTGGATGAAACAGAGATCATCGACATGACGGGCCACTTCGGGAAACAGCGACGAGACCTGACGTCCGCACTGCCCGTGGGGAGAGAAGCCCCATTTCGGAGCCATGAGCCGGTGGGCCGAAGCCTCGTTCCTGCCCGAGTTGGCGATTTTTCGGGAGTCGAAGAAGTCCGCCATTTCGCCATCGCGACGGATCAGCTCCGGCTTGTGATCGAACGTGTCGACGTGACTCGGACCGCCCTGCATGAAGAGAAAGATGACACGTTTGGCCCGTGCCGGGATCAAGGGCCTCCGTGGACCGAGTGGACTGGCCGAGACCTTTCCCGCGAGAGCGGCGAGGGCAAGGCCGCCAAAACCACAGGAGAGCGAATGGAGGGCGTGTCGTCGGTTCATGGCGGATCGGTCTATTCGAGGTAACGGAAGTCAAGACTGGCGAAGAGCCCCTGCAGGATGGTGCTCCACGCTTCCTCCTCCGCTCCCTTCGGCGCCGCCGCGAGGAGACTGGAGACGAGGGCCCGTTCGCTCCCAAGCGGGGCTCGGCCGAGGACGCGATAGGTTGCGATCTCGAGGCGTGACTCATCACATTTGCCCTCCCCACAGACTCGCTTCGCGGCGTGCTGCGCCTCTTCGAGGACGAAGGGATGGTTCAGCATCAGGAGCGCCTGGGGAGCGATCGTGCCGAGATCGCGGCGTCCCGTCGTCCGGCTGGGATCGGCGAGATTGAAGGCTTCGAGGAACTCGGGGAGCGAGTTCCTCAGCGCGGGCAGGTAGACGCTGCGGCGGAGGCTGTCCTGCTCGTAACGATAGTCGTTCGACGCGGCCGGCCGGACCGTCGGCCCACCCGCCGCGGGATCGAGGCGACCACTAGCCGCGAGGATGGCATCGCGCATCGCCTCGGCCTCGAGACGGCGACGGGGGGCGCGGGAGAAGAGCCGGTTCTCGGGATCAGCCAGCGTCGAGGGCGTTTCCTCACCGGGAGCCGAGCGCTGATAGGCGTTTGTCAGGGCGACCTCGCGGATCAGCTTCTTCATCGACCAGCCCTCCTCCATGAAGCGCACCGCGAGCCAGTCGAGCAGCTCGGGATGGGAGGGCGCCTCGCCCGTTGTGCCGAAGTTGTCAGTCGTGCGCACGAGACCACTCCCGAACATCCAGTGCCAGACCCGGTTGACGAAGACGCGCGCGGTCAGGGGATTTTCGGCCGAAGCTATCCAGTCGGCGAGTTCGAGACGACCGCTCTGTCCCGGGCTGATGCGGACCGGGGCCGCCTCCGTCCGCGTCACCTCGAGAAACCCGCGTGGCACCGGATCGCCGGTCGGTTGGTGCACGATACCACGGGCGAGCACGGGCAGATCGACGGGATTTTCGCGTTCCTTCACACCGAGATACTTGGGTCGCGAAGGACCCGATTCTTTCAAAGCCACGATCTCTTTCTTGAGGCGGGCCACTTCGGCCACGGCCTCGCGCCGGCGTTGCGCCGCCTCCTCGTCGGGCGGACCCGTCGGTGCCTCGTCCGGTTTTTCGAGATCCTCGACCGGGACGAATTGCACCGCATCAGCGACGACGTAGCCGCTCGTTCCCTCGTTCGAGATCAGCACAAAATTCGCTCCGTTCGTTTCAAAGGTATACTGACCGAGTGAAGCGAAGCGCCCCTCGATCGGAGGCGTTCCGCTCAAGTCGAAACGCATCGGAAAATCTCCGTCAGCGCTCGAGATGAGAATGGGAACGGAAGGCGAACGTCCCACTCCCGGCGCCCAGGCGAGACGCACCTCGTAGCGTCCGCGATGCGGGACGCGGGCGACGAAGCTGAGGGTCTTCAGCCCCTTGCCATCGTTCTCGTCGTGAAGATACCCCGCTCCGATGTAACTCCGCGTGTGAACCGAGGCCTTCCAATTCCCCACCTTCTCCGCTTCGCTGTCGTCGACGACCAGGCCCTGCAGATCGCCCGCCGCAACGATCGCTGGCATCGACTCGGTGCCTCGCGAGGGATCGGCAGCGACGGCGGACTCCCGCACTTTCTCGGCGGCTTTGAGTTCGGTCTCGAGCGTCGCCAAACGAGCCTCGTGGGAGGCCAAACGAATTTCCTCGGCCGGATCGAGTGGCAGCGGTAGGTCGAGCCAGCCCGAAACGTTTGAATGGGCGAGAATGGTCGTGTTCGCGAGAATGCCGGCGAGGGCGTGATAATCCCGTGTCGGGACGGGATCGAACTTGTGATCGTGGCAGCGGGCGCAGCCCAAGGTCTGCCCGAGAAAGGCCTTGCCGATCGTGTCGAGCTGCTCGTCGACGATGTCGAGATCGAGCTGGCGTTTGTCCTGCTCCTCGAGATTGTGGTTTCCGAGGGCGAGAAACCCGCTCGCGACGAGGCGGCGTTGTTGCTCGGTCAGGGAGACGCCCTCGCGCGGCAGGAGGTCGCCGGCGATCTGCTCGCGCAGGAACTGGTCGTAGGGCAGGTCGCGGTTGAACGCCTCGATGACGTAGTCGCGATAGCGCCACGCTTCCCGCAAGATGAGGCCTCGGAGGGTGTAGGACTCGCCGTAGCGAGCCAGATCGAGCCAGTGTCGTCCCCACCGCTCGCCGAACTGCGGCGATGCCAGGAGACGCTCGATCTCCCGCGCCCACGCCCCGTCTGAGGGATCGGCGGCGAAGGCGCGGATCTGTTCCGGCGTCGGAGGAAGGCCGATGAGATCGAAGTGGAGGCGGCGGATCCGCGCCTCCGGGGAGGCCATCGGCGCTGGAGCGAGACTCGCCGCCTCGATTCGGGCGAGCAGAAAACGATCGATCGTCGAACCGGCACCCCCGGTGGCTTTCACCTGCGGAACGGGGGCCTGCTCCGGCCTGCGGTAGGACCAGAATCGCCTCCCCTCCTCCAAGGACATGCCCGAGGCAACCTTCTTCACGGTCCCCTCGCGCGGATCGGGAGCGCCGATCGCGACCCACTTTTCGAGCGCCGCGATCTTTTCGGAGGAAAGGCGCGTCTTCGGGGGCATTTCGAGATGGGGATTCTCGTAGCGGATGCTTTCGATGAGGAGACTTGCACCCGCATCTCCAGGCACCACGGCGGGACCCGAGTCACCTCCGACGCTCCATCCCTCCCGCGAGTCGAGCACGAGCCCGCCCTTCTGCTCCCCTCCCATGCTGTGGCACTCGTAGCAATGCTCGACGAAGATCGGCCGGATCTCCTTCTCGAAAAAGGCGATCTCCTCGGTCGCGCCCGCCGCACCGGGACAAAGGAACACTGCGAGGAAGGCCCTCCCCCTCCCCGTGAAACCGCCGACTCTTTTAAAAAGCGAAAACATGCCAGAAGGGATCGGTGCGACTCGCCGAGCCCTCCCTAAAGTAAAGGAGCTTGACCGTCCTCGACAAGATCGGAGCCCTCACGGGTTCGCGTGTCGCGAACGATGTCCAATCAGACCGGAACTCGGTAACCTGACCCCAGTCAGGCGGCTTATCGCAGCTTCTGCCCGATGTCATCGGCGTAACCGGTCATCTCGAGATAAGCTCGACCCAGGAGCGCTCCGGACGATTCATCCCGCACCTCACAGGCCCCCTCCCAATAACTGACTCCGCCGGCACCGCCCGAAATTTCCTGATTTTCGAGAATTGGCAGAAGGCGCAGCCGCCGTTGCTCTCCCTTCGCCGGGTCGCGGACGATGAGAAGGGGGGAAATTGGGTAGCTCGCCCCGGTCACCGGGCTTTTCCAGGCCCCGTCATGCCCCCATTGGAAGTCGCTCGCCTTGACATGAGCCAACGCACCGTCACGATCAATCCATACCAGCTTCGAAAATGGGGAAATCCCGCCCTCCTTCGTGCGCAACACGTAGGCCATGATCTCGCGACCATCCGTGAACTGGATGCAGGTCCAATCCCACCCGATCTGGTTCTCATCGAGCTGGCTGCTGGAGATCTCGTGGTCCATCCAAGCCGAGCCGGTCACTTCGAACTGCTCCTGACCTCGCCTCAGGCTGCCCCTCGCCGCGAGCCGAGGCCAAGTGATGTAATAGCTCGCAGCCGTCCCCTCCGGTCCCTTTCGCGAAATGCCGTCCTCGCCGAAGACGACATGCGGCTTCTCCGGATCGAGCCGCAGGTCCAGCGCCACCTCCGCCCGAATCGAGCCGAGGAGCCTCATCCCGTCGCCGTCACGCGCAAGAGACCAATTGCCGTTGAAGACCTCGAGATCCTCCACCTTCGCCCCGGCATCCCACCCTCCGCGATTGAGACGCTCCTCGTGCAAAAATTGGCCTGTCGCGGGATCACTCAATCCCATATGAGCGAGATAGAGCTGCTCCGTCCCGAAATCCTCACCCAACGGCACGTCCACCGGCCTCTGCCCGAGACGGAAGAAGGTCGCTTGAAATCCAAAGCGGCGTTCGCCCGACTCGAGGTGTCCGGTCAGATACCACCATTCGATTTTGAAATCAGGATGGCTGCCGTGGTCTCGCGGAAAGGAAAGGGCGTGACCCACTCTCGGAACGTTCCAGACCTCCGCGCCGAGACAGGGAAGGCAGCTCAGAAAGAAAAGGCCCAGGCTCGTTCTTCCCTTCAACCAAACCTGACCTGTCATCGATACCTCCATGTGCCTCCAGGTTACGAACCTGCCCCCCACCAAGACTCCACGTCCCCGCGCAGAAAAGCCCTATCGGACCCTGCCAGATTCTGCTTTCATTCCGAGCATGATGATGCCCAACGCCCTCTTTGCTGCTCTGCTGCTCCTCTCTTTTCCACCCTCACCTGCCCTGGCCTCTTCCGACTGGCCCTGGTGGCGGGGACCCAATCACGACGGCTCCACTGCCGCCGACGCCGCCCCGCCCACCGTGTTCGGCGAGGATAGCGGCATTCAGTGGTCCGTCCCCATCCCCGGCCGCGGCCATGGCTCCGCCTGCGTTGCAGGGGACCGCGTCTACCTCGCCACCGCCGACGAGTCCACCCAGATCCAGGCCATGCACGGCTTCGAACGGGCCACCGGCAAACTCCTCTGGACCACCGTCATCCACGAAAAGGGCCTCACCCAGAAAATCAATAAAAAGGCCTCCTGGGCCTCGGTCACCCCGGCCTTTGATGGCGAGCGCGTCTACATCAATTTCCTCAGCGGCGACGCCGTTTACACCACCGCTCTCGACCTCGATGGCAAGAAGCTCTGGCAGACCAAGATCACCGACTACCTCGAGCACCAGGGCTACGGCTCCTCCCCCGCAATCCACGGCGACCTCGTCATCGTCTCCGCCGACAACAAGGGTGTCACCGGCGGCGCCGTCTGCGGGCTCGACCGCAAGACCGGCGAGGTGAAATGGCGTCACGCCCGCGCCGCCCTGCCGAACTACGCCTCGCCCGTCGTCCTCGAGGTCGCGGGGAAAACGCAGCTCTTTCTCACCGGACTCGAGAAGGTCACCAGCCTCGATCCCCTCACCGGCAAGGTGAACTGGGAGATCGCCGGAGCCACCACCGAATGCGTCACGACCACGCCGACGGATGGAAGGCACATTTATTCCTCCGGCGGTTATCCCAAAAACCACGTCGCCGCCATCGCCGCCGATGGATCGGGCAAGGTCGTCTGGGAAACGAACGACCGAGTCTACGTGCCCTCCATGCTCGTGAAGGACGACCGCCTCTACGCCACGATGGACAGCGGCGTCGCCCTCTGCCTCGATGCCGCCACCGGCAAGGAACTCTGGAAAGGCCGCCTCGGCGGCAACTTCAGCGCCTCCCCCGTCCTCGTCGGGGATCACATCCACGCCGTGAGCGAGTCGGGCGACTATTTCATTTTCAAGGCTGATCCCGCGGGACTCGAGATCCTCGCGAAGAACAAGGTCGGCGACGAGGTCTATGCGACGCCCTCGATTGCCGGGAAGCAGATCTTCCTGCGCGTGGCGGATTATGAAGGGGAGAAGCGGAGTGAGAGGCTGGTTTGTTTTGGGGAGTGAGGGGGAGCGGCGACGAAGCGGTCGCCTGACGACTCCGGTTCGGCGGCACATGGACAATCAGCCCCAGACCCGCGGCAACGCGATCGCGAGGAAGCGGAACGATTAAGCCCGGAAACGACCCGGGATCAAGACACCATTGGTGCGCTCCGAAACAGCCAATAGAGTAGCAGTTCGGTCTTGAAACTCTCGCCGTTGCTCAGTCGTGCCCCTCCTCCTTGACGACGAGCCCTCCCTCCTTGTCGAAACCGAGGCAATAATACCAGTTCGAGTGCAGCTAATTACCTCGGGACTTCAACCTGGCGAAGAGCCACGCAGAACAGAGCCAACCGGCATACAGGATCGCGAATCCAGCCGTATAAAGTGCCATTATTACGAAGAAGAATGACCACCCCTTTGCAGTTTGCTCCACGAGACCGATGACCAAGGCGATGAGCCAAAAGAGGATTGGAACAAGAAAAACGCGCGCATGCACCCACCAGTGAGTCGGTTTCTTACTGCTCGTCTTCATGCCGTAACAGTCCTTTTTCCCCACGAAAGCCCTCATTAATGTCACGCGGCTGATCCCCAGCGAGAATCTCAGAGAAACGCCGTTCTGAAAAGGAATTTCACCAACAAGGCACGTGAAACTGGCTCCGCGTCAGCGTCCAATTCGGACCACAATCCCTTCGCCGTTCCCCCGGCGAAATTCTCCTGAAAAGGACGCTCTCCGCGCGGATGGGAAGGTTCGCACCGTCCGCTACAGTCTCTCTGCCGTTTCATCAACGCAACTCACGGGTCTACCAACGTGATCCCGAGACAAGACGCCGCCCTGCGCATGTAGGTATCGGTTGTCACCAACGAGGTGATCCCACCGGAGACCATGGCTCCGAGATGCAGTCCGTCCAACGATCGCAGCTTTACGGGCAAAGGCGATGCGAGACACGACTCGAGGGCATCCCGCGCCGCATCCGCCACATCGGCGCCCCAGGGGATCTCGTGGAACCGACCATCCGCCAAATGCTGTTGAAAGGTTGAAAACAATCGGGCAGCCGCTCCGGCAATGATCTCTCCACGGTCCTCTTTATTTCGGAGGGCATAAAACAACTCCACCCGGTGAAGAACCGAGGTGACCGGACGCTCTTTCCTCCCTTTCATCAAAGCACGGTAAGCAGGTGAATCCGGCTCCGACGCGTAGAGCTTCACCACCGTGGAGGTATCCCAGTAGAAAAGTCCACTCATCGATCCGTCCGACTCTCATCCCAATACGCTTGCGTCGTCGCCATCGGGTTGCCTGCCTGTTCCATCGCAGCCGCTTCGGCCAGTCCGTCGATCCAAGCTTCTCGATCACCAAACCTGGCAGCATCGACGGCTCGGGTAAGTTTCACCATCGGTTCCCCGCGCACAGTAATGAGGACGTCCTCGCCATCCGCTGCGAGTTTGACCAACTCACTGAACCGGCTCTTCGCGTCTCTCAAGTTCGTCACCATGTAGTCATTGTAGTCACAAATGGACTTCGGTCAACCTCCAACATTCCACCTCAGCCAATCAATCCACCTGGCTCAGTGGCTCTTCGTGCCCTCTGTGGTGGAATCGCTTCCGCTACAACTTCCCCGCCACCTCCTCCACCTCCCACCGATGGTAGGCATCCACATACCCCGGACAGCCCGCCACGAGTTCCTCGTGCGTCCCGTCGCCGGCGAGTCTCCCCTCTTCCAAAAACAGAATCCGGGGTGCCTGGCGCAGGAGGTCGATGCGGTGGGTGACGAGCAGGGTGGTGCCGGCCCCTTCGCGGGTGCGCTTGAGGATGGAATCGTGGATGAGGGACTCGCTCTCGGGCTCGACGCTGGCGGTCGGTTCATCAAGAAGGAGGATGACGGGCTCGGTGAGAAAGGCGCGGGCGAGGCTGAGACGCTGGCGCTGGCCGCCCGAGAGCTTCACCCCATTCTGCCCGACGCGGGTCTCGTAACCCTCGGGCAGCTCGAGGATGAAGTCGTGCGCATTCGCGGAGCGGGCCGCGGCGATGATCTCGTCCTCGGTGGCGTCGGGACGTCCGTAGCGGAGGTTCTCGCGGACGGTGCCGTCGAAGAGGTAGTTGTCCTGCCCGACGTATCCGATGCGGCCACGGAGCTCGGGGAAACCCAGATCGCGGACGTCGAGTCCATCGATGTCGACGGATCCTGACACGACATCATAAAAGCGCGGAATGAGATTGAGGATGGTGCTCTTGCCCGAGCCGCTGCCTCCGGCGAGGGCGACAAATTCGCCGGCTCCGATGGTGAAGTCGAGTCCACGGAGGATGGGTTTGGCGGGCAGGTAATGGAAGGAGACGTCGCGGAACTCGATCTTTCCCCGGGGATCTCGCCATGGCCGGGCCTCGGCCTTTTCAGTGACGGCGACGGGGGCCTCGAGCAGCTCAAGGACACGCTGGGCGGCGGCGCGGGCGCGCTGGAGGATGTCGCTGGTCTGGGCGATGGTGCGAATGGGGCTCTGCAAACGCCACCAGAAGCCACGGTAGGCGAGCAAGGCCCCGAGGGTGAAGAGATCGCTCCCCCGCATGATGAGCCAGGCTCCGACGCCGAGCATGACGAGGTTGTTGATGAAGCCGAAGGTGGAGACGACGGGGAAGTAGGTGTTGCGCAGGCGGCTGGCCTTGACGCTTGCTTCGTAGAAGAGTCCGGCGCGTTCGTCGAAGTCCGCCTTCTCCGCCGCCTCGCGGGCGAAGGACTGGGTCACCTGCACGCCGGCGAGCCGGTCCTGCACGAAGGAGCCGATCCGCCCGAGCTTTTGACGCACGCCCTCGTAGATGGACTTCACGCGGAGGTTGTATTTGCGGATGAAGATAAAGGCGAAGGCGAGCGGCAGGATCGAGGCGGCCCCGACGACGGGGCTGATCCAGAGCACCATGCCGGCGACGACGACGAAGGTGACGATCTCCTCGAGCAGGCTGGTGAGCCCCTGCAGGACGGAGGCCTCCATCGCGTCGACATCGCTGGTGACGCGGGTGACGAGCTCGCCGGTGCTGGTGTCGCGGTGATAGGCGAGCGATTGGGTCTCGAACTTGGCGAAGAGCTCGCAGCGCAAATCACGCACGACGGCCTGGCCGGTTTTCTCCATCAGGTAGGAATGCACCGCCGAGGCGGCGATGCCGATGAGGTAGGAGGCGAACATCACCGCCAGCCAGATCCCGAGCACCGACGGAGTCAGGGTCTTTTCGACAAGCCCATCGGCGACGTAGCCCCACACGAGCGGGTGGAAATTCACGAAAGGAACGGAGAAGACGAGCAGCCCGAGCGAAAGAAAGAGCCGCCGACGGTAAGGACGCAGGCGGGTCCAGACGCGGGCGCAGAGCTCGCGGTTGGTGAGTGTCGGGGTGGCGGGCACGGGGAGGATACGTGTGGAGACTCCCATTCGTCGCGCAGGAAGGGGGCCATCGCAATTTCGATTGAGGTTTGTTCGAGGGGCGCCAGGTGAAACCGCGGGCACGCGGGAGAGTGCCCCTCCACGCTCTCGCGTGTTGTTCGGACAGGAACCGAGGAGGGGCCGACCTTACCCCCGCGCCACCACCTTCACCGGAATCGACTTGGAACAGGGCGTGTTCGAAATCTCCGCCGTCAGACCGATGGGGACGAGCACATTGAGCTCGGGAAAATACCCGGCCACGGCGCCTTTGGGCAGTTCATACGGCACGGCGAGGAACCGCTCGGCGACGCGAGCCCGTCCATCGCTCTCGTTGTGCACGTCGATTTCGGCGAGGGGCTTCAAGCCGCGCTCGGCCATGTCTTCGGGATGCATAAAAAGGACGCGCCGCTCGTTCGCGATGCCGCGGTAGCGGTCGTGCAGACCGTAGACGGTGGTATTGAACTGATCGTGACTGCGGATCGTCATCAGCATCAGCTCGCCCTCGCCCGGCTTCACCCCTGACAAACCCGCATCGGAGAAATTCGCCCTGCCGGTGGCGGTCTGAAAGTCGCGCTCGCGGGCCGCGTTGGGCAGGTAGAAGCCTCCGGGATGACGGACGCGTTCGTTGAAATCCTCGAAGCCCGGCAGGGTGCGGGAGATGACGTCGCGGATGCGATCGTAACTCCGCGCGGTCTCGACGAAGGGAAATTTCGTCCCCCTTCCCAGGGTCGCCTCGGCGAGGCGGGCGACGATCATGGATTCACTGAGGAGATTCTCCGAAGCAGGAGAGAGCGTGCCCTTGCTCTGGTGGACGACACTCATGGAATTCTCGACGGTGGCGAACTGCAGCTCTCCGGAATCGTCGTGGTCCTCCTCGCTGCGACCAAGGCAAGGGAGGATGAGCCCCGTCCGCCCGGTGACGACGTGACTGCGGTTCAGCTTGGTCGAGACGTGGACGGTGAGCGAGCACTTCCGAAGAGCCTCGGCGGTAAAGCGGGTGTCGGGCGTCGCCTGGAGGAAATTACCCCCCATCGCGAAGAAGACCTTCCCCTCGCCGCGATGCATCGCAAGAATGGAGGCAACGACATCGTGGCCAGGTTTGCGAGGAGAGGTGAATCCAAACTCGCGATCGATCGCATCGTGGTAGGACGCCGGCATTTTTTCAAAGATCCCCATGGTGCGGTCCCCCTGCACGTTGCTGTGCCCCCGCACGGGACAGAGTCCGGCCCCGGGACGCCCGACGGCACCGAGGAGGAGGTGAAGATTCACGACTTCACGGATCGTGGCGACGGCGTTGAGATGCTGGGTCAGACCCATGGCCCAACAGGTGACCAGTCTTCGCTCGCCACGCAGGACGGTTTTCGCGGTGTCTTCGATCTCGTCGCGGGTCAGCCCCGAGAGCGACTCGATCTCGCTCCATTCGGTGGCCTCGACTTCCCTGACAAAAGCCTCAAAACCGTGGGTGTGCTGATCGAGGAAGGGCCGGTCGACGACGGTGCCGGGCTCTTTCCCCTCCGCTGCGAGGACGGCTTTGCAGAGTCCGCGGAAGAGGGCGAAATCTCCGTTGATGGCGACACGGAGGTAGCTTGAGGCGAGCGGGGTCGAGGCACCCATCATCCCGGTGATTTCCTGCGGGTGGGCGAAGCCGACGAGACCAGCCTCTTTCATCGGGTTGATCGCCACGATCTCGGCCCCGTTGCGCACTGCGGCCTGGAGGGTCGAGAGCATCCGGGGGTGGTTCGTTCCGGGATTCTGCCCGGCGATGAGGATGGTGTCAGCCTTCTCAATGTCGCCCAAGGTGACAGTTCCCTTCCCCACTCCGATCGACTCGCCAAGGGCGGCGCCGCTCGACTCGTGGCACATGTTCGAACAGTCCGGGAGGTTGTTCGTGCCGAACATCCTGACAAAGACGCCATAGAGGAACGCGGCTTCGTTGACGGTGCGACCCGAGGTGTAGAAAATCGCCTCGTCGGGAGAGGCGAGCGCCTTGAGTTCGGCGGCGATGAGGGCGAAAGCCTCGTCCCACGCGATGGGCTCGTAGTGAGTCGCGCCGGGACGCAGGACGACGGGATCGGTGAGACGCCCCTGTTGCTCCATCCAGTAGTCGGACTCACGAGAAATCTCGGCGACGGAGTGCCTCGCAAAGAAGGCGGGATCGGCCCGGCGTTTCGTGGTTTCGGAGGCGAGAGCCTTGGCGCCGTTCTCACAGAATTCGGTCGCCGCTCGATGATCGTCGGGATCGGGCCAGGCGCACGAGGGACAATCGAAACCGTTCGTCTGATTCAGCATGGCCATGCCGCGCAACCCGCGGGAGAGGCCCGCCTGGCCAAAGACATGCTTCAGCGAGGAGGCCACGGCGGCGACGCCGGCGGCGTGATCCTTCGGTCCGACAACACGGATTCCGGTGAGATCGGCGGGCGACTCGGCCTGAGTGGCTTCTGTCAGGACGGAGGAGGGATCGGACATGATCAAACTGGGGAGAGGGAGGCGCAGCTTCGCACCGGGGCCTTAAAAAATCCGGCAGATTCTGTTCCCCCGGATACGTCCTGAGTACCCTTTCGGGTCACCCCCCTCCTTCAAACGGTGCCACGCTTGCAAGATTCCAGCCGTGATTCATTTTCCCGTGGAAAATCTTCGGCCCTATGGAAAGATCACGCGATCGCGCCACCTCAGGGCGGCATGGATGCCGCGCCCACACAACCACCCCGCACCACCGGTTCGGCGTCCTCACTGAATTCCCACGTTCACTCTCCCGCCGCCATGGAACTCTCCGTTGAACCCCTCGTTTTTCCAACGCCTCCCGGAGGCTGGGGTGACTGCACCCAGTCTCTCGAGGAATGGAACGAAGCCTATCGCCGGGTCGAGGCCTACTTCTCCGCCCTCAGGGTCGACAACAAACTGCTCCTCAGTTCGCTCGTCTTCAAGATCCTTGGGAAGGTCAGCGAGCGAGCCACGACGGAACCGGATCGTCTCCCCGTCGAACTCGCCGCGGAAGAAACCGACCGACTCCTCGTGCAGTGGTTCCGCCGCGTCCTCGATGGATCCGAGGTCGAGCCCGTCGACCGGCTCTCGGCGCGCGGTCGTCTCGCCCTCCTCATGGTGCAGTCGGAGATCCCCTGGCAGCAACTCTTCCTCAGCGACGATCCGATTCCCGAGTCCGTCGCGGCGGCGATGAAACAGGCCTACCTCCACGCGGACCCCGATTTCCGCTTCGTCGAAATGCGCCCGCGCCCCATCGATCTGGGCATCGTCGATGTCGCCAACCGGACCTTCGAGAGCATGGGCACCTGGAAAACGACGATCCAGTGGCTGCTCTGGCTCGGTTTCGGCGCCGTCCTCGCCGCGATTTTCTACCTCACCCGATGAGCGACACGAATCAGGACCGAGACCGCGGCTATCAGGAACGCTCCACTTTCTGGGAGGCCTTCCTCTTCTTTTCACTGACCCTCGTCCTCTCGGGAATCGGCGCCTACCTCATGGCCGACTACCTTTGGGAACTCGGTTGGCGTTCTTCTTCAACGGCGTTGTGGTTCCTATTCACGATCCTCTTCAGCTATCTCGCCTTCGGCTTCAGCCACGCCTTCTTCGGATTCATCCTGCGACGTTTCAAACTGCCCTTCGCCCACATGCCCAAGGTCGATGAGGAAGCCTCGACCCTGCAGGACTTCGACGTCACTCCGCGCGTTGCGATCATCATTCCGGTCTACAACGAACCGGTCGACCGCGTCTTCGCCGGGATCCGTGCGATCATCGATTCGGTGATGCGCACCTCGCGCGGCGATGCCTTCGATTTCTTCATCCTCTCCGATTCGAACCAGCCCGAGCAGTGGGCGATCGAGGAGGCCGCGTGGCTGAAGCTGCTGCGCGACCCCAAGGCGCAGGACCGCGTCTTCTACCGCCGTCGCCCTGACAATTACGCCAAAAAGAGCGGCAACGTGGCCGACTTTTGCCGCACCTGGGGGGATCATTACCGCTACATGATCGTCCTCGACGCGGACAGTATCATGACCGGTGAGACCCTCATCGAGCTCTATCAGCGGATGGAGTCGAACCCCCGCGTCGCCCTCATTCAGACCGGTCCCGCGCTGGTCAATGGCGAGTCTTTTTTCGGACGGATGCAGCAGTTCGCGAACCGCCTCTACGGCCCCGTCTTCATGGAGGGCCTCGCCTTCTGGCAGCAGAACGGTGGAAATTTCTGGGGTCACAATGCGATCATCCGCCTGCGTCCCTTCATGGAGTATTGTGATCTGCCGCAACTCCCCGGACGCAAGCCCTTCGGCGGGCATATTCTCTCCCACGACTTCGTCGAGGCGGGCCTGCTGCGTCGCGCGGGCTGGGAGGTCTGGCTCGCCCACGATCTCGAAGGCAGCTACGAGGAGGGGCCCCAGAGTCTCATCGACTCGGCGATTCGCGATCGGCGCTGGTGTCAGGGAAATCTCCAACACAGCCTCCTGCTTTTCGCTCGCGGCCTTCGCGGCAAAACGCGCGTCCACCTCGCCAACGGCATCCTCGGCTACGTCACCTCACCGCTCTGGCTCCTTTTCATGATCATCGCCTTCTGGCGGGGCTATACCGACGGGACGGAGTCGCTCGTCGCCGCGGCTTCCGGGCCGCAGGCATTCGCCGTCTTCATCCTGACAATGGTGCTGCTTTTCGCCCCGAAAGTCCTCTGCCTTGTCGACCTCGCCCTCGACCGACCGCGCCGCCGCGCTTTCGGGGGGATGCTCAATGCCGCGACCGGGGCGCTCATCGAAACACTTTTTTCGGCGCTGATTGCTCCGGTCATGATGCTCTTCCACACCCGCTTCGTGATCTGGAACATCATCGGCAAGACCGTCGGATGGAACGCCCAACGCCGTGGCGCCCAGGGGACCTCATGGGACGAGGCCATCTCGGTGCACGGTATTCAAACGCTGGTCGGGGTGGGCCTCGGCCTCTTCACCGCCTTCACGAATTTCACCCTCTTCGCCTGGCTCGCTCCGGTGCTGGCGGGGCTCTGGCTCAGCATCCCCCTCTCCGTCTGGACGAGCCGACTCGAACTCGGAATGAACGCGAAACGCGAGAAGCTCTTTCTCGTGCCGGAGGAATCCAGCCCGCCCCGCGAAGTCGTCGAATCCGTGAATCCCCCGGGCGAGCCCGATACCCGGCGCTTCCGCGGCATCACCGCCGCCGTGCTCGATCCTTTTCTCAACGCCGTCCACGTCTCGCTCCTGCGTCGCAACCGACGCCGCCTCATGACTGGCCAAAAGGTCTATGGCGCCACCGCCGGAGCGGTCATTCCCACCGCCGGAGAATCGCGAGCCCGCCGTCTCCTCGCGGAACGTCTCCTCCGCGAAGGCCCCCAGGCTCTCGACACCGCCGAAACGCTCTCCGTGCTTTCCGACATCGACAACATGCTCTGGCTCCATCGTCAAGCCTGGCTACGGCCGAACAAGGAACTCGCTCCCTGGTGGCAAAAAGCCATCCGCGAGACTTCGGCCGCGGTTTGAGCAGGTCGCGGCTCGAGAGGGTCTGATCCTCCTCGACCACCCACTCAAATCTCGCCGCCCCTCGCGCCATCGCGCAAGAAATGCGGCGACTTCCGCATTTACCTGCGACGACCAACCCGCTAGGATCATCCTCATGTCATCGCGAAGCACACTCTCCGTTGGTGCCCTCCTCGTTCTCGCCGGAGGCCTCAGCCTTTTCGGCCAGGGTCCCGGAGCCTCCCCCAAATCCGTCTTCCCCACCGGCAAGGCCGAAGCCGGAAAAATCGTCTTCGTCGAGAAGGGCTGCCACCAGTGCCACAGCGCGGGCCCGACGAAACTCCCGGCGGTCGAACTCGAATCACGCCTCGTCATCGAGCTCGGCGGCGACGTCCACGCCGCCTGGACGCGCGACGATTACGCCCGAGCCATCATGGATCCGAATCACCTCGTTTCGGAGGATTACCAGATCGCGATGATCCGGCTCGGCGACCACTTCAAGGCGGAGAACTCCCCCATGCCGACCTTCGCCGACGTGCTCCGCGTCAACGAATTGATTGACCTCGTCACCTTCCTCGACACCCTCACCGATTAAACCCCGACCCCTCATCCACCATGATCCCTCGCCGCGATTTCCTCCGCCGTTCTCTTTTTTCCGGTGCCGCCCTCGCCTCGATCCCCGCGATCGCAGCCGAGACGACCGCAACCGGCGCCGCCCCGGCCACGACTTCGGAGACGGTCGTGAAATCGCTCTACGATTCCCTCACCGAAGCACAGCGCCAGGCCCTCGTCTTTGATTTCGAGAATCCTCTCCGGACCAAGATCTCGAACAACTGGCACATCACCGAGCAGCGCATCGGCCGTTTCCTCAACGCCGACCAGAACGCGATGGTGCGCGAGATTTTCCTCAAGGCCCACAGCGAGGAATATGCCGAGACCGTCCTCAAGCAGGTGACGCACGACAGCGGCAAGGCCGGCTTCGGCGATTCGTCGATCGCGATCTTCGGAGCACCGGGAACGGGGAAGTTCCAGTTCGTCCTCACCGGTCGTCACTGCACCCGCCGCATCGACGGCGACTCGGTCGCGGGAAAGGCCTTCGGCGGACCGATCTTCTACGGTCACGCTGCGGAGGGTTTCACCGAAGGCCCCGATCATACGGGCAACGCCTACTGGTATCAGGCCCAGTCGGCGAACCGTGTCTTTCGGATGCTCGACGGCAAGCAACGGGAAGCCGCGCTCGCGCCCAAGGAGGCGCCCGACAATGCCGCCACCATCCAGTTGAAACGCCAGGCCGGTGACCTGCCCGGGCTGGCCTTCGCCGACATGACCGCCGATCAAAAAGAGGGCGTGCGCGGCGTGCTGAAGGATCTCCTCATGCCGTTCCGCGAAGCGGATCGCGCCGAG
>Ga0172373_10005289_pt1 | contig 17772 bp, 27 predicted proteins | sample Lak10m_2_FD_114546 | JGI IMG/M metagenome (GOLD analysis project Ga0172373, IMG submission 114546) | Freshwater microbial communities from Kabuno Bay, South-Kivu, Congo - kab_092012_10m | ecosystem: Environmental > Aquatic > Freshwater > Lake | place: Democratic Republic of the Congo...
AGTAACAATGTATCGCTTGCTGTTAAAGGTGCTTTCCCTGCCACGCCTGTGGAAATACAACAAGACACCACAAGTAATCACTTTGCAATAACATTCCGCAACGCTAACGGCCTAGTAGGCAGTATTACGACAAACGGATCTGCGACATCATTTAACACTTCTTCTGATTACCGACTGAAAGAAAACGTCGAGCCCGTTGCTGACGGCATCACCCGTTTACAGCAACTAAAACCCAGCCGCTTTAACTTCATCGCAGATCCAGACAAAACGGTTGACGGCTTTATCGCACACGAAGTTCAGGCTGTTGTCCCTGAAGCTATTCATGGCGAAAAGGATGAAGTAGATAATGACGGCAAGCCTGTCTACCAAGGCATTGACCAATCCAAGCTGGTGCCCCTGCTAACGGCTGCGCTACAGGAAGCCATTGCCAAGATCGAGCAACTGGAAGCTCGGCTAACAGCCGCTGGCATTGAGTAGTCCCCTTCACTGATGGACATCATCTTAGAGTTAGGCGGCAATCCGGCGCGTGTGTATCGAGTCCTTGAGTTAGCAAGGCAGTATCCAGATGCCAAGATTGTCGTCAGCTCTGAATCATCTCCAGATCACATCGTTGGTTTATTGCGTGGTAGTGGAATCAATGATGACCGCTTTATTTTAGATTTCAAAGCTTGGGATACAGTTACCAACTTTACCAAAACAGTAAAGTTAATCTGTTCTTTTAAACCTAAAAAATTGTATGTGGTCACAGATAAATTCCACATGCGTAGATCCATTGCGATTGCCACTGCTGTTTATTTCCTCCGTGGCATTACGATAAACGCAGAACCGTATCTGGGAAGTGAACCCCATCCTCCAGAATCTGATGAATTGGTACGTTATGACCGAGGCCGTAGTTGGTTATGGCGTTTAACTGGTTGGCTGCAGTACATTAAATCAATCAAAGACCAGCGGATACCTGGTATTGAGGCTGACGAGCGTCGCGCAAAGGAAGCAGGTTACCCGGTGAACGGTTGACCGTAATTGTGTAAGGCATCAAATGTGCTAATTTTGGTGTAAATCAAGTAGAGCAATGCCCTGCACCAAACGCGAACTCGTTGAAGCCATTAATTCCTTTGCAGCTGCCCGTGCAACTGGCGACGGCAATTTGATCGGCATGTCTGCCCAGCTTGTTCAAGTTGCTGTTGACAGCCTGGAGTTTGCGGCAGAACCGGAAGTAGAATCTGCTGCTGAAGAGGAGTAAATATCGACAGACACACCCGCAATAATTGGATTAAGGTCAAAACCGCTCTTGAGGCTGCAGGTAAAACCAACTCACCTTTTTATTCAAGGGCGTTAGCCGTATCACAAGGTAAATCGGATCCTGGGCCTGATACTAACTTACAAAAATTAAACCAATAATTGTGATTCCAACCGGTTTGAATTGATTGCGGTTATCTGGTCAGCCAACGATTGATTAGTGCCGTATAATTGTACAGAGGATTTGACTTTTTATGTCCACAGCAGTCAACTGGCAAATTGCCAATCTTGAGCGTGAGCTGAAAGATGGCTATGTGTACACGGTTCATTACACCGTGGACGCAAATGATGGCACCTATAGCTCCAGTGCTTACGGTAGCCTGGGTCTTGAACGACCCGAAAAACTGATACCGTTCAAAGATTTGAAAGAAATTGATGTCGTCAAGTGGGTAAAAGAAACCCTTGGCGAAGAAAAGGTTAAAGAGATTGAAACCGCATTGCTTGCCCAACTCTCTGAACAATCCAGTCCGACCCGCAGTGTCGGCTTACCTTGGGCCTGATCAGTCTCGACCTTCTGGAAGAATGGTCTGGTAGTTATTGTACTTCGGATCAGAAGCACGAATTGCCAGACCTTTAATAAAAGGACGGCCGCCCTTAGCGAAGCTACGGACGCCACTGAGGTGTAACTGATTGCTACAGCAGTCCATCACCAGTGCGATGAACCGTTTCTGGCCCACTGGTTTGGATCCAGTGTCTTCACAGTAGGAGCAATAGCTGGCATAAAGATGGTACTTAGAGTTGCAATAGCGTTCCTGAGCATCTTTCGCAGCAGGGATCTTCTTACCGACTGCGGTCACCGCCTTATCATCGAGGACAATTTCCGACTGAAGCCATTCCACTAGGTTGTTGCTGTTCAGCAAGATTTCATTACGAACCCGCTTGAGCGACGGTACCTTCTCGTAGGTATCGAGAAGATATTCGCGCATTTCCTGCTCGTTCATCTGGAGCACCCATTTTACTAAGCCGGGTAAATAATTCTTCCATAAGCCCTTTACGATGCCCTGATCGAGCTTAATCATCTCCTTAGCTTCCGAACTCTTGTCGTAAAGCGGGCGATTAAACTCCAGTGTGAGGCGACGGCGGCTCAAACCAGAGGTATTGTCAGTGGTCTGAATCGGTTCGTTGGCGCAGACCATCACCATCCCCTGGTAGACAAATGGTTCACCAACGTTTTTGTTTTTCTCTTCAAACCTTAAATTATCACCGCCTGTTAAGGCCTTGAAGATCTGCGCGGAGCCACCGTAACGCTCTGAATCGTTGATCAGCGTCAGACGCTTACCTTTGATTGAGGCCACCTCAAACCGGCTCTGCTCGAGCTGGTTGAGTGTTGTGCTGGCGTAATTTCCGGTGCCTACCATGGCGCAACACAGGTTCGCGAAGGTCGATTTGCCGCGTCCGCCGGGGCCGATCACCTCGAGGAAACGCTGCAGCTCATGGCCTTGACCCAGCAGACAGGCCCGGAGCCAAGCCCGCAGGACCTGCACACGATCGGTGTCGTTGTACTGGGACCGCATCAACCAATCGATGATCGGACCGGGATCAGCGCTGGAATCGTACTCAAAGTCCAGACCCCAGGTGATGTAGTTTTCCTTGTCGTGGTTGGTGAACTCACCTGTGCTGACCTCTAGAACGCCATTTTTGAAGGCGAGTCGGTCGCTGTCATCATCCCAATAGCTGTGGCAGAGGTATGCCTTGGTGAGGTTAGTAACGTCGCCAATCAGGTGAGAGGTGAATCCCCCTGGTGCTTGAATCCCCCGTTCGGTGACAAAAAGATCCTGTACGGCGTGCTTATATTCATTTGAATGTTCTTCCTTTCGCCATACACCTTTATCGTTCTCGTAGAACATGAAGGTGTCAAACTTGGGATCAAAAAGCCAGCCCCATTCCATCATCATTCCGGTGACTTGTTCAGCCAGGAATGAAGCGGGTGGTGTCTTTGGTTGACCCTTACCGGCTGCTCGCTCTTTGACTTCCCGACGGGTCTCTTCATCGGGTTCCCCGGTCAGTTGGCGGACGACAGCTTGGATGGACATACCGCGCATCGGCGGCCCATCTTCATTGTCGGAAAACAGTTGAGCAGCCCGTTGCGCCAGGACCTCTGGTGACTCCACGATAAATCCACCGAGCTCGAGGAAGCCATCCTCTTTAGCCTTCGCTCGCAGTGTTTGAAGGCCACGGGCACCTTCCGGGCTGGGACCACCGGGCAGACGCTCAAAGCTACGCCACTTCTCCTCACAGACGCCCTCTTGGAAGTTAGGAGCCTGAGCAGACCACTCAACCCAATCCTTGAGGAGGGAGTCGTCCACCTGGTGAAGCGACATGCCAATGGCAAGCCACTCTTCGTAGTCGACAGCCCGCTCAAAATCGAGGTGAGCCAAGTAAGTTTTGGCCTCGTTAAGTATTTCTTCAACCTGAAACTTAGAACCCTCTTCGTAGCTAATGTTCACCTGTTGAGTGATGATCCCACCAGTAACGGGTTTACGGTATTTATTCGTCGGGAACGCTTTACCAATCGCTTGATACAGCCAATCCGGCATCTCCGGTGGGTTCTTGGCGTACTCAAAACCACCGTGGGGAGTGGTGAAATAACCAGCCGTCTCAGGATGGGAGCCCATGATCGCCCCCTGCCTGGAGCGGAACAGGATCTCAAATGACGGAATCCCAATCTTGATCGTCGCCTTATCTGGGAGAAGCGAGAACTTCGCCGTCGGAATGCTGAACAGCATCCGCATCCGTCCTTCTTTACCGGATGAAATGGTCAGTGTCGGCGGGAAGACACAATCAAGCGGACCACCAGCCAGCTCTTCTAACGCTGGGATAGCCTCAGGACCATCGATATCAACCCAAACCAGACCACCTTCATTGCTCCACTGACCTGTAATAAGGCCTACGCCAGTAGCCCTTCCTTCTTCAAGTTCTCTTTGGATTTGCTCCGTTGAAAGGGGTGACTGCGTCCAGCCAGGTAGGTACGCCCGTTTACCGTTGAGGGGGGTCAACGCCCAGTCAATCGGAATCAGATCGAGATCAATTTGACCCGGCTTGAGGTGCTTCCTCGGTCGCTGTGGCTCTGGGGCGGCTGTCGTCACGTTCCTGTTATTTCAAGCGTTTTGGGACGCCAGGGGCAAAGTAGCGGTCAGAAGCCGACCTGCCTACCATCAATCCTGTAGTCTTCCTGTCTTTCAACCGTATAGCGGATACATCTGCGCTAAACGTGTCTCAATCTGAGTCTGTTGAGCCTTCATCAGCCGATAATCCAGGAAGAATCTCGCTGTAATACTTTTCCACCGCGTCCAACCATTTCTGTTTGTACTTCTCGATGGTTCCGCCTTGCACAGCAAAAACTTGAGAGCGGTCGCGGGTCGCAACAAAAATCATCAAAATCTCCGGGATGATCCCAACGGTGTGCTCCAGGGCCATGGCATAAGCACCCATTTGCATCATGCATTTGCTGTACTTCATGAAGCCGGCGCGACGCATCCCGTATTCATTTTTTGGCGTCTCAGGACCGGGCCATTTTGCGTAGTAGGGACCGTTTGAGGTCTTCAGGTCGCCTAACACCACTTTGTTCTTATATTCAGCCACGATATCCGGAGCGCCTGCCCAGCCCCAGTTCTCATCTTCTTTTACACCTGGGTGCCAAACCCTGCTAATTCCGTCGCTTCCCATCGTCCATGGGAATGCATCCCCTGATGGATTTTCCGCCCACAGGACGCGGCCTAGCTTATCAAGATTGTCGGGGAGACCACCCCAGAAGGCGGCAATCTCCTCATCTTCAATTATCGGATTTTTGTTGATTCCAAGCAGATACTCCTCCATCAAGGAGTGAACCTTTGTTCCTCGAGCTGCAGCGGCTTCTCTACCGCCGGGGTTTTTCTTTGCCCAGCGCTCTAACGCTGCTTTATTTCCACCAGTCGCTGACAAGATTGTGGTAACTGAAGGCAAGTCTCCGTAGGGAGTGCGGTAATGACGAGAACCATATTTTTCAACCCTGGTAGGACCTTCGGACCGATAATCCACAAATTTCTGCCAAGTATCATCGGCAGAATACGTTGTATAAATTTTGCGCTGTAATTCGCTTCTTACCGGAATTTCTGCGACTTTTTCATGCACTGCAGGGGGCACTAGGGTGAAGCAGTTCTCGGCAAGGTACCGAATTATCGAGACGCTGTCTAGGTTTTCGACAGGTAAAATGGTTGAAAAACTACCGAGCTGCAGCAGTGTATGAGATTTCCAAAGTTGTAGGAAAGCACGCCATCTATGAGTTATTGGACGGTGATCCGAATCTTCTCGATGATGAAGACTTTGTGAAAGAAGCCCTGCGTGAGGCGGCTGAAGCAGCTGGCGCAACCTTGTTAGGGCTCATCACCCATAAATTTGAACCTCAAGGTGTGACCGGAGTTGCACTTCTCTCCGAATCTCATCTCAGCTTCCATTCCTGGCCCGAATACGGCTACGCCTCAATAGACGCTTTCACCTGCGGCGACCACACCAATCCGGAAGCCGCGTGTCATAGCCTGAAGTACGCCTTTAAAGCGACACACGGATCAATTCGTTTACTGAAGAGAGAAGGACCGACCTTCAATCACCCTCGGTCTCACCAACTTCTGGATGTTGTTGGTTAAAGCAATTTTCAATATTTGACGCAAATGTCATTTGCTGAAAATTGCCGACGTGACGCTGGATCCTGGCGTGGATATCAAATGCAGCCTTCACCGCATCTTCCGGCTGCAGCATCAACTTGCTGTTAGACAGTAGCCCGGCGGTCAGGATCGTGATCGCCAGCTCCTGTGGGTTCGAAGTGAATGCCCGCAGACTCCGCCCATTATCCGTAAACGAGCTAACAAGAAATGCTAGCGCTTCTAGATGAGAAGTAGCTTTGTCGTCGGTCATGGTTGATCAGCGAGGTCTTTGACGTGGTACAAAGTGATCGTCTGCTTTTTAATGACTGGAACCAAGATACCTTCATCCTTCAGCGCACTCAGACGGCGTTGAATCGTGCGGTGGTTACGGTCAAATTTTTTCACCAGATCCGTTAACGGAATCAATACGAGCCGATTGCCCTTAAATTCCGTAGAAATTTCCAGGAGATAGGCGTGGACGGACATCGCCAAATCGTCCATCAAATCGCTATGTCGGAATGCTGGCCGGACCACTTACTGCGTCTCTCGTTACTACGATGTTGATTCTAGAGGTACCTCACTCTTGTACCGAACCTTTTTCCTTCAGGTAAAAATTGTATTTGGTGACTCCTTTTTTGGCCGTCTCCAAGTCCATCGTCCAGCAACCTTCCCAATCGTGCGCTTCACTCGGGAAGCGGTACAAAACGTGGTTGGTATTACCGTGTTTGAGGCTTTTGATCTCGTAACCCTCAAACTCAATCGGATCAAGAATCTCCGAAGTGGCACCCCGGTAGTTGACTTTGCGCACCTTCACTTGAGAAGTTAAAACAACGCAGTCAGCTTACCGAGTGTCAATACACTGACAAGAGATTTAAGCTTTAATTTTGTTCCAACCCTTGCGAAGGAAGCCATAATCTCGGGCTTCAGTTACTGGTTTCTCCTGGCCACAAACCTCGCAGCGGTTGACGTGATACGTCGCGCAGTGTTTTGCGGGGCCAAAGTACGAACCATTGTCGTACCAACGGCCCCATTCCTGTCCGCAATCGTGACACACCCATTCGGGCTGTTGAGCTGAAATTGGTTGCATTACTCCGCTTCGCAAGGCTCGTAAATTTCGTGCTGACGCAGAAATTCTTCAGCCTCTTTTTTGGCCTGGAAGTAACCTTCCAGCCATTCTTCGCTACAAGCATTCTGACCCATATAGGCGATGTAGTTAACACACAGCCTGCGGACCAGTCTCTCCCGAATCAGTTCCAGTTTCATCGACTTTAGTAATTAAGAACGAACCGTCATCGTTTTCGGTGAATTCGACCGTGTCTCCTTCCACCCAGCCAAGGGTCTCCCAAAGCTCATCGGGGAGGACAAGAACACCTTCCTCATCAACATATAAGTTCCAGGTGTTGTTTTCAACGGCTTCATTCTGCATCTCCATCACCAAGGTAACGTTTAAATTCGTCTTGGAGCATAGTCTGCATTTTAGAAATGGTTTCATCTTTAGTCACAAATGCATCGAGAACAATGTGATCATCCTCGATATTTTTCTCTTTTTTGTACAGACGATCGACTTCATAACTCAGGTCCATAACCATACGAAACAGGTCTTTTGGTCGCATGGTGGACATCCCAAGTTCTGCCGAGATCCGTTCATCCAGGATCTTCATCAGATCAACAGTCCTTGAGGACTGTTTATGGAAGAGTTCCGCGTAGAACTCAAAGTCCTCGGCGCAGTACTTATACATCCGGGTGTCTGCGTGGGCACTCAATACTAACAAGCCCTGGCGGTGAAGCCAGGGCCGATCTCGAAACCAAGATAAGTTAGCGAAGGGCGTCGGTATCCACCTACAACGGTCAAGCAACCTTTTACGTTGCACCCTTCTATGGCCGATGCTTAACCAAAGGAGCACCTCCAGCGTCTTTCTAGGCTATCTGCCTAGCGACTACTGGATAATCGTAGCAGATTCAACCCTTACCTTGGCCGCGATAAGCTTTTTCACCGCGAGTCTTGAATGAGCCGAGTTTACGCTTCCCGTGGCCGACGGAGGTACTTTTCTTGACGGGCTCTTTGTGGATGACGGTGCTGGTAGCAGCTTTTTTAGCCATGCTAAGAACTGAGTGTGCACCTGGATTGTAAGCTGTTTTTCTCTGCTGTCAACCAAAATCTTAACATTCACCTTGTATTATTAACTACTCATTCAAAATTGTATATCGTTAGACTAATCATCATGCTCGGATTTTTATGTCCAGCTTTGAAATCGTGGAATTCGCGTTCCAAGAAGATGATTTCAGTTTAAGTCTCGAAGATGAGTTCCAAATAACTCGGTTATCGGCAGAGTTAGATAAAGCCTCCGACCCAGACGTTCTCCGGGAAGGTGCTAAGAAGTTACTGCAATTAGCGGTTCAACGTCAGGCCATCATCCGCAGCTTAGTGAAACGCCTAGCCAGGCTGGAAGCAGGTGCTATTCACCGGTATTATCCCGACTAAAAAGCCACCCCCGAAGAGGTGGCTCGTGCCGTCCGGCTTTATTCTAGCGGATCAGTCGAGAACGACTTCACCGGTTTCTTCATCGCGGGAACCGAACAGGGCTTTGGTTCCGCGACCACCTTCAACGGGAGGAAGGGTGAAGTCCAGACCGGGCTTGATCGCGTGGTAGCCGATTTCCTTCTCACACTGCTTAAAGAAGTTGGCAGCGTAAACGGTTGGCGGGCAAGTCTCCCACACGCTTTCGACGAAGTCGATGTCCTCGGCTTCCTTAGGGAAGAAATCTTCCACGGTTTCAGCGGTTGGCACCACCCACTTCTCGGGATAAGCAATCCAGCTCTTGGCCTTCTCACCGCCGTACAGCTGAGCACCGAAGGTCGGGGTGAAGATCGCAGCTGCTGCCTGCTTGGGGTCGAACCCTGCGGCAGACTTGAGGCCCATGCGATCCGCGAAAGCTGATTCCAGCTGTTCGATGAAGGTGGCGTAGGCGTCGCAGAATAGGTTCGAGGCACCGCCATGGATCGAGAGGATCAACGGTTTCTTGTGGACAGCCAGACCGTTCTTGTTCACCAAGAACATCAGCATCAGGCGGCGACGCTTGTAGGGCGAAGGCTTACCAGGATTAGCAGCCTCGAAATCGTCGTACAGGAACGAATCCCTGGGGTAAATGCCGTCGATCCCACCTTTTTCGGAGTTCTCGATGAAGGTGACGTCCTTACGGAAACCGCAGTGGAGGATCACCATCCGGGGGGTCTTGAAGAAGATACCCTCATTCTTGTCCCCGTTGTTGTAGGTGTGAACGTACTCCTCAGCCTTGGGGAAGTCTTTCGGGGAACCGGACCAGCCGATTCGAGCCAGGGCGGTATCCTTCAGGAAGAGGCCACACTGGGATTTGTCGTTCAGGATCTGGGCATTCACCAGCTCCCGCATTTCACCTTGGTACTTTTCGGTGTTTAGGTAACGGTCCAATACGGACATGTTCAGTCAGTGCAATGGGTCTGAGCACTTTTTAGGGTGCCAATAAAACGATAGCCCCCGTCCACCGAAACGAAAGGGAGCCAATCTAAAGATAAGAAAAACTTATGATTCCCCTCAGAAGGGAATCGAGTCCTCTTCTACTGAGCAGGGTGCCAGATCCTGTTGCATGGGCGGCTTTTGGACCGTGGTTGCAGCCTTGACGACGGTTGCTTCGCCTTGACCTTCCCCAACCTTCGGTTGATTTTTCCCAAACACAGAGTACTGTGACGCCCGTACTCTCACCTGGTAGGTGCCGCGTTGGGAACCATCCTGAGCCGTCCAGGTGTTGTAGCGAATGCTGCCGGTCAGTGCCATTTGGCGACCGACGTAGAGCAAAGCTTCCAGACGCTTGGCGTCGTCACCCCAGCTCTCAACGCGGAAGCCGAGGCTGTCTTGCCAGCTGTGACCAAGCAGTTGCTGGCTGGGAGCTTTGCACATCAGGCTGAATGCAAACAGATCCTCCAGCTTCTTCTCCTGAATAAAACCGACACCACCTGCCAGATTTACCTGGTTCAGGCTCAGATCTTTCGAGACCACCTGCAGCGGCTGCGTTGGCACCACATACATTTTGTAGTCATTACGGTTGGGGTAGATCCGACCGCTGATCAAGATCTGACAACCCTGGGTAAAAACATCGAAGGTCTCACCACCAGCCTTATTTGGAATCACCAGCAGCGGTACCGGCGCGTTATTCTTTCCACTTGCTGGGATGGTCAGCTGAATGAATCGGAGGCCACTGTCGGTGAAAACCTCACCGGTGTAGCTGGCGGAAGCGATGATCAGGTTCATGAGGGGTTAAGACGGGTCTAGGACTTTGTAGAGGACGCCAGCCTCTGCCAGCAGATTACTGGCGGTAATGAAATTGGACAACCAGCGATCGGGGATCAGGCTTCCACCGACGACGTACACCTGATTAATACCTGCATTGATCAGCACAGCGGCGCACCGGCTGCAGGGACTGAAGGTGATGTAAGCGTTGCAGCCTTCGGTGCTGACACCGTGGAGTGCAGCGGTTGTTACTGCGTTGACTTCAGCGTGAACGGTGATCTCGTACTTCTTTTCGCGGTCCATCAGCCGCTCAAAGTCATCGCTGATGTTCTTCGGGAAGCCGTTGTAGCCAGTGCTTACTACACGGCGGTCTCGAACTAAGACGCATCCAACTTTTGTAGACGGATCGATGCTCCAAGTGGACACCTCTTGAGCGAGTCTCAGGAAGCGGATGTGCCACTTCTCTTCATTCGGCGTCACTTCGTGAACGCGGCCTCCAACCGGTCAAGAATTGCATCTTCGATGGCAACCTGGCGCGTTATCAAGACAGAGATGAGATTACTGAGATTGTCCGACATGTCTTGCAGTTCCTCCATACTCGTATTGTCGAGGGAGCTCTTAATGTCGCGAATCCGTTGAGGTTCCATGGGGTGTGCGGAATCCTAGACACTGTAATTGCTTTCCGTAGAGTGGCAAGAGAAAAAATGCTTAAGGCCTGTAGGTAACAATGGCAACCGTCATCGAAAAGCATAAAATCGCGCACTGATCTACTAAAATAGATCTACTGAGGTTTTAAATGGCTGAGTTTAACAAAGAGTTTTTAGAGCTGTTCAAAAATCGTTTAACTCAAGAAGAAAAAACTAATGAGCCTAGCATCGAGGGGTTTGTTGGTGGGCAGAAGCATCGGATCCCTGGTGCCGACATGATCGATCAACGTGGTCAAGCCGATTACTTCCTAACCCCGATTCTCGAGTACAACCCAGCTCCAGACGCTGGAATTATGGCTTACTCACCTCAAGAAAAAGCTGAAGACAAACTTTTACTCCGTTCTTTACAACGAGGAGAAATGGGTAGCGGCCCTAAAATAGACAAAGCCGTTCAAGATTTGATCAATCGGATTAACGGTCTCCGCTTACCTGGTGCCTAACATTGTCTAAACCCGCCAAGAAAAAGAGTAAGTCTTCTACCGGCAAACAAAATGCTGGTAATGCGATGGCGAAGAAAGCGAAGAATGGCGGGAAGAAGAAATAGTTAGTGCGTTTCCATCCAGTTGGTGCCAACTCTAGATTCCCCCGTAAAGGGGCACAGCAAGTTAAAATATCGGGCAGACCGTTCAATGGCATTTATCGAGATTTCCTGTAATTTTTCTACATACTCTGGTTTAACAGCCAGCTGATATTCATCATGTACGTTGGCGCAGAACCCATAATCTACGCTGTGCTTTAAACCAGCACCTTCTAAATCTTCGTACAAGATACAAGTAGCCTTTTTCATAACTACTGCCCCAGTAGATTGTAAAAGTTGATTTAAGGCTGAGTGCCTAGAACGGATTTGAAGATGTCTACCGTCGATCCCGACAAGATAGCCGCGTGTTGTAATTCGCTCATCAATTTTATCTTTTAATTTTTTGATTGCCGGCAAGTTTTTATAAAATGTATCAATTGTTTTTTTACCCACTTCATATTGCTGTTGCTCGCTCAACGTTATATCTACGACGCTACCTACTTTCTTGGCACCGGCTCCGTACAGTAGGGCATAAATTAAACGTTTTGATAAGTCCCTAGTTGCCTTTTGGATTTCGCCTTTGCCATCATAAATTCCAAACAACTTGGCGTTATATGTATGAACATCGAATCCGTCGGTACTGACGAGTTTTGCATATTCACCACCATCGAAGTGCGCTAACCACGCACCAAGTGCTCTCAATTCCAAGCCAGCCGCATCGGTACCAATCAATAGCCAGCCTTCTGGCGCTGTAAATAATGCGCGACATTCTGCTCCGTAAGCGTGGCCGACCGAGGGAACCTGGGCCATGTTCGGACTTACGTGCGAACAACGACCGCTCACGCAGGCATTTGTCTTCACGCCCCCGTGGATCCGACCATCACCAAATCGTTGACAATGTTTGAGCCACGCCTCTTTTCCTTCAGCGATCTGGCCGAGACGCTTGTTCAGTAGTTGGTATTCTGCGAGGACTTTAGCTTCTGGATAGGTTTCACCAAGAAGTTCCAGAACATCGTCATCAACTTTTGAATTCCCCTTTTCGCTGTATTCGAACGTAATTTCAGGATAACGCTCGCGTAACCGATCGGCAGTTTGTGTACGTGAACCGGGGTTAAACGTAGTGACCTTTGATTTGAGCGGTCGACCGGTCTTGGGAGAGATACGCTCCTCAACGATTGGAGGGAATATTTCTTGGAGTTGTTCGTCGATTTCTGCTCGACGACTTTTAAGAGTATTAACGAGTGCGTACGCCGCCCTCTCATTAAATGGGAACCCAAAGTCTTCTTGTAGTGACATGACTTTGGCAAATTGATGCTCCAGCTCATGGCAGCGCGGATCGAGTTCTTGAGTGAGGAAGTATTTGTAAAGTTCGAGAGTTACGAGTGTGTCACCCTCGCAATAAGTTTGCATGGATTCGCTCCACACATCCCAGACATTGTCGACATCTGGATCTTTCTTTTGGTTCTCCTGGAATTTAATCTTTGATACGCCGAGACGTTCGCCCCAGGCTGCAAGGCTGTGTCGGCCTCGATACTTCTTATCGATATGAGAAAATTTCTTATCGTCTACGGGCTCTAGCTCTGGAGAGAGAACGCGACTCAGTATGAGGGTATCCACGATGTCACAATCGGGTCTTAACTTGAGATTGGGATATACCTTGCGTAGAGCCCGAAGATCAAAATTGATCAGGTTGTGGCCTATGATTCGATCGGCCTTCTCCAACAGATTGAGACCCGCCTCATTCGAAATGTAGCCAGGCTGATCCGCGCAACTATGGACCTCTCCAGTAGTTACGTCGCGCAGAACTATACAGTGAACTCGATCGAGCTCATGGAGAAGTCCATTTGTCTCAATATCACAAATGAGACTCAACATAAGACCAACTTAGTAGAACTTTTTGTACAGCCTGGCTATATTAATGATCTCAAGGCTGCCGATCAACCCAGCATCCTTAAGCCTTTCATGAATATTCTTGGCCTCCGTCAGATCCGTCAGGCAGATCGACTGGTTGAGCTCCTTCGTGGTTTCGATCTCCACCAGCTGAACGGCCTTTTTATCTTGCGTCAGACAGAGAACTTTTGCTAAATCGTGAGAAACTAAAACGTGTCCAGTCTGCATGATCAATCCCGAATCGAATCGCGGTTAGGAATTGCCCGCAGCAAGAAAATGTCCAGAGCGATATGCAGCAGCAGCGGCACCATCTGAAAAGCAGGCTCAGGTAGACCACCGAAGAGAGCGGCCAGTTTGTCGCTAAGATCAGTGCGGTGAAGCTCATCAAACTCAATGCTGAGCATTTGGGCTACACTTAAAATAAAGTCTTCCGGACTCTCGTCTTGGTGCTTTAATTGTTCTAGAATTTCCCACAACTGGGGGTCATTCTGGATCAACCGGAGAAGTTCTTCCACGATGACGTATCGAATATGCCGGAAGTTTATCTCGTCTACATTTACTGTCGAGGGGCAACTTTGTAAAGTATTTCTGGAGCCAATCCGGGAATATGCGCCTGGGTTTTGGTTATGGAATACCGGATTTGCTATTGGTAAATCACGCCGGCAACTGAACGACTGGTATTGGCGCAGGAAGAATCACCGTCGTCATTCAATTGATAATCATTTTCACGGCCGGGTAGGCATCAAGGCAATCCGCCAGGGGTTCGAGGAAGTGCTTCGTCTCCGCTGGAACATCGCTCCAGGTGATGCGCTTGTCATCGATTCCACTTCTGGAGCTCCAGATAAACAATACCGCGCCTTCAGTCGATGGCGTCGTTACCATCCAGAATGGACCGTTGATGAAGTTCGCCAAGAATTTTTCTGGCATCGACCACCATACATCGATGATCCAATCCGTGACGACTTTGAAATTATTGGGATTACGCCGTCTGACCCTCTGGCAAACACGATGCCAGATCGGTACTACGATTGTTTTCTAATTTGTCCAAAAGATCGAGATATTCATCTACCCAGTCAGCGAATAGCTGATCTATTAGGCCAGGCTCCATCCACCCTGTTAAACGTTGAATCCCCTCCTTAACATCAGACCGAGATTCTTCGGTGTTCTGCTCCAACATATCCAGGAGCACAGCCTGGAGCCATTTGTTGGGTTCTTGTTTCGGATTGATGTAACTCACTCCAGCTCGATCACAATGCGACGGAGTCTACCTTGCCGGTCACGCTGGGCATAAACGCCGAATTCTCCGTCTCCGATTTCGGTGTCGACGGAGGTGTAAAGGTTCCAAGCTGGAAGGCAGACAGAGCCCTCAGCGGCCTGGAGATGGCTTGGATCAACAAAAGCGATTTGACCGGAATCACTTGATACAGAGCCTATGAATTTTGGTCTTGTTAAGGTTACCACGGGTGACGAATTTTAGACGCATAGAGTCTATTATAAGGTGGGCCCGAAGAAGAACGGTTGTCAGGGCCATTTTACGGGGGAGCGTAGATTTTCACCGTTTCTCTACGCTGGTAACTGACCGGCTTTTCCCGTGATCACGGAGGAGCCGCACCCTCAAATCTTTATATTAATTTAACAAGTTATGTAATAGTATAAACGACTACAATTCGCTAGTTTTTTATACTATTGTTGGTACGTGGGTATTCTCATGACCAGCCTTACTTATCGCGGTTGCCGCTACATCAAGGAAGTTGAATCCGAAAATTTCCGTCAATGGTGGAACCTTGCTCACCACGCCACCCTTTGGCTTCGCTATCGCGGCTTAGCTTACCGGCCTGTTCAAATCGGCGGTCTTGTAGATCGTTGAAGAAGGACAAGGGTGCTCCGCTTTAGAAGCCTTACCGGGTGCGGCCCGTGCCTTGCCTTTGCTTCAACGTGGCTCGTCCCTCAACGAACCGCATATGCTCGAGTGACGAGGATCGAGCACCTGTGGCCACAGGGGTCTGCAGAACCAACAAGATTCTATAGCGAATCTTCAGGCTCCGCAAGCAGTTCAGCTTCTTTGAGCAGCTTGCGGACATCCTGGAATCTCATTTCTTCCTGGAAGTAAATCGAGAACAGGTAACGATCTTCATCGAGGTTGCAGACGCAGTGCTGCACCTGGTTGTTGAACAGGTAGAACCGCTTGGGTTCGTATTTGAGCTCCAGGATCTCGCGATTGAGGTAATCGTACTGGATGCCAAATAGTGTGTGGCTGTGGTTTTCTGTGCTGAGCAGCAAATTGATGCAGCTCAGGCGATGCTCATCGACGTGCCAGTCGTAGAAATTGTACGGTTTGACGCGAAGCAGCCCCATTCTGGCGATGGGATTATACAAGTTGACGAGTGCCAGAAGAGGTTCCTCTTCCAGCAGAACGTCACGATCTAGCTCTACAGCTTTAAATCCGAAGTGATCCGTCCAACGGTCTTCGTGTTTAATAATCCAATCGCTGTAGTGAAGCAGGTAATCTGCCTCACCTTTCAGCTTGGCGTAACAGTTGAACGGATCTACCATCCAAAGATTATAGTTCCCAGGGTGTGTCTTCGCCACCCAAGGCTTCAGCGATATTCGGGAGTTGCTCGCAGAAGATCTTCTTAATGCTTTTAGCGATCTTCATGTGCTCCATTTGCGTTCCGCTCTTCTCCCGGAGCGCAATGTAGGTGATCCAGCTACGGATGTTGGCGTTTGCGTAGATCCGAGTAGGTGACGCCATCGGTAGGATCTCACGGGCGCATTCCTTTGCCACGCCGCTGCTGATCATCTCCTGGTAGAGGTGCTCAGCTTCCTCGAATTGAGTAGCGATCCGGCGGTAGAAACCCTGCACCTGCTCAGCATCCAAGTCGTCAATCGAGTTTTGCCGATTCTTCATATCTTGGCGACGAAGGTGAGGCATCACGGGAGAGCCGAGCTTCGTGGTATCGGCATAGCGCTGGGAAAACTCCTGAATGGCGATACTCCGGTGGCGGACTAACTGAGCGGAGATCGAGCGCGTGGTGTTGATCTCTACGCACATGTTGGCCATCTCAAAGATTGAGAGGTGCCGTTGCTTTAGGCAGTAGCTCAAAAGCTTCGGCGCTGTCTCATAATTATCTTGATTTTGAGGAGACGAGACCCTGGCGCAATACGTGATTGTGTTTTCAGCTTCCGGGGTGATCCAGATCAGTTTGACGCTCGTCATTTGTAAGCTCGTCTCCAACGGGCAGCATACAGGAAAGACAAGACAGAAGCTCACGGATGTCTTCTTCTGTTAAGAACTCTAACGTCATCACCAGACTACCGCTGCAGACAGTCAGCGCATACTCGTTCGTGAGGATGTCGAAGTATCCACTGGTTTGAATTGGTGAACGCTCTATGGAACGTGAGTCCATTGTTTATAGTTGCAGATTTTTGAAATATAAGATGATCCCACCCCGTATTTATCTTTCAGTTCTTGTAACGTCCAACCGTCCCGATGTAGTTGGCGCATTTCCAATACATTTGCTTCGGTAAGAACTGAACCGCCATGAGCACTGCCCCGAGCAATCCGACCGGGACGGCTGTAACCTTTTGCTGGCCCAGGCTTTGGATCTGCGAACTTCTCGATGGTGTGGTACTTGCATCCGCAGTCGAGGCACCGACAGTACCTCTTGGTGTAGGTGTCATACTTTTCGGTGCAGGTGACGCGGGTGTTTTTGCTGGAGCAGCTCCGGCAGAGCATTGACCTTTGGTTGGTTCCCCACTCTACCCACAAATTAGTCGTTTTCTACTTGGCCACGAAACCATTTACGTCGATTCGAGAACCACTCTGCCAGCGTTAACGGATCTTGTGGTCCCACGAGATGGTCGCTGGGATCAGGATCACCAAGATCCATCGTGTTGCAAAATGCGTCCAATGAGTCTCGCTCAACTTCACCTTGGATCGCTGTCCTTCGTGCTTTTCTAAGTTGGCTATCTACTGTCGGATTTCTAGAAGCTAACTTTTGAATCCAGGCCATGTCGTTGAGTTCAACTGGGGCACCGTTTGCAATGCGTTCACAGATAAACTCAACACGCAGCCTGGTATTCGTAGACAGCATCTAACTTGTAGCTAACCCCACAAGTATATTCATGTTGTACTTAGTTTTTACTCGAAATCGAAGAAGAAACGTTCTAGGAATTTGCTCATGATGCTGTCCTCGATTCGCTCGATTAAGGCTTCTCGAGTTGGATTCTCGGTATGTTTGTACGCCAGGTGAAATCCACGGGCTACACCGTCTCCGATGCATTCCTCGATGATGACGCGGTAGTTAACTCTCATGGTGGGAGCTTCGGCCCACCGATATTAGCAGAAATCGATAAGTGTCAAAGACTACTAGCTGTCAGCAAGACGTTTCATACCCTCGTTGTTGTTGGTATAAAGATCGTCCAAAGTTTTCTTGGCCATAAACTCACGTGTCACGGTGAGCGCATCCTTGTCTCGAT
>Ga0172373_10005290_pt1 | contig 17768 bp, 17 predicted proteins | sample Lak10m_2_FD_114546 | JGI IMG/M metagenome (GOLD analysis project Ga0172373, IMG submission 114546) | Freshwater microbial communities from Kabuno Bay, South-Kivu, Congo - kab_092012_10m | ecosystem: Environmental > Aquatic > Freshwater > Lake | place: Democratic Republic of the Congo...
AACTACACACCGCCCGCTGCCACCGCCAAGCACCCGGACTATCGGGCCAGCTATCTCTATCGCTGCGCGCAACCCACATCGCTCGCCTGGGCTGAACTGTGGGCGCTGCGACGGCTGAAAGGTGTCGCGAAGCCCGAGTTCACGCTGCTCAACGGCAACGTGCAGAAACAACTCGAGTTCGGCAGCGACCCCGGTCGCATCGCCCTGCGCTGACAGGGCGAGCACGGCGCACCACCACTGCTCAGCGTGTGCGCGGCGCCGGCCAGCGCTTCGGCTAGAATCCGCTCATGGTCGACCCTGCCCCACCCGCCATAGAAGTCGAAGGCCTGCACTACGCCTGGCCCGGCAAACCGGTGCTGCTACGGATCAACCAATTCCGCGTCGCCCGTGGCGAGCGCGTGTTCCTGCGCGGACCTAGCGGCAGCGGCAAGAGCACGCTTCTCGGCCTCATCGGTGGCGTGCTCACGGCGCAGCGTGGGCACGTTCGATTGCTCGGAACAGACCTGGCCGCGCTAGGCGCCGGGGCACGCGATCGCTTCCGCGGCGATCACCTCGGATTCATTTTCCAGATGTTCAACCTGCTGCCCTACCTCGACGTGCTCGACAACGTCGCGCTGCCCACCCGCTTCTCCCGCGCACGCCGAGCGCGCATCGAAGCGGGTGACCCCCGCGCCGAAGGTCGTCGCCTGCTCACCGCCCTAGGCCTTGCTGATCCCGCGCTGCTCGCAAGCCCGGTCAACGAACTGTCCATCGGTCAGCAGCAGCGTGTAGCGGCCGCGCGCGCGTTGCTCGGTAGCCCCGAAATCCTCATCGCCGATGAGCCGACCTCGGCGCTCGATCACGATTCCCGAGAGGACTTCCTCAAGCTGGTCATGGCCGAATGCGCGCAGCGCGGCACGACGCTGCTGTTCGTCAGCCACGACACCTCGCTCGGCGGTCTGTTCGATCGCGTGGTCTCGCTCGATGAACTGCAACGAGACGCTGCGGAGGCTGCCTGATGCTGGCCCTGCGCTCACTGCGTAACCGTCGCACCACCGCTCTACTCACCCTCAGCGCCATCGCCATCAGCGTGGCGCTGCTGCTCGGTGTGCAGAAGATGCGGACCGCCGCCCGCGATGGCTTCGCCAATACCGTCTCGGGCGTTGACCTGATCGTCGGTGCCCGCTCCGGGCAACTGAACTTGCTGCTCTACTCGGTGTTTCGAGTCGGTGATGCCACGGCGAATGTCAGCTGGTCGAGCTACCAGAAAATCGCCAATCATCCCGACGTCGCTTGGACGATCCCGATTTCCCTGGGCGACTCGCACCGCGGGTTTCGCGTCATGGGGACCACCAACGATTACTTTGAGCACTATCGATTTGCCGGCGATCGGTCGATCCGCTTCGGTGCAGGCCAGCGCTTTGCCGATCTGTACGATGCCGTCATCGGCGCCGACGTAGCGCGGCAACTCGGCTACAAACTCGGCGATAAGGTGGTGATCGCCCACGGTCTAGGCAACGTGAGCTTCGCCCATCACGACGACAAACCGTTCCGCATCGCCGGCATCCTCGAACGCACGGGCACGCCCGTCGATCGTACGGTGCACGTGAGCCTCGAGGCCATCACAGCCATCCACCTCGATTGGGGCAGCGGCATGCAGGCGCAGGGCGATGGGCGCATCAGCGCCGAGCAGGCCCGCGCCCAAAACCTGACGCCCGAGTCCATTACGGCGTTCATGGTGGGCATGCGCATGAAAGTGATGACCTTCACCATGCAGCGTGCGATCAATGAATACCGCCTCGAGCCGCTACTCGCGATCATCCCGGGCGTGGCACTGACTCAGCTCTGGAACCTCGTCGGCATCGCAGACACCGCGCTCATGATCGTCGCCGCCTTCGTCGTGCTCGCCGGGCTGCTCGGCATGCTGACGGCCATTCTCACGAGCCTCAACGAGCGTAGACGCGAGATGGCCATACTGCGCTCGGTCGGTGCGCAGCCGCGGCACGTGTTCTCGATGTTGATCGCGGAGGCCGGGCTATTGGCTACAGGGGGCGTGCTGGCCGGCGTCGCGCTCTGCTACGGGTTGCTGTATGCCGCGAAACCGTTGCTGGAGAGCCGGTTCGGAATCTTTCTCGATCCCGGCGGTCTCACCGGCTACGATGTCGCGCTGCTCGCCTCGATCGTGTTCGCCGGCCTGCTCATGGGTGCCGTGCCCGCCTGGCGCGCGTATCGCAATACGTTGAGCGACGGACTCACCATCAGGGTATGACATGACTCGCACGACCTTTCGTCCCTTATATTTCGTTCTAGTGCTACTCGGCATCGGCGCCGCTGTGGCGCAGGGCATCACACCCCCTAAGGTGGGCACTCCGGTTCCGGCGCAACCTGCCGAGCCGGCCGCTGCCGGTGCGATCAAGGAAATTGACTGGGATGAACTGATCCCACCCGACGCTCGCTCCAAATTCATGGGCGCGCCGCCACCCGCCGCGCATGACTACTTAGGCGAAGGCGGCATGGCAGCGCAACAAGTGATGGACTTCTCCGTCAACGAATCGCTCGAGGGCGCCAACCTCAAGATCCCGGGATTCATCGTGCCGCTCGATGTCGGCAAGGACGGGCTCGTCACCGAGTTTTTCCTGGTGCCGTACTTTGGAGCCTGCATCCACGTACCGCCGCCGCCACCGAACCAAATCGTCTACGTGCGCATGAACAAGGGTATCGCGCTCGATTCGATCTACGAAGCCTACTGGATCACCGGTCGCATGAAAGTCTCACGCAAGGCCACGCGACTGGGCGCCTCCGCCTACCAGCTCGATGCCAGCAAGGTCGAAATTTACAAGTACTGAGGCCGGCTATGCCTACGCTGTTCGAACGGATCATCGCGCGCGAAATCCCGGGCGACATCGTCCATCAAGACGATCGAGTGACCGCGTTTCGTGACATTCACCCGCGTGCACCCGTGCACCTGTTGATCGTGCCGAACAAGGCAATCCCCACGGCCAACGATATCGACGATGCCGACGAGGCACTGGTCGGCCACATGTTCACCGTGGCCCGCGATCTCGCACGCCGCGAGGGCATTGCGGAGAACGGCTATCGGCTGATCATCAACTGCAACAGCCATGGCGGTCAGGAGGTCTACCACCTGCACGTGCACCTCGTCGGTGGCGCCCCCCTCGGCCCGATGATCTGTCGCTGAGGACACCACGATGACCGACGCCGCGCGCACGCTGTACCCGCCGATTGACGCTCGCCGTTCAGGCTGGTTGCGCGTGTCAGATCTGCATGAACTGTACTGGGAAGAGAGCGGCAACCCCGAAGGCAAGCCCGTGGTGTTCTTGCACGGCGGCCCGGGTGGCGGGACAGATGCCCGCATGCGGCGTTTCTTTGATCCTGCGCGCTATCGCATCGTGCTGTTCGATCAACGGGGCTGCGGTCGCAGCCGACCCCACGCGAGCCTCATTGACAACACGACCTGGCACCTGGTCGAAGACATCGAGCGGCTGCGCGAGCACCTTGGCATCGAGCGTTGGCAGGTGTTTGGCGGCTCCTGGGGCTCGACGCTCGCCCTCGCCTACGCTCAAACCCACCCCTCGCGGGTCACCGAACTCGTGCTCCGCGGCATTTTCCTCGTACGCCCCTGGGAATTCCGCTGGTTCTACGAAACCGCAGACGGCGCAGGCGCGCTATTCCCGGATCTCTACGAGGAATACCTGAAGCCGATCCCACCCGCCGAGCGCGGCGATCTGATGCGCGCTTACTACGCTCGCCTGACCAGCCCCGATGCCGCCGTACGCGCCGCAGCAGCACGCGCCTGGTCGATCTGGGAAGGTGCTACGAGTTATCTGCGAGTCAACACACAAGATCTCGAAAAGTTCGATGAAGGGGCGTTCGCCGAAGCCTTCGCACGCATCGAGTGCCACTACTTCATCAACGGTGGCTTCCTGCGCACATCCTCGCAGCTGCTCGACGACGTTCCGCGCATCCGCCACCTGCCCTGCACCATCGTGCAAGGGCGCTACGATGTGGTCTGCCCAATGAAAAGCGCTTGGGACCTTCATCGGGCTTGGCCGGAAGCAGACCTACGCATCGTGGTCGATGCGGGTCATTCGGCTTTCGAGCCGGGCATCATCAGCGAACTGGTCGCCGCCACCGATCGCTACGCCGCGCGCTAAGTCTCGCGGCGATGGCCCGTCACGCGCTGCGCCGCATCAATGATCCCGTGCTGCTGCAACCACGCCCGCGCATCCTCCGCATCTTCCGCAAACCAGCGGGGCGCCGAACCTAACCGGAAGCTGTAGCCCCAGGCATCCATGTCAGCCATCAGTCGCTCACGCGGCACATCGAGCCCATCGCACCACAGGATCTGCAGATAGCACACGGCGTTCTCTTCCGCGTCATCGCCACCCGCATCGCGATCGAGCCCGCTACGTCGGGCAGGGCTCATGCAGACGAAGTGCGCCGCCTCGTGCAACGCTGAGTGCAGCGGCGTGTCGTTGCGGAAAAAAAGCGTTGTGCCCTGCAGCCCAGCCTCGCTCTCGCCCCAATACGTGCCCGGAATCGCTCCCTGACTCGGCACCGATTGCAGCTGCAAGCCATAAGGCTCGAGGCACTCTGCGAGTCGAGCCCGTAGCTGCTCGTCTTCCCCGAGGACAATCACCGCTCAGCGCACGCTCGACAGACGCGCCAACACGATGCCCGCGAGCTCCCGCGCCAACGCCTCGCGCAGCAACTCGCGCTCGCGATCCTTGGCGAGGGCTGCCGTCTCATCGAAACTGAAATCGCGAGACACCGACACTTCCTCGGCGTCGATCCGCGTCTGACCCGCGAGCAAAAGCGAATAACGCACGACGTAGGTGATCTCATACTCCCGCGGCACGTTACGCGCAGAGACCGACGCGACCCGCTCGAGCAACTCGTCGCGCTCGATGCGCAGCACCGCTCCACCCTCTGCTGCGGCAACACCCGCACGACGCAGCTCGCTCTCGAGCGCGTGCGCAAAATCGGTCTGCGTGTCGGCAGTCTGCACACGCAAGGAGACCAGCACGGGCGGCAAGGACGTCGAACCTTGCAGCTGGAAACCACACCCGGCTGCGGCCAGCAGCAGCACCAGCGGCAGCGGCAGGCGCAGCAGACGATGCATCACACCACCACGTTGACGAGCTTGCGCGGCACGACGATGATTTTCTTGGGTACCGCTTCGCCGACAAACCGCCGTACCGACTCTTCGGCGAGCGCGGCGGCCTTGATCGACGCCTCATCGGCATCGATCGCCACTTCGATCTCCCCGCGTAACTTGCCGTTGACCTGCACCACAAGCTTGATGGTATCGCGGGCGAGTGCCGAGGCGTCGACGGTCGGCCAGGGTTCATCGATCAACGCCGTCGTATGACCGAGCTCATGCCACAACGCATGGGTGACATGCGGAATGATGGGCGAGAGCGCTACCGTCGCAATCTCGAGCGCCTCCTGCACGACCGCTCGCGCCGTCGGGGAGACATCCTCATTGCGACCGACCGCATTGAGCAGTTCCATCACCGCCGCGACCGCTGTGTTGAAGGTACGCCGTCGACCAATGTCGTCGGTGACCTTGGCGAGCGTCTGGTGGGCGATCCGACGCAGGTCCTTTTGCGACGCCGACAGATCCTTCGATCCCGACAAACCCGCCACGGCGGCCGGCTCGCAAGTGCCGGCTGCGACGTGTTCGTGCACCGCCTTCCACAATCGCCGAATGAAACGGAACGCACCCTGAACGCCCTCATCGGACCATTCGAGCGACTGCTCAGGCGGCGCCGTGAACATCATGAACAGGCGTGCCGTATCGGCGCCGTACTTCTCGACGAGGCCCTGAGGATCAACCCCGTTGTTCTTGGATTTGGACATCGTGCCCAAACCGTCGTGCTGCACTTCCAGCCGCGAACCGTCCTCGCGCGTCACAAAAAAGCGCTTCACGCCCTCGACAAGCTCCTCGTCCACATCGAGCGGGTTGTAGAAACTGCGTCGCCCCTCCGCCGGCTGCTGCCAGTAGATGTGATTCAGCACCATGCCCTGCGTGAGCAAATTGGCGAAGGGCTCACGGATCTCCACGAGCTTGAGATCACGCATGACCTTGGTCCAGAACCGCGAGTACAGCAGATGCAGGATCGCGTGCTCGATGCCACCAATGTACTGATCGACCGGCAACCAGTACTTCACGCGCTCATCGACCATGGCCGCGGCGTTGTCGGCGCAGGCATAGCGCAGGAAATACCAGGACGAATCGACGAAGGTGTCCATGGTGTCGGTTTCACGGCGTGCCGGGCGCCCGCAGGAAGGGCAGTCCACCTGCCAGAATGCAGGAGTCTTGCCGAGCGGATTACCGCTGCCATCGGGCACCAGATCCTCAGGCAGTACTACCGGCAACTGCGTATCGGGCACCGGCACTTCGCCACAGTGCTCGCAATGAATGAGCGGGATCGGGCAGCCCCAGTAGCGCTGCCGCGAAATACCCCAATCGCGCAGCCGGAACTGGATGCGCTTGCGTCCGAGCCCGCGTTGCTCGAGGCCTGTACACAGCGCATCCACCGCGGCCGAAAAATCGAGCCCAGAGAATTCACCGGAATTGACGAGCACGCCATGCTCACCGTAGCTCTCCTGCCACGGTGCGCTGACTTGCGTGTAGTTGGCATCCTGCGGCTGGACCACCGTGACGATGTCGATACCCTGCTGCAGCGCGAACGCGAAGTCGCGCTCATCGTGTGCCGGCACACCCATCACCGCACCTTCGCCGTACCCCATCAGCACGTAGTTGGCCACCCACACTTCGATGGGCGCTCCCGTGAAGGGATGTCGTACGTGCAGACCAGAGGGACGACCCTTCTTCTCCATGGTGGCGACGTCCGCCTCCATGGTGCTGCCGCGGCGACACTCGTCGATGAACGACTGCAGCGCCGGGTCGCGTGCGCCCGCAGCCAAGGCCAGCGGATGCTCGGCAGCGATGGCCATGAAGGTGACACCGAACAGCGTGTCGACACGCGTGGTGAATACCTTGAGCGCACCCTCGCCGCCGAGCAGTGCACGGGTATCGTCGGCATAGGGGAACGAAACTTCGGCACCCTCGCTGCGACCAATCCAGTTCGCCTGCATGGTCTTGACGCGATCCGGCCAGCCCTCGAGCGTTGTCAGATCGCCGAGCAGTTCGTCAGCGTAGGCCGTGATGTTGAGGTAGTACATCGGGATTTCGCGCTTTTCGACCAGCGCGCCCGTGCGCCAACCGCGACCATCGATCACCTGCTCGTTCGCGAGCACCGTCTGATCGACCGGGTCCCAGTTGACCACCCCGGTTTTCTTGTACGCGATGCCCTTCTCACGCATGCGCAAGAACAACCATTGATTCCAGCGATAGTAGGACGGGTCGCAGGTGGCGACTTCGCGATCCCAGTCGATCGCAAAACCGAGCGACTGCAACTGCTTTTTCATGTACGCGATGTTGTCGCGCGTCCATTTGGCCGGCGCTACGCCATTGGCCATCGCGGCGTTTTCCGCCGGCAAGCCGAACGCGTCCCAGCCCATCGGTTGCAGTACGTTGAGCCCCTGCATGCGCGCGAAGCGCGACAGCACATCACCGATGGTGTAATTGCGCACGTGCCCCATATGCAGTCGACCCGACGGGTACGGGAACATGGAGAGGCAATAGAACTTGCCCCGGCTAGGCGCGTTCTCGCGAGCGGCGAAACTGCGTTGGCTATTCCAGTGGTGTTGGACCGACCGTTCGACGACAGCCGGTTCGTAACGTTCTTCCATGGGTGTCACTCAAGATATCCGTCAACGCGAGTTGCGGATGGTACACGAGCACACGCGTCAGGTACCTTCCGGCACCCAGTAAATCTGACCGCTCGGTAATACCCCAAAGCCCACGGCTCGGGGTGCATCGGACCCGCCGCGTGGCACGTCAACACCGAACCGATTTTCCAATGCTTCGGCGTCGCCAATCCACACCGAGCCGCCCGACAGAGGGCATTGAAGCAGCCGCGGACCGGCCTCAAGCGGGGTTGAGTCGAAATAGCTCGAATACCGCGCCGCCACCAGCGATGGCTCCGAAGCGCAGACGATCACCGAATCCAAGAATCGTGCCCCATTCGGGTGCTGCTGCACTTCGGGCTGGTAGATCAACTCCGGTCGCTCGTTACGCACGAAACACATCAGCGCTTCGGGGGTACTCGCAGCATCCAAAGCAAACCACGAGAACAATGCCTCACCGCGACGTGCACCGTAGTGAATTGGTCGGGACGCTTTTGCGAGCGACCCCACGGGCACCTGCAATCGCATCAGGCGAGCGTGCGCAGACTCAATGTCATGGACGCCGATCGCGATGATGCCGAGGGAGACATGATCTCGGATCCAAGGATAGAGGTGATGCTTAGGGGTCACGACATCGACCGCGGTCAGCTCGATGTAGCCACGCTCGAGGATGATGTGGCAACTGTGCTGACCAAGCGAAAAATGCCGACCCGTCGTCGGATCAAGTCCCATCAGCTCCTCGGGTTCGGTAACAAAAAAACCCGCTGCAATCCAAGCCTGTCGCAACGGCGCCATCGACGAACCGACCAAACCAATGTGGTCCAAAGACATCATGCCTTCATTGTTTCACAACTAGACGGATCGGAATTAACAGCAAACAGTTTGTTATGAGACAAGCCGTCCGCAGGGCCGTAGATTTCGCGAACCTTTCAAAAACCCCGAAGGACCTGCCATGTCTTCATCCGTCACCAGAGCCGTTGCTTCCCTATTGCTTGCACAAGGGGTCATCGGCGTAGCTCACGCTCAAACCGCCCAGCTCGAAGAGATCGTCGTCACGGCGCAAAAGCGCAGTCAAAATCTGCAGGACACGCCGATCGCTATCTCCGCCGTCACGGGCGAATCCATCGAGAAACTGAACATCGATGACATTGGCGCGATCGCCGCGGTCAACCCCTCTCTCGTCTACAGCGAGGCCGGTGGTGAGGCGCAACTTTACATCCGCGGCATTGGCAGCAATATTTTCAGCGTCGGGGTCGACCAAAGCGTCGCAACGCACATCGACGGCGTCTACACCGGCCGGGCCAACATGGGCCTTACGCAGTTCCTTGATATCGATCAAGTAGAGATCCTTCGCGGTCCACAGGGCACCCTCTACGGACGCAACGCGACCGGCGGCGCCATCAACATCGTCTCGCGAGCCCCGATCGATGATTTCGAGGGTTATGTCTCTGGCCTTGTGGGTAGCTTCAATCGCGTCGACGTTCGAGGCGCCCTCTCGGGTCCGCTATCAGAACATCTCTCCGCAAGAGTAGCCGTACGCCGTTTGAAGGACGACGGCTACACCGACGATCTCGATCCACGCGGCGCCAATAAGATCGACGACAACGATCTGACCGCCGTGCGTGGTTCGCTGCGCTGGAGAAACGACACTGTGACCGCGACCCTCATCGCCGAACACAGTGAGTTCGAGAACGGCAATACCAGTATCTTTCTGATCGACAACACGGGTCTCGCGGAGAGCTTTGGCGCGAAAACCCCGAGTGGTTGGGTGGACAGCTCCGCGCCAACGCGAGCGCATTCTATTACGACTACACCGATCTGCAGGTCTCGGTTTTTGCGAGCGCAGGGAATATCACGACCACCTTCACGACCAATGCGGCCGAAGCGACCGTCAAAGGTCTGGAGTTGGATTTGCTCGCAAAGCCCACCGAGTCGCTCGACATCGCGGCCTCTTTGGCCTTTCTCGATGCGACCTACGATCGCTTTGTCACCCCGTATGGCAGTTGCAACGCAACCAATGTGAGCCTCGATGCACGCTGCGCTGGTCGCGTCGGGCTGCCACGACTGATCGATGCGGCGGGTAACAAGTTGAATAACGCGCCAGAGTTCAAGGGTTCGATCTCGGCAACCTACGGCATCAACCTGACCAACGGTGGCCGAGTCAGCATTCAGGGCGCCGCTCATCATCAGGGTCGCGTCTACTTCCTCCCTGCCAATACCTCGGTGATGTCGCAGGCGGCTTACACGCTTGTCGATGCCCGCATCGGTTACGAGAGCAAGGCGGGAAACCTCGCCGTGGGTGCGTTCGTCAAGAACCTCACTGACGAGGACTATTTCCATAACATCGTACAGTTCACCTCCACGAGCGACGCCCGCAAGGATTTGTTCGCCATCGGTAACGCCCTTGGTTATCCTGCTGCGGGACGCCAGTGGGGCGTCGACGTCACTTATCGTTTCGGAAACTGACATGGCACGACCGCACATCATGTTCGTCCAAGCCCAGATGATTCCTTGGGCATCGGGATACCATGGAGCCCTCTACGGCGACGTCCACTCGAAGGTATTGAGCAAGGACGATACAGACGGCAGTGCGACAGTCATCATTCGTTATCCCTCGAGTTGGCAGCGGAGCGAGCCGCACTCGCTCTCATGCCACGAGGAGTTTCTGGTGCTGGACGGTGCGATCAGCATCAACGGCCGGCTCTATGAAAAACACACGTATGGCTTCCTGCCGGCGGGCTATCCGCGCGAGAAACTCTCGAGCTCGTACGGCGCCGTACTGCTGACGATGTTCTATGGCGTGCCGACGGCGGTCAAAGGCTCGACCAGCAACTTCGATTCGAAACTGCTGGTCGAGTACGTCAATCCGCTGTTGATGGACTGGGACCCGGGCCTCGTCGACCCGCAACTGTCCAAGGGCGTGGCCATCAAACCACTGCGCACTGACCCCTACACCGGAGAGACCTCATTCCTCTATTGCTCGCCGCCGCACCGTGTGCCGCCCGGCATGGCCAAACCTCAGTGGACGCACCCGATGGTCGAAGAGCTATATACGCTTGAAGGGGATTACGTCTGGGGAGATCTCGGTCGTATGCAACGTGGCGGCTACTGCTGGTGGCGCGAGAACATCTATCACGGCCCGGCGGGCACCGACACCGGCTACAACCTGTTCGTGCGCACGGTCAACGGTCCGCTGGTCAACACCTTCGATACGGTCAAAAAACCCTTCAGCTGGGATCCGCCGCACCGCCCGATACTGCCGCCGGAGCTCGCACCCTACGGGCAACCGCTGCCGCCGCAGCCCAATTACTGAGGTCCCGATGAGCGCCGCCACGCCGCCCTGGCCGCCCGAGCACGAAGCCCGCCGTGCTGTGCTCGTGCTGATGGTCGCGTACATCTTTTCCTATATCGATCGGCAGATCCTCGCGATGCTGGTCGGCCCGATCAAAGCGGATCTCGGCGTCACCGACTTCGAGCTCAGCCTGCTCAACGGACTCGCCTTCGCCGTCTGCTTCACCGTACTCGGCGTATGGCCCGTCGGCCAATGGGCCGATCGCGGCAATCGTCGCAATCTTGCCGCCGCGGGTGTCTTTCTTTGGTCATTGATGACCGCGATCTGCGGGCGGGTCACGAGCTATGCGGGACTATTCGTGGCGCGCGTGGGCGTCGGCGTGGGCGAGGCAACCTTGGCGCCTGCCGCCTACTCGATGATCGCCGACTATGTGCCACCGGCACGGCGCGGCCGGGCACTCGGCCTGTTTTCGATGGGCGTTTATCTCGGCATCGGCGTGGCGATCATGGTCACTGGGCTTGTCGTGCAAGCCGTGGGCAACTTGTCCGTCATGCACTGGCCGCTGATCGGAGAGGTGCGCGGCTGGCAGGTCGCTTTCCTCATTCTCGGACCGCCCGGCGTGCTGGTCTCGCTGTGGCTGCTCTCGGTCCGGGAACCCGCGCGGCGAGACGCAGGTGTTGCGACCGGCGTGCGTTATGCCGATGTCTGGCGACGCATGCGCGAGGAGGCCGGGTTCTACGCGAACCTGACTTTTGGCGTGTCGATGCTGACACTCACCTTCAACGCGGTCGCCTTCTGGGTTCCCGCCCATCTGCTGCGCACCCACGAGTTGTCACCTTTGCAGGTCGCCTTCAGCTACGGACCGATCATGTTTGTCGCCGGTTCGCTCGGCATCCTGACGGGCGGCATGCTCGCCGATCGCTGGCGCGCGGCGGGCCGCGCTGACGCAGAACTGCAGGTGATTCTGTATAGCGCCTTGGCACTCGCACCGCTCGTGATTGCGGCATTTCAGGTCAGCGATGCGGCGCTGGCCATCGGCCTGCTCGCGCCTTTGCTGTTCGTCACCAGCTTCCCCTTTGGTGCAGCCTCAGCGGCACTACAAATGGTGACGCCCAATCGACTGCGCGCGCGAACCTCAGCCATCTACCTGCTGGTCATCAACCTGTTAGGCATCGGCCTCGGGTCGAGTGCCGCCTCGTTCGTCTCCGATGTACTGCTCAAAGACGAACAGCGCATCGGCGATGGGGTGACGGCCGTCGCTGCGCTGGCCGCACCCCTGGCCGCATGGTTGATCCACCATGCCCGACCGTCCTACCGGCGCCTGACGCTCACTGCCACGAGCTAACCGGGCACTGCTCTCGACTCGCCGAGTTTCGATTAGCTCGCGGGGCGCACGGCGACGAACAGGGTGTTGCCGCCGCGATTGATCAACAGCGCCACCGTCTTGCCGGCTCGCGAGACGCGCTCACGAAAATCTTTGATGGTCTTCACTGGACTGCCATTGACGCTGACCACGATGTCGCCACGCGTCAGACCCGCATCGGCGGCCGGGCCTGTGGCGCGCTCGACGAGTAGACCTTCAGGCACTTCAGCGTTCGGATTGCGCTGCCGACCGCGGGGCCCGAATCCTTGACTACGCTCCTCGGCGGTCAACTCGCGCACCACGAGGCCGAGTCGATCCGGTGAGCGTTCAGGCGCCGGCTCTTCATTAGCCGCCACCACAGGTTCCGTCTGCAACTCAGCGACGCGTACGCTGAGTTTGCGCGCTGCGCCATCACGCCATACTTCGAGCGAGGCCTCGCTGCCAGGCTGAATCACGCCGATGACCGTCGGCAACTGCTCCGAGCGCTCAATCGATGTGCCATTCGCCGAGAGGATGATGTCACCCTGGCGGATGCCCGCCTTGGCGGCCGGGCCGCCAGCCTCGACGCTACCCACCAGCGCTCCGCGCGGTCGGTCGAGACCGAAACTCTCGGCGAGAGCCGCATCGACGGGCTGGATTTGCACGCCGATCTTGCCGCGACTCACGCGACCCTTGGCGATGATCTGGTCACGCACGTTGACGGCGAGATCGATCGGGATGGCGAAGGAGATGCCCATGTAACCGCCGGAGCGGCTGTAGATCTGCGAGTTGATGCCCACCACTTCACCGGCGAGATTGAACAGCGGCCCGCCCGAGTTACCGGGGTTCACGGCGACGTCCGTCTGGATGAAATTCACGTAGTTCGAGTCGGCATCCTGCAGACCACGCGCGGTCGCACTGACGATACCTGCGGTGACGCTGTTATCGAAACCAAACGGCGAACCAATGGCAATGACCCACTCGCCCGGGCGCAATTTCTTTGGATCCCCGAGTCGCACGACGGGCAGCGCCTTCGCCTCGATCTTGAGGACGGCAACGTCGGTGGGTTTGTCGAGACCCACGACTTTGGCCTTGAACTCCCGGCGATCGGTCAGTTTGACCGTCACCTCCTCGGCCTCATCCACGACATGCGCGTTGGTCAGTACATACCCGTCGCTGCTGACGATGAACCCGGAGCCCTCGCCGCCCGGACGGCGGAAACTCTCTTCGCCGCCCTCCTCCGGCATGCCGGGTACGCCACGGCCGCCACCGGGCGCGCCAAAGCGCCGGAAAAATTCGTAGAACGGATCGTTCGGCGACATGCCAGGACCGGAGAGGCGTACGCGTTTGCCCTTGGTCGAAATGTTCACGACCGCCGGGCCGTGCTGCTGCACGAGTGCGGCGAAGTCCGGCAGGACGACACCGCCTTGGGGCGCCGCCGCAGCGGCCATCGGCGTCGCGCTGATTTGCGCAAGGCCCGCCGCTGCGATGGGGGCATCGGCGGCATCGGAGGCACGCGGCTGGCAAGCCGTGAACACAAGCAAGGAGAGGACCGCCGCGAGACTGCGACGAACAAACGGACGTCGTGACATGGTAACTACCCAGTGCATGAACACGCTCTCCTAGACCAAGCCGTTATGGGGAAGTTCACGAAACCTGCTCACGTCGTCGGAATGCCGACCACAGCGAGAACAACAGTCCGCCGATGCCGAGCAACAAAATCGGGACGTTGCCCGTCTGCAGGTAGGGCGTGGCACCACTGCGAGGCGTGATCTGGGCGCGCAGCACTGCGGCTTGGTATTCCGGAGCCTGCGCCACGATCGCCCCCTGTGGATCGATCACTGCGGACACGCCATCGTTGGCCGCCCGAACCATGAACCGGCGCGCCTCGATCGCACGCATGCGCGAGATTTGCAGATGCTGGTAACGGGCTGTCGACCGACCAAACCACGCGTCATTGGTGACGTTGACGAGCGCGGTGGACGCGAGCACCGTCAACCGCTGCGTCGTGGGGTAAGCGTCTTCGTAGCAAATACTCGCTGACAGCTTGAGCCCGGCGAGCTGCAACGGTGGCTGCACTGGCGCGCCTGGCGTGAAATCCGAGTACGGCAGACTCATCAAGCGCAACCATCGCCGCACTAACTTAGGCACCGGAAAAAACTCGCCGAAAGGGACGAGCTGATGCTTGTTGTACCACGTCACTTCTTCACCAAAGGCAAGCAAAGAATTGAAGTAAGCGAGCTCATCGAGATCGGCCAGCGCATCCGCGCTCGTCGCATCAGGGCTCGCAGCATCCGAGCCGGCAGTACCCGTGGTCGCAGGCTCTGCGCGGATAAGACCGAGCAGCAACGCCGAGCGTTGCGCCTCGGCCGCATTGGCGAGATCACGCAAGTACGGCACGATATTGTTCGCAAGATCCGGCGCTGCAGCCTCGGGCCACACCACGAGTGGCGTACCGAGCACCTGCAAGGTCAGATCGCGATACCGACGCAGCGTCGTTTCGCGGTTCGACTCCAACCATTTCTGATCTTGCGGGATCGCCCCCTGCACAATCGCCACGCCGACCGGTGATCCAGCCGTCTCGGTCCACGCGATGCGATCGAGCGCAGCACCAAGCGGCCAAGGCACCGATAGCAGCACTGCAGCGACCAGCCGCTCACGACGCGTGCCCTGCCACAACATCACGAGCGCACCCGCCATCAGCAAGACGACGGCCGAAACGAGATAGACGCCACCGAGTGGCGCGAACCCCGCAAGCCAAGTGTCGGTGTGTGCATACCCGAACGACAGCCAACCGAAACCCGAGAGCGCCCAGCCACGTAGCCACTCGAGCAGCACCCACAGTGCCGGCAGGCCTACAACCCAGCGCATGGCACCGCGCGGCGGCAACCACCGGGCCGCGAAGTATCCCAGCGCAGCGCTATATAGCGCCATCACGGAAACAAGCGCTGCCATCAAGCCTAGCGCGAGCCATAACGGCGCTTTGCCGAACCCATGAATGCTGACGTAAAGCCAGTAGGTTCCGGCTGCGAAAGTGCCCATGCCGAAACAGAACCCGACCCACGCCGCACGGCGCGGCGGGCAGCCCTGCAATAAGGCAAAGAGCAGCGCAGGAGCGAGTACCGTAAAGGGCCATACTCCGAACGGCGCGAATGCGAGGGCAAGAGCGGCCCCAGCGAGCCCGGCGATCAGCGGGCCTGCAACACTGTCTCCGCGCAGCAGCGACTCGGGTGACATGCGTTGCCGCGGATCAGTCCGCGGCGCGCTCTTCCAGCGGCTGCACATCCCGCGGCGGCAGCACTTTGAGGGCCTCGACGCGCCGCCGATCGGCGCGCAGCACACGAATCTCGATGTCGCCGATCATCAAGGTCTCGCCGCGACGCGGCAAGTGCCCGAGTTGTTTCATCACGAGACCCGCGACGGTGTCGAACTCGTCATCAGCCAACTCGACGCCAAAGTATTCGTTGAACTCGGCGATCGGCGTTGCCCCACGCACCAGGAACTGCCGCTCGGCCTCTTTGCGGATGTTCTGGTCGTCTTCCACATCGAACTCGTCGTCGATGTCGCCCACGATCTGCTCGATCGCATCTTCGATGGTCACGACGCCCGAGACGCCACCGTATTCATCAACGACGATCGCCATGTGGTTACGGTTACGCCGAAATTCCTTGAGGAGCACGTTGACTCGTTTTGATTCGGGCACGACCACAGCAGGCCGCATGCATTCGCGGATATCGAAATCCGCCAAGCGTCCGGTGGCCACGTAGCGCAGTACGTCCTTGGCGAGCAGGATGCCGACGATGTCGTCGCGGTCGTCGTCCATCACGGGAAAGCGCGAGTGCCCAGACTCCACAATCACCGGCAACAACTTCTCCGCCGGATCATCACGCCGCACCGTCACCATCTGCGAACGCGGGATCATGATGTCGCGCACCTGCAGATCGGCGACGCCGAGCACGCCCTCCATCATCTGCAGCGCATCGGCATCGATCAGGCCGCGCTCGAGTGCCTGACGCATCTGCTGCACGAGATCCTCGCGATCCTCCGCCTCGCCTGACAGGGCGCGGCCGAGCTTGCGCATCCAGCTCATGGAACTGTAACGCGGGTTGGTCATGCAGACTCCGTGGTCTCAAGATAGGGGTCGGCGATGCCAAAGCCCGCCAAGATCCGCCGTTCGCGCCGCTCCATGCGTCGCGCATCAGCTTCATTTTCGTGATCGAGCCCCAGCAGATGCAGGCAACCGTGCACCACCATATGGGCCCAGTGCGCCTCGCTACGCTTGTGCTGCTTGCGCGCCTCACGCTCGATCACCGGCGCGCACAGCACAATGTCACCCAAAGAGCGCATCGCTGCAGGACGCCCGAGTCGCGGGGCGGGAAAGGACAAGACGTTGGTCGCATAGTCGCGACCGCGCCAGAGCAAATTGAGCTTGCGGCCCTCGGCTGCACCGACGATCCGGACGGCAAGCTCGGCATCGTGACCGCGCGCGCCGCTCGCCGCCCGCGCCCAGCGGGCGATCCGGGCGCTGGCAGGCATCGACCCGCGAAGACTGCTGCGCACTTCCACGCGTAGCGGTGCACGCACACGGGCGGAGGGACGAATACGCGGCGTCACGAGGCGGGTCCCTCGCGATGAGGCGCGCTTTCACGCGCCTCGTACGCCTGCACGATGCGCTGCACGAGCGGATGGCGCACCACATCGCGAGCCTCGAAAAACTGGAACCCTACGCCCTGCACGCCGCGCAGCACGTCGAGCACATGACGCAGTCCCGACAATTTGCCGGCTGGCAGATCGGTCTGCGTCACATCGCCCGTAACCACTGCACGCGAACCAAAGCCGATACGCGTGAGGAACATTTTCATCTGCTCGACCGTGGTGTTCTGCGCTTCATCAAGAATGATGAACGAGTCGTTGAGCGAGCGACCCCGCATGAACGCGAGTGGCGCCACCTCGATCACATTACGCTCGATAAGTTTCGCGACTCGATCAAAGCCCATCATCTCGTACAGCGCGTCGTACATCGGGCGCAAGTACGGGTCGACCTTCTGCGTGAGATCACCCGGCAAAAACCCGAGCCGCTCGCCGGCCTCAACGGCCGGGCGCACAAGTACGATGCGCCGCACCCGATCCGACTGCAGCGCCTCGACAGCGCAGGCCACCGCCAGATAAGTCTTGCCCGTGCCGGCGGGCCCGACGCCGAAAGTCAAATCGTCGCGCCGAATGCGGCGCAGATACTCTCGCTGGTTCGGGCCACGTGCGCGAATCGTGCCGCGCAACGTGCGCAGACCCGTGTCCTCCGAGTCGCCCTCAGGCGCCGCCCCCGGCGAAGCCGCACTGGCATCCTGATCGCGCAGCGCCAGATGCACGGACTCGGGC
>Ga0172373_10005291_pt1 | contig 17767 bp, 20 predicted proteins | sample Lak10m_2_FD_114546 | JGI IMG/M metagenome (GOLD analysis project Ga0172373, IMG submission 114546) | Freshwater microbial communities from Kabuno Bay, South-Kivu, Congo - kab_092012_10m | ecosystem: Environmental > Aquatic > Freshwater > Lake | place: Democratic Republic of the Congo...
GTACCTATAAAACATCCACCTGGTTTTAAATTATTATCAATACTTTTCATTATAGTATCAAATGTCTCCTTAGTTTCAAAAAAGTAGTGAAACGCAAACATACTCGTCACAACATCACAATCACCATTTCCTTCAATTACATTTCTCGATAAATCTTTAACATATAGTTCAACTTCAGTCTTTTTGGGAAATCGATATTCATTTACACGCCTCTTTGCCTCCATTATAGATTTCTCATTAATATCATATCCTATAACATGACCTATATTATTAGATACCCATTTATCTAAATCACCACCCTTACCACAAGCTAAGTCCAACAATTTACCAATATTTTTAGTATACTTGTCATATAACTGTCTTTTCACAGCATTATGAAATCGCCTCATATTGTAAAAATATGATTTTGCTCTCTCACCCTTACTTTGATACATCTTAATACTATACAATAAAATCAATAATCAAAATAAATTCAATTATTCATTTAAATCAAATTATTGTCCCCAATTTGGGTTTGCAACTGTAACCTTATAATTTTTATTTTCATACGCCGCAAAGGTAGAGAACTGATGTAAATTTAAAGAGCTCATATTATTAAAAATATTTTGTATTTGAGTAACTATATCTTGAATTACTTGTTGACGACCACCTAATGTATCTTGAATAGTACAAGCATCATAAACAACTTGGTCAAAACTACCTGCTGGAAAAACGAATTCGTAATCAAACGTTGTAGACATTTTATATAATATACTATTATAAAATAAAATTACAAAATTAACTCATCCTAAATAAAGTTTAAAACCCTAAGGTCCTAATTTTTTTTTGTTTTTGTTTTTCTTTTATTGCATGTTTATTTACATGTTGATTAATAATCATAATCTTTCTCTTCATACTCGGATTCATAATCTGATTCAATATTTACAGTGTCGTAATAATTCTTAAAATATTCCCAGATTACAATTTGCTCTTCAATAGGATAACTATCATATGAATGATAATTCGCATCAGTTCTCCAATTATACCACTCTTCATACATACGGTCATCCATCTCAGACATTTCTTGTCTCATATTGTACACCTTTTCTTGAGTCTCACTAACAACACTCTTTAAAAGTTTCTTGTCCTCTTCACTTAACTTTTCACACATATAATTTTCCATTGCACTAACACATTCTTCATAAACTAAGAGCGGCTCTCCAGTTAATATTTCAAAATTATTTATAATATAATCAAAATCTTTCAAAGTATTAATTACTACGTTGTCCTGATAAACTAACTTTCCTTTTTGAATTAAATTATCATATTCGCTTTCATACTGTATATCATAAAGACCAAATATTAATTTTACAATATTAATGCCCCTTTCTCTCAAAGCATAATCAACTAAAAACATTCTTGTTTTAGAGTTATTACATAACTCAATTTTAAATTTATCAAAATTGTTAATATTTAACACCTCCTTCAAAATAATATCATTACTATAACCAATACAACGCGTAATAACACCCTCGTACGTTTTATAAGAATCAATACCATTAATTACCTTCATACTGTTATCCACAGTATCAAGATTATAACGTTTAGGCATAATCAAAGAATAAAGCGAAGACATCTTGGTTTTTTAAATTTCTTCGATTTAAATTAAATTCAATTTTTCTTTAACTCCCTTAAGACCTCACGAGCAATACTCATACCCATATTTATAAATGGTATATTCGAAAACTCAAAATGAATACCACCATAAATTCTTGACCTACCAGCCTCATATGCAGCATCGTAAAAATTATTATACACTCTTGTCATATTCTTCATAGTCAACGAAAAAGAATGTTCTCCAAAAAATGAAGTTAAGATTTCTGAACCAGCACCACTAAAAGAACTATGCCCACTACCATACTCTGGAAATGGAGGTGTCTTCAATAAAGGCTCCCAGTTTTTAAATGCCATATTAGGTCTCCAATAATTATACTTGTACTTATTATACCACACTACTATAGCCGTATCAAATAAAGCATCGTTCAACGTACTAAAAACATATAATCTTTCTAATAAATCATGTTTCTCTTCAACTAATTTCTGAGCTATTAAATTCCATACACCAGGTGGTGTACATGTTCCCTTACCAGCCTCCCAAAAATAAGCACTGTCAGTTTGGTCATTAGTTCTTTTCGTTGAGTTTTTTCTTCCAACTACAAAAGTTTCATTATATGATTTCTTAAAATAATAACTAGAAGATTTTGGAGGAAAAGGCATCAAATACTTTTGAACTGATTTAATGGTTGACGGATTTAAATACCCAAACTTTGGTAATAAAGGAACTGTACCATTATTATACCATCTTCCTAAAACTTGTTTTGACATATATTCTTTTGAATCAAGTAAAATTAAATCATCCTTTCGTTTATTAATCCAATATATACCTCTCCTTACACCAATATTATTATAATATTTGAATATTCTATACTCCTTAAAACTGTTGATGCTTACATTCAATTTAATATCATACGTTGGAAATAATTCTTTTATAACTTCACTTGCAGCACCATTTACAGCATATTCTCTAAAAATTTCGTTATCAGTCATTTGACTTACTTCTAAATAACTCTCCAACATACTCTTGTATAAAAGAGATAAACTCCTAGCAACTATAGGCGGTGACAACTGCTCTTTCTCAATAATATTAATAACTTGTTTATTCCATTCAACATCTACCATAGCATGGCAACTTGTGAAACACAAAGCAAAAAAGAAGTATATATTTAACCACATCATGAACATAATGTAACGTTGTCTTTAAATCAAAATATTGATATTTAAATGAAATTAAGCCCAAACAATCCTTTAGACTGTTTGGGCTTAATTTTTTTTTTTTATTTTTATTTTAATTATCAATCTCCATCATACTATCCAACTCATCAAAATATTTTTGCAATTTGTCTTTGAAAAATAACATTCTTGAATCATCTTTAAATTCTTGAATCTTATTCTTAATCACTAATTTAAAATGTTCAGAATCACCAATCTTACGAATATATTCCATACCAGTTTCAATGCATTCCATTGCATAAAAACGACGGTACTTGATAGGTGCATTATGCGCTAAAGCTAAATTATCACGCAATGATAAAATAAGTCGAAGCTTATACTTTTCATTGTAGTTGTGTTTGTCCACATTTTTAATTGTTATTTCTTCAACTCCAATAGAATCAAAATAAGCATTTTCATCGTAATTGATAATAACGTTGCGAGGTCTGAGGTTGTACATCTTATAGAATTCACAAAAACATCAAAATTCCATAAAAATTCAGTTTTTTATTTACTCTATTTTACTCCTTTTTAAAAGTAAACTATTTATAACAACGAATATACTACTAAAAGACATAGCCAAACCTGCACACATAGGACTTATATGCCATGGATGAAATACACCAGCTGCTAAAGGAATACCAATTATATTATACCCCATCGCCCAACCTAAATTTATATAAATTTTTTTCATTATCTTATCACTCAACTTTTTAAAATAATACACATCATTAATATTAGACTTCATTAAAACAACTGAAGCAGAAGATAACGCTAAATCAGAACCATGTCTCATTGATATACCTATATCAGCCTGTGCTAATGCTATACTATCATTACCACCATCACCAACCATAGCTACAATTTTCTTTTCCATTTTCTTATACCCATTCCATCCTACTCTAGAACATCCACTCAGTTGGATTGCTTCTATTATTTCTGATTTAGATTCTGGTAAAATATTTGACATTACTTGTTCTTCTTTAATTCCAACATCCTTTGATACTTTCATTGCATTATATTGATTATCACCACTTACCATCCATACGTCTATATCCATGTCTTTTAATTTATTTATTACATCTTTTGCATCGTTTCTTACTTTATCACTCAAAGCATATATACCAACAACTTTATCACATATAACTTGAACAACTATACTATACCCATTATTATACCATTCTTCTAATCGTAACTTCATATTATCAGTATATATCTCCTTATTTAACCAATTAATACTACCTAATTTATTTATAACTCCATTTATTTCACATTCTACACCCTTACCATTATAGATTATCTCTCTTTCTACAGTTTGATAAGAAGTTTCTATATGACATGTCATATCTTTTAAACATTTCGAAATAGGATGATTAGATATAGAAGATAATATATACAAGTTTTCTAAAATTAATTTTTCATCTTCCAATACTTTATCAACCACATACATTTTACCCTCTGTTAACGTTCCAGTTTTATCAAAAACTATCGCCTTTATCTTTGACATTTTTTCTAATGAATCTGCACCATTCTTAATCAATATACCTCTATTCATAGCCATACCTGTACCTACCATTATAACCATCGGTGTAGCTAACCCTAATGCGCATGGACATGCAACAACTATAACTGATATAGAAGAATATAATGCAAAAGTAATATATGTAAACCCTTCTGGTATATCAACTAAATTTAAATAACCTATTATACACCACACAATAAAATCTAAAGACGCTATCATTAAAACAATTTTAACAAACCATTTGCATACTAAATCAGTCGTTGACTGGAAACTCGTCTTATTACTTTGAGCATTCTCTACTAAAGATATCATCCTATTTATTAAAGTATTATTACCAGTTTGTAATGCCTTTATATAAACCATATTTGACATATTAATACTACCAGCATACACGCATTCATTAATATCTTTATTTACTGGCATAAACTCACCTGTTATCATAGACTCATCAACCTGAGTTGAATTTAAAATAATTTTACCATCACAAGGTATTCTTTGATTTGGTTTCACTTGAATAACATCACCTATACAAATTAAATCCTCTTCAACCTCAATTGCTTCATGATTATCTTTTATAATTAATACCTTATCTTTAGTATTCAATATAACACTTGTCATTTCCTTTGCAGCCCATATTTTACCTATTAATTCTAAATATTTTCCAATATACACAAACATAAAAATAAAAACTGATGTCTCAAAAAACGTATTTTGAATTACACGTTTGTTTACTATATTTAGAATTACTACCCATATACTTAATATATATGCTAAAGTTGTGCTTAAAATAATAAGAGTTTCCATATTATAATTAGAATTATTTGTAAGTTGCTTCCAAACCCTTTTATAAAAACTCAATGCTATACCAAATTGTACTGGCGTTGATAAGATAAACATATAAATTGTAGATACTCTTACACCAGGATAGACTTCTTTCATATAAAAAGGTGTTTCTATTATCATTAATAACATTCCAATCATACCTAATAATCCTAATACACTCAAAATAACTACCTTCTTAAACATTATAGATTTTTCCCTCAATAATTTATCAATAACCTTTTCCTCATTGTTTTCTTTTGTTATAAAAGCATCAAACCCCATATTGTTAATTTCATTTAGAATTTTTCTTATATTGATTTTTTCAACATTGTATTCAACTTTACCCCTTCCTGTAATTAAATTAACACTTATTTCTTTAATCCCATCTAAAGAACGAATATGATTCTCTATACTTGATGAACATGACGCACATGTCATTCCATTAATTGTAATATCCGACACATCATATATATTGTTTAATTCTATATCAATTATCATTTAATAATTATAATTGATACTAAATTCTCATTTTTTTTTAAGAACGCCCTCCACGATTACTGGTCCTTAAAATTAAGTTTTACACGGAAACGTCCATGGTGAACTTCAACTTGTTCCTGACCTTCGGGAACCTCAAATTTATGAACCTCCGTTTCATTCTTCATTTCAACGGGTTCAATAAGTTCAACTTCAGGAATAAGGTCATCACTCCCAGGAATAGGTGAAGCAATAACAACTTTAGTAAACATAAGAGCAGCCATAGCAAAAATAAAACTAGCTTTCATTTTTTGTTTGACATATATCGAAATTTATCTTTAAATTCCTTTAATTAAATGTTTCAATTATATAATCAAACTCGTCATGTTCATCTCCGTCATTATAAATCAAAACTATTCCTTCTGGTATTTCCTCATTCTGTTCTAAAAGTAATCTATATGTATTATCATTATATTCAACTTCATAACAACTATATATATTATCATACATATTGATATTACCTATATTATTCACATTTAATTGTGAAAAATCAACCCATGCAATATTTATACCATTATAGGCTAAATTATCCCAATAATTTGGAGGGAATTCAGTAAATGCTAAAAACTCTTTAGACACATGTCCATATTCATTAAATTCACTATCTAACCCGATTAACTGTTCACCATCAAATAAACACTTACCATCATTTCTATACCTAGGATATATTGAGTTAAAAAGAATATCTCCTCGCCTCATAAAATGCCTGTAAGGCCATTTATCAAAGGCTTCTTGTAATGAATCTGAAATTATAAAATCCATATCTTGATCAAATTCACTTTCAAATAATTCTACACGTATTTCAAATAGATTTGCATATTGTTGGGGATTTTGTTCTAAATATTCATCTATCTTTTGAATTATAATTTCTTTATTTCTTTCACAAAATCCACCGGTTTCCATATCTTGTAAACCCTCAGCTCCATGTTGTTCAATATACGTGAATAATTTGGAGAGTCTTGGTTTATCACTTTCCTTAATCAAAATGTGTTTATTTATTCTACATAAATCGCTTAAATATTGATTTGTTTCACATATAGATTTTAATCCAGATAATCCTTCTGTTCTAGCTATAATTTTTAAAGCTTCTAATTGTAATTCAGGAGGTAAATTTATTAATGAGTTTAACATACTTATTAATAATACATTAAAAAAAAAATTTGGCTTTAATTTGAATTTATGGTTTAGTATACCAAAGCACTTCTCCACCTAATTGTTGATACTGTTTAATCTCATTGTTTGCATATGAATGAATAACTACAACTAAATCTACCATGGATAATGTATTTTGTAAGTCTAATTCATTAATAAAGTTTATATCATCATATGGATACAATCTTTCTACACACGGATCATATACAACAATATTCTTTTTATCCTTTAATTGTTTAAGTAAACTAAATCCAGGTGAATTAGTCAGCAAGCTTTCTCCTTTCTTAAAACCCAATCCACATATTAAAATATTATTCTTATCTCTATACTCTGTTAAAATTTCAAAAGCTGTCTTCTTTGGTCTAGCCTTCATCATTTCTGTTGAAAATTGCAACACAGGAAGTTTACCATTCTTAAACAAATAATATGGATTTACTGGAATACAATGACCACCAACACCTACACCTGGATAAAACGGCATAAACCCAAATGGTTTGGTAGCAGATGCATCAATCATCTCATAACAATTAATATTATGTTGTTTACACATATCAGCAATTTCATTCACATATGCAATATTTACCATTCTAAAACAATTCTCATATAACTTACACATTTCAGCACATTCAGTACTAGATACAGGGACAATATTCTTTATAACTTTTGAATAAATTTTTTTAATCTTTTCTAAAGATTCTTTGTCAACTCCTGAAATAATCTTTGGAATATCTTCCATTTTTGGTTCAACACGACCTGGGTCAACACGCTCTGGTGAAAAACCAACATATACTCCTTTATCTCGAAATTCTCCAAAAATTTCTCTTGTAGCACCAACATATACTGAACTCTCTACTACTACTAATGAACCTGGTTTAACGATGTCTTTAATAGAATTCTTAACACTATACAGATATGACATATCGATATCTCCATTCTTAACTAACGTTGGTACAGAGATTAAAAACACCTCACAATCTTCTAAATTATCATAAGTTGATTGTAACTTGATTTGTTTAAATTGTGTGAAATTAGTTTTTAGGTATTCGACGCGCTTTTCATTTAAATCAACTCCAATAACTCTATATCCATTTTTAAAAGTACCAACTAAATGTTCTCCAACATATCCAACACCAACAATACACACTTTTAAACTATTAAACGACATGTTGTAAAACTATAAATACATAATTCTATTTTATGATTTCATTTTTTTTTTTTAAGTTTTAATCAAACTCTATTTCACTTAATTCTTGAATAAAACGAGTACCTTCATACGACCTACCATTCTTATAATATAAGAATTTAATAAATATAAAATTATACTTTTCATCATCTTCCATAAACGCATAATCAGATAACTCATCCTTAGAGACAGGTTTTACTTTTAATAGTAACATATCCTTTACATCACTTGTGTCGGCGTAAATTGTATTTAAAATATATAACGTATCCTTAAATTTCATTTTATGCAATTCAAAATCAATCATATCTTGTAAAAAATAAGGTAAAATGTAATAATTTAAATTGTTATCTATGATACTTTTCATACATAACACTTGTAAAGTCATCTTAATTGTAGGTAATTTACTATAACATTAATTTAAATTTCAATTTTTAAAGTGTAAAATACATATTTTAAACTTCTTAGCTTAAAAATAATTATTAATAAATTCATTATGACACCGAATATTCAAACATCTTTTTCTTTTGACGACATTCTAATTTGTCCACGATTTAGCAATGTCAAATCTAGAAAAGATATTTCACTTAAATCTAGGCTTTCAGATAAGATAACGTTGAATGTTCCTATTATTTCTAGCCCAATGGACACAGTTACAGAAGATAAAATGGCCATAGCAATGGCACTCAGTGGAGGTTTAGGTATTATTCATCGTTTTCAAAGTATTGAAACCCAAGCAGAAATGGTTCGAAAGGTTAAAAGACATCTTAGTTATATGATTGAAAATCCTTACACAATTAATGCATCGGCAACTATAGATGAACTTATTGTCATGCATAACAAATATAATGTTAGTGGTATCATTGTCGTTGATGATTCCTCCAAATTTGTCGGTATAGTCTCTAAAAAAGATGTTCAAATACATCACTTAACTGAAAGTGACTGTAAATTAGTTTCAGATATTATGACCCCATGGCATGATGTTATTTGTGCTAAAGAGTATGATTATAACATTATTCTAGAACTTTATAAAAAACATAAAATAGAAAAAATTCCAATCCTCAATGAAGACAATACTATTAAAGGATTAGTTGTATTTAAAAATCTTATGTATTTTCATAATAATAAAAATATTGCCTCTCTTGATTCAAATGGTCAACTTATTGTTGGTGCAGCTATAGGTGTTAATGATTATATCGAAAGAGGAAAAGCATTAGTTGAAGCCGGTGTTGATTTGTTATGTATTGATGTAGCTAACGGTTATAATCAAATGATGGCAGATGCTATTCAAACACTTAAAAAAGAATTTCCATCAGTTACTATCATGGCAGGTAATGTATGTACTGCAGATGGATATGAATTTCTATGTAAAGCTGGAGCAGATTGCATCAGACTCGGTATTGGCAATGGGTCGATCTGTAGCACTAGGTTACAAACTGGAATTGGTGTCTGTCAGTTTTCAGCACTTCTTGAATGTTCAGAAATTGCTAAAAAATATAATGTAGCCATGATTAGCGACGGTGGACACACAGGTAAAGTCGGAAACAAGTTTAAAGCAATTGCTGTAGGATGTAATGCAGTATTACTAGGAAGGTCTCTAGCAGGTACAACAGAAAGTCCTGGAAATGTTATATATAAAGGTGGTAAGAGATTTAAATATTATAGAGGTATGGCATCTGCATATGCTAATTTATCTAAACAAGAAAAATTAGGTAACAAAATTAATACAAACTTTCATGTAGAAGGTGTGGAAGGTGAAATCGAATATAAGGGAAGTGTACATGACCAATTACAACAAATATGTAATGGTATGCGTTCTGGAATGAGTTATTTAGGTGTTTATACAGTAGAAGAATTACATAAAACAGATGTAACCTTTAATCGTATCACACCAAGTGGATATAAAGAAACAATCACACGAGTATAATCACTTATCCTTGACATTTATAATAGTATCAGGGTTCTGTCTGTTTAAATATCTTACATCATATTTTGGATTGTACATAGTAAAATAATCGCATTTTTTACATGTATAATAATATCCTGGTTTATGATAATCGCCATCAGATTCTTTAATAAATTCGTGCTCACATATGTTTTGCAACTTCTTTTTTTCAATGTCTAATTCTCTTTGCATAGAAGTATACATCATCTTTAATTTACTAACACCCTTTTTAAGTTCTTGAACTTTATCAAATTGTACTTCAAAAGATGACATTTGATAAATTTAAAAATTCTTTTTACTTCATTTTTTATTAAATAAAATAAGTCCAGTTTGGCACCTAATATGGTGTCAGACTGGACTTATTTTATTTTAATTTAGATTTATTCTTCAGTATTTTCAATCATACATTTTATTTGTTTGTCAATAATTCTCATCAACTTAAGTTTCTTTATCAAATTGCCTTCATTACTAGGCGCACTTAAATATTTTTTAATATTTTCACGTATATATTCATAAGACACACCGTCAATCTCCCAAATATCAATTCCTCTTAAATAGCGAGAATATCTTTCATCGGTTTTCATTATATCAGACATACCAGCCATCTTAAGACTCAGAAAATCAAATAATTCACTACGTTCATCATAATCAATGCCTGCATAAGACATTTTACTACAAATTGCATCAATATCATTATCAGACATTGATGGAATAGATGAAATCGACTGCTTTTGAAACTCAGTTATAAGATTGTTCATAGTTAAGGCAATTTTTAATTTATTCGATTAAAATTCAATTTTTTTACCAGTATTAAGTTAAAAATATACATTTTTATACTTTACCAATATTAATATGACACTTAATAAAAATATATTTATATGTTGGCTTCAAGGACAGGACCATTTAAACAGTCATTCAAAATCTAGTTTATTCAATGAAAATCTTAAAAATTGGAAACTACTTAACCCAGACTGGAATGTACAACTAGTAACTGAAAATGATTTAAGAAATGCATGTAAAACATTTTCAAAAGAATGTTTAGAACTATACGACTCCTTTAAGTTAATTCATTTAAAAATCGATTTAGGTAGATATGTTCTATTATACCTTAATGGAGGTATGTATGTAGATATGGATATGTATGTCTTAAGAAGTCTAAAAACATCACTTAAATTTCAACAATTTATTGATAAGGCTAAGGACGATACACATTTATTAGGATTAAGTACTCTTAATTTAGACATTCAAGAAAGTTTTATGTTTATTGGTAGACCCCAAGTTATCAATAATGCTATGATGGTTAGTACACAGAAAAATCCTTTATTATTTTTATCTATTCAAACAATAATAACAAAATCTAAAAAATACACAAGTTCAAATGCATATAATAAAATTCAACAAACTACAGGACCTGTATTTATTAACAAGTTTTTTTCCAGATTTATTGATAACCCATTAAATAATAATAAATTTCATATTGAAATATTTCCTCACTATTACTTTGAACCCTCTCCACCTAATGGACATTCAGATATAAGAGAAGAAACAATTGCTATTCATAAAATGGAATTATCTTGGATTCCTCAACATATAAAAGCTTCTATTAAGTTTTATTATAAAATTAAACCTTTTATATTACCTGTCATAGTACCTATTTTTATTATCTATATGTACAGGTATATGAATTCTAAATAAATTAATTTTATTTATATATATCAAGTCATGAAACCAGCTGTTAAATTAACATCTTTTAAAGTTCATCCACCATTACAACATGAAAAAAAATATAGAATAAAATATGGTAAAATTATAGATAATAATTTTAAAGGTATTATATATTATGATATTCATCCATCTATCAGTAATTATTTATTAGATTGTTTAATACCTTATAATTATAAACAATTTTTCACAGTTTTATGGTTTGAAATAAATCATGGAGATGTATTACCACATACTGACAGTGATATTAAAACAGTTATTAATATTTATATAGAAACAAATCAAGCTATTACAAGCTTTTATAAAGTTAAAGATAAATGTATTACTGAAAAACTTGAAAATCAAACAAATGGTAATGTATATGATATCAATAATCTAATACCTATTTATAATTTTTCAGCTAACCCATTTGATATATGGATATTAAATGTTAATATACCACATTCAGTACAAAGTAATAATACTAAAATACGAACAGCATTTTGTTTACAAACCAACCTTGATTATGAATATGTTTTAAATTTATTTAAATTAATCTCAAATTAATTTCATATTAGACATTTTATCACTTAAATCATTTAATTCTTTCTCTTCCTTTGCTCTGATTCTTTCTTGCTCTCTGTAAACTCTTTCTAAATCTTCTCTTTGTTTCATTTCATCTTCAAAATGTTTTTTTCTTAACTCTTCTTGAATATTTTTGTCTTTATAAATTTCTTTATCAATCTCTTTGTATTGTTCACTTACCCAATCTTTAGTTTTTTTAACTTGTATATTTTCAAAATATTTACTTAATCTTTCACATAATTCTCCTTTTGTTCCTTTATTTTCAATACCTAAGATATTACAAAAATTTCTCAATTCATTTAATAACCAACCCCCTCTACCACCTTTACAATCTTTTTTTATAAACGTTTCAAAATCTATATGTGTGTAAGTCTTACTTTTTGATTTAGATTTAGATTTAGATTTAGATTTATATTTAGATTTTGATTGATTAGGTATATAATCTTCATCTGCACTATTATCACCGTCATCATAATATGTCTCATAAACTTGTTCTTCATTGTAATTATACGACTTGTTATTTATAACATCTTTAAAATATTTAAAGTCATTATCTAATATATCTTTACACGAAGAAACAGCCTGGAAAATTTCTTTTACTCCACCTTTATCAGGGTGAGTATTTAAAGCAAATATTTTAAAATTTTTACGTAATATATCATAATCATCATTCCATACATTATTTTTTTTTAATAAATAATAACACTTCTTAATTTCTTGTTCTATCATATTAATTAATAATATTAATTAATATTTTTTTTTTATTTGATAGTAATATAAATAAAAATGATTGACGGTAAACTTTTAGCTTTCACACTTTTACTTCTTCTTGCTGGTGTATTTCATATTGCAACAACTTCTATTGGTATTCAATGCTCTAACGCAAATCCAAGTTACAAAGAGGAACATCCAAGTAATTCAAGCTTCTTAATCTCACAACTTGTGTGCGCAATTCTTATTACAATTTTAGCTATCGTAGGTATTTATCTCGCCGTAACAGATAAAGCTGTTGAAATCAAGGCTAACATTAGAACTGATTAAATTATCGACTGATTTTAAATAAAATTTACATTATTTAAAATTTTCCTATATAATCAAGTTTTCTTTACCTAGAATTTAGTCGATAATTTTTAAAACATTTTAAATTTTACAAAAATACCGATTCATTTTTGTTATTTTTATAAAATGTCAAAAAAATCTCAGCGAAAGCGAGGGGGCGTTTTTTTGTTTAATTTTGATTTTCAGACCCCCTTGACAAGAAATTTTTTGACAAAAGTATGATCAAAACTGTTTTTTTCTGATCGACCGGTCCGAAAATCAAAATTAAACAAAAAAACGCCCCCTCCCTTTCTCTGAGTATAATATAGGTTTTTTAAAACTTTTAGAATTTATCGATTCAAAAATACCGTTTTATTACAAATGTAAAAAATTTACGTCTAAAATCTAGCGAAAAAAATAACCTTTCTCTATTTTTATGTAGATAATTTTTAAAATATTTTATAAATTACATGTTTTATCATTTAACTTTTGCATATTTTTATAAACTATAAACTTTTATTAACGAAAAATCTTGTTAAATTAAAAAAATAATTTTATATCTTATTATTAAATATGTCCTTCAAATGTTATCTTTGTTCTTATGAATTTGCACAAAAAAAAAATTTGATACAACATTTAAGTGGTAAGAAATGTAAATCCTCATTAACTAATGATTGGATAGAATTAAACAATTTGTTAAAAGAATTAGAAACTCTTAAAAATAGTCATAATATCATCAATAGTCCTATCACTATCGGTAATAACAATCATAATAATATCAAAATAGAAATAAACATAAATCCTATAACTAAACTTGATATAAGTCATATACCACCATCTGACATGAGAACCATTATTGAAAAATATGATGAAAACAATCAAAAATTAAATTTATTATTAGGTGATTATATTAAAAATATGTTATGTGATACTCAACATCCAGAAAATCAAGCTGTTAAATACATAACTAAAAAACCACCTACATATAATTCTACTATCGAAGACTCTGAAGGTAAAACTGTAAATGTTATCAAAGGTTTAAAAGATACATGCGAACTTTTAACTGACCCTATATTAGACCAATTAAAACTTAAATTAAAAGAATGTCTTAAAACATATAAAAATGATTCTAGTGAATTTGATTATTCTCTATATGAAGATGCATTTAAAGAATTAAAAAAGGAATTAAATAAATCAAATGTTAAAAAAGCTTTAAGTTCTGTTCTTAAAAATGATATACTTCAAAATATTGAAATGAAATTTAAATTAAATGAACGTTAATACTTAATAATTTATAATCAATAATTCTTGTTTATCACCTCTATCAGCACCCTTTCCTCCAAGGGAATATTTAATAGTTAAATTAATTTGTTTATAGTCTTTATACAAATCTTTTATAAAGTCTGTAGCACTATTAGATAACATTATAAATACACCTTTCCTTGTTAATTCATCCACAAATAGTTTTAATTCTCTTTGTTCTTCTTCATTAAACTTGTTATTTGTATAATCTGTAAATGTTTCATGATATGGGGGGTCTAAGTATACAAAGTCGTCCTTTTCTACTAATTCTAATATACTAGAATATTCACAACAAGCTATATTAACATTTCTTAAACCCTCAGTATCTTTTCTAAGCACACGAGTATCACATATTTTTGGGTTTTTCATTTTACCAAATGGAATATTATATTTTCCTTTTGAATTTTCTCTATACATACCGTTATAACCACACTTATTCAAATAAATAAATAATGCAGCCTTTTCAATTAAATTAGTTTCATTAAATTTAATGTTATTAAATCTATCCCTACACTTGTAATAACTTTCTGAATTATTAGTATAAATGTCCTTTTCTAATTCTATAATAAGCTCATCAATATTTGATTTTATTACTTCATAACAGTTTATTAAATTTTCATTTATATCTGAAACTGTATATTCTCTGTTACAATTATATTTCAAATCTTTACTTAATAATTCAAATAATACACTACCACCTCCTACAAACGGTTCAAAATAATTATTAAATTGTTTTGTAGGTAAATTCTCTATAATATAGGGTAATAATCTAGTTTTTCCACCACAATATTTTATAAAGGGTTTAAATTCATTCATATTATAATTTAATATGAATAATATTTAAATAGTTTTTTTTTAAAACTTCACTTAATTAACATCATAATATCTATATTGCTTTACTTTCTTACATATAGATTGAATCTCTCTACCTACTCTTGTTTTACCAGAATAATAAATTTCTGTAGCTTCTTGTTTAACTTTATTGTATGATAAAATATCATTAAAATTTGGTCTACCAATGACATAAGGTATTTCTATATATTCTAATAAATAGTGTGGTACATTCCCAGTAAAATATAATTTCATATTTATATTTCTCTGTTTATATAGACTATTTAATATTGGTAATAACCAATCAATCTCCTGTTCATACCTAACTACTAAAATAATATGTAAATTATAAATATAACTATTAGATATTTCATTAAACATATTTACAAAAGATGTTATACCAACACCTGTAGATATAAAAACTGTTTGTTTAACTTTAACAATATCTTTTATATTTTTAGGTAATGTATAATAAGGACCTTCTATTAACAATTTACGATTAATATCCTTTGAAAGTATATCATAAAATTCTGTAGTCCAATCACCTCTAATTTTAAAATAAATTGTACCGTTTGTTGTGATAGTAAACGGATGCCATTCTAAATAACTAATATCTGGACAACATAACCAAACAGTTTTACCATTAAATCTGTCAGATAAGTTTAGTTCTAATTTTATTATATTATTACCAACATTTACTAGATTTTTAATAGTTGTTGTTTTTGTAAACTTATATAATGTATACATAAATATATATACTAATGGTATCAATAACCATATCCATGAAGTAGCTTTTGGACATACACCCTTATCATTTTTAATAAAACAAAAATTGCCATGAATTAATAGTATAATACTGTATATTACTAGAAACGTGTAATGAAAGTATAAAAATGATTGATATCTTAAACGACGTATGTATGGTAATGATATTATAGATACAGATAACAGTAAGAGTAATAAAGTATTTCCAGTTATACCAATACCACTTGTAAATAAAGGATAATTAAACTGGATAAATTTAACATAATGAGATACACTATGTATTATACTCCAAAAGAACAACGATATTGAAAAATATAAATGTAAATATTTTAACTTAAATGGTATATATACAAACAATTTTGGTAATCTTATAATACTAATTAATGACAATGCAGATGAAAAATTTATTAACGCCGCACTCGCTTTAGCTAAAGGAAAGGTTGTTTTATATTTTAAACATGTACATCTGTATTCTTTCAGATTGTTATAATAGTAATATAATCCTGTTATTAATCCTAGTTGAATTAATGTACATATTACTATAATTTTTTTTAACATGTGGGCGAAATATATAAACTATTAATTATATATATTTATCTTTAAATTAAAGGTAGTTATCAAGATCATTTACATCAATCCAGTCTAAGACACTATGAGTTTTTGTGAATTCTACAAATTCTTTAACATATAAAGGTGTTTGTTTACTTTTATAGTTAATGAGTTCTAATGTTGATTCTTCAAATAATTCTCCTGCACAAAAAACTATAAGTACTTTTGCCTCTTTATAGTCATTTGACATTTTTAGTTTAGTACTGTATTTTCTAGCAGCATGGTCAATTTTCTCTGAGCTTGTACCGCCACAATTATATGTTCTACTTTTAACTTCTATAAATAAATTTTTACTAGGTACATAGAAGTCAGGTTGTAAATATCTTTTACCTGTACCATATTTAATTGTCGGTTGTTGTAAATAATCAATACCTTTTTCTTTAAGTAAATATCCTACATACCATTCACTAATTTTTCCAGAATTTTTTGATAAATTTACACCTGTATAGGTATGCAAATTAACATCTGATAAAAATTCCTTTTCTTTATTAGCATTAAGTCTAGATTTTCCAGAACAATACTTTTTAATTTTGTTAAGAATATCTTCTTGCATCTTATTTTAATTAAAATAAGATTCATTTTCAATTTTATTTAATTAATAATACCCTTGCATTTGTTGAGGGTATCCTTGCATTTGTTGATTAGCATATTGGTCTAAAAATTGCCCAGCCATATGTTGCATATTAGGGTCTCTCATCATATTCTTAACATTACCACTAGTTAACATTTGCATAGCTTGTGGATTGTTTAGTACACCAGATGCAGTTTTCAATAAAGCTGGATTAGATAATGCTTTAGCTAATAATTGAGCGAATCCACCCTTTTGACTCTTTTTTGACTTTCGCTTAGGAGACTTCTTAGACTTCTTAGACTTCTTAGACTTCTTAGACTTCTTAGACTTCTTAGACTTCTTAGACTTCTTAGACTTCTTAGACTTTCTTGATTTACGCTTTGGCGACTTAGACTTTTTAGA
>Ga0172373_10005292_pt1 | contig 17764 bp, 13 predicted proteins | sample Lak10m_2_FD_114546 | JGI IMG/M metagenome (GOLD analysis project Ga0172373, IMG submission 114546) | Freshwater microbial communities from Kabuno Bay, South-Kivu, Congo - kab_092012_10m | ecosystem: Environmental > Aquatic > Freshwater > Lake | place: Democratic Republic of the Congo...
AAAATATAGATTAATTTTAATGAGTTTAATTTATGAAAAAAATATCAATTTTACAAAAAAGATAATTGATAGTTTAAAGCTACCTGATAAAAATAAACGCCATTACTTTTACGATGAAAAAAAAAATGATCTTGAATTGATGGTAACAGATCAAGGTACTAAATCATTTAAGGTTTATCGTAAGTTTAACGGTAAACCTGTAAGGGTTACACTTGGAAAATATCTTGAGATGACTATTGAGAATGCAAGAAAAAAGGCGCAGCTAGTTATTACGGATATGATAAGCGGTAAAAACCCCAACGAAGAAAAGAAGAATATCAGAAGTGAAACTACTTTTGGTGAGATGTTTAAAATTTTTATGGAACGACATAGCAAGATTACAAAAAAGAGCTGGATTGCTGATGAACAGGATGTACCACGTTTTCTTAGCCACTGGTTTAAGAAAAAGTTATCTACTATTAGTAAACAAGAAATACAGTTAATACATGAAAGAGTTAGAGCAGAAAACGGGTTATATCAGGCTAATCGTTTACTTGAGAGAATTAAGGTTATTTATAACAAGGCTATTGAGGGGGATGGAATGGCACAAATCCCGCCAGCAACATAAAAAAGTTTAAAGAGAAATCAAGGGATAGGTTTTTACATCCTGACGAATTACCGAGATTTTTTGAAAGTTTAGAAGTCGAGTCTAATTCAACTATCAAAGATTATATTTATGTTTCTCTTTTTACTGGGGCTAGAAAATCCAATGTATTATCAATGAAGTGGTAGGATATTAATTTTGAACGCTATGAGTGGTTAATACCTGAAACTAAAAACGGGGAATCATTGCGAGTTCATTTAACAGAAAAAGTAATAGATATCCTTAAAAAACGTCTAAAATCAAACCCTAATAGTAAATGGATTTTTGAGAGTATCGGCAAGACTGGTAATTTAGTAGAGCCAAAATCTGGATGGAAAAGAATATTGCAAAGAGTTAGTATCAAAGATTTAAGACTTCATGATTTAAGAAGAACGTTTGGTAGCTGACAAGCTGCAACTGGTGCTAACACTTATATAATTGGTAGGTCGTTAGGACACAAGAACCAGCAATCAACTGCTATTTGTGCTTGCCTAAGTATTGACCCCATTAAAGAATCAGTAGAAAAAGCGGCACAAGCAATGCTAAAACACACAAAATAATTTTTATAATTCTGACATTACCATTTTTTTGGTGTAAAAGGTGTAACTCGTGTAACAGATACCTTGCAAGCCTTATTCTGTAAGGTTTTATAGATATTACACTTTTTATTATTAACTAAAAATGATGGTGTAACAGATTTTAGTAATCAAAAATTTTTTCGTGATTTTTATTTAAATAAGTTATAGTTTTCTTAATACTTTCTTCATTAGTTATGGAGTATTTAAGCTTTAGAACTAATTTTTATAAGACCTATAAGCTTTTTTGAAAATTTATCATCTACTTTGTTGTAGTTTCTAAGTAAATCGCTTAATTCAATTGATGTGCTTTTAATTTATTTTTTCTGCATAAATATATGCTTCCAGCCACCGTACCTAAAATTTCTCTTTGCCTCCCTCTACTCAGTCATAGTAATGACTAACTAGCTTGACGTATACATCTAGCTATTGTAAATTATGGAAAAATTACATTTGGTATTACAAAACGTGAGATCACGATTAGTAAGTAAGATTAAGTCTGATAAGGCTGGGGCTAAAGAAAGCTTATTAAAACAAGCTAATTGGTCAGAAATTAAAATGCACCAACGTAATGGCTTATGTAGCCTTATTAAAAATTTTCCTTTTCTAGCTGACGTTCAAGAAGATAAACTGAAATTATTGTTAGAAAATGCCCAGGTAAAAAAATATAAAAAAGGGTCAGTACTTTTGCTTGAAGGTGATTATCCTTCAGCTTTTTACCTTATTTTAAACGGGTGGGTAAAACTGTCAAAGATATCATTTAATGGAGAAGAATCTGTTATTCAATTGTTTAGCTCCGGTAATACTTTGATAGAATCTTCCATGATTCTTAATACTCCATCACAGGTCAATATTCAAACAATGGCATATAGTACTTTAATAAGTATCCCTGTTGCGGCTATTAAAAGGCTAGCAGAAAATTGCCAATTTTTTGCTCTAAATATATTAAATTTATTATCTAAGCAGTTAGAAACACTTACCTCTCACATCGGTAATATACGGCTTAAAGCTGCAGAAGAAAGAGTGGGGTGGTTTCTTTTAAATCTATTTTCTAACAATTATGCTCCCTCAAACGTATTGCAGTTGCCATATAATAAGGGGATTATAGCATCTTATCTTGGGATGAAAGCTGAAACTTTCTCTCGAGCATTGAATGATCTAAAGAAAAAAGGCTTTCAAATAAAAAATAATGCCGTAATAATGCCTAATACAAAGGCTTTGTGTAACTTTTGTGATGTTAGCATATATCCTCGTTGCCCTCGTTATAATAAGAATGAATGTCCATTATTACAATAGCTCGGATTATTAAGTTTATTAATGCTAAATTTTAAATATAAGGCAATTTAGGTAATGACTCTAAAAATCCTCGAGCTTTTATAATGAATCCTCTAGGTTGGTGTAATAAATTAAAATCCAGTTCCCTTTTTTGATCTGGCAAAGGAAACAAAGTCTTACACTCAGTAAAGTTTTGTAAATAGTAAATACCAAGAAAATTGCGTGCCTCTAGGTCAATTATTATTTGATTAATATCATCCTCATTTAAGATACTTGTATGGACAGTAGTTCTTACCTCAAAAGGTATATTACTGTTACATAAATAATCAAGGGTTTGGAAAACAGCTTTTTGACTTTTATATTTTGTTATGTATGAGAATTTATCTGCGGGAGCTTTGTAATCTAGGGCTATATAATCTATCAGCTTTTGCTCGCATAAACTTTTTATTATTTCTGGATTTGTTCCGTTAGTATCTAATTTGATTTTAAAATTTAAAGACCTAACCTTTTCCAAGAATAATTTTAACCCTGGATATAGAGTACATTCTCCTCCTGATACTACCACTCCTTCTAATAGTTTTTGTCTACTCTGGAGAAAGTGCCATATTTCGTTTATATGTTTCTTCCCTTTATTTGTTAAAACGATGTCCGGATTATGACAATAAAGGCATCGAAAATTACATCCGATAAACCACAAAATACATGCACTAAGATTTGGGAAATCTTGAAGTGTAAAAGGAGTAATATCATAAATAGGCGGTTTTTTATAATAAGTAGTTTCTATTGGCATTGATGTGTGTTACCTCTTAAATTTAACTAGAGGAGTTTTGCTTAAAATAAACTCTTTGTTCATATTCCCCTTTTTTGCCAACATTAAAACTATCTACAGGGCGGTAGTACCCCATAACCCTTGTCCAAGTAAGGACTTTCTGGCCGCAATAAGGACATTCCAATTGATTACCGGAGAGATAACCGTGTTTGTTACATGTAGAAAAAGTGGGAGAAACAGTAATATATGGTAATTTATAATTCTCAATTACAGTTTTTACAAAATTTTTACAGGCAATAGGAGACGTAAAATTTTCATTCGTATAAAGATGTAAAACAGTACCACCTGTATACTTGCATTGTAATTTATCCTGTTTTTCCAAAGCCTTAAATGGATCATCTGTAAAATAAACAGGAAGCTGGCTGCTGTTTGTGTAATAAATATTTTCGGAATAACCGGACTGGATAATGTCAGGAAAATATTTTTTATCTTCTTTAGCAAACCGGTAAGTAGCTCCTTCTGCGGGAGTTGCTTCAAGGTTATAGAGGTTACCGGTTGTTTCTTGATATTTTTTTAGTTCCTTACGCATAAATTCTAGAATTTCTAAACACAACTCTATGCCTTGCTCAGAAGCAATATCATAAGCGCTATCGCTGAAATTCATTAACATTTCATTCATACCATTAACACCTATAGTATTAAAATGATTTCTAAAATCTTTCAAGTATCGAGCTGTGTAAGGATATAGCCCACGTTGGTACATTTCCTGGACAAATTTACGTTTTTTTTCCAAGATAGATTTACATAGATTGATTAATTCTTTTAATTGATTAAAAAGTCCCTTTTTATTCTTTTTAAATTTGTATCCAAGTCTTGCCATATTAATTGTGGTTACTCCGATTGAACCTGTCATTTCTGCTGATCCAAATAATCCGTTCCCACGTTTTACTAATTCCCTTAAATCCAATTGAAGGCGACAGCACATACTTCTTACAGAGTCAGGTGAATAAGCTTCGGGATTAGGAATTTTGTTTCCTTTATCATCCAAAACATATTGGCTGCCTATAAAATTCTGAAAATAAGAGCTCCCCATTTTAGCAGTATTATCAAAAAGAGCTTTAGAGGCTTTTGAATCCCAATCAAAATCTTCGGTAATATTTACTGTAGGTATTGGAAACGTAAAAGGCTGTTTCTTACTATCACCTTCCGTCATTACTTCGTAGAAAGCCTGATCTATAATTTCTATTTCAGGCTGAAAGTTTTTATAAGTTAAGTCCTTCAGAGTGTTTACATTTCTTGCATTGGCCCTTTTTGATACCTCTTTATCATCTTGTAAGTTTTCAAACAAATGCATATTATTCATGCATGGAATTTGCTCCTGAAGGTCTTTTGGAGCCTTGAAATCCAAGGTAATATTAGTAAAGGGGCTTTGTCCCCAACGGGTAGGCATATTTAGGTCATAAATAAATTTCCTTAGTAATCTTTTTACCTGATAAAAATTAAGATTATCTTTAAATACGTAGGGGGCAAGATAAGTATCAAAAGAACTAAGGGCTTGTGCACCTGCCCATTCGGACTGCAAAACACCTAGGAAATTTGCTATTTGACCTAATGCTTCATTAAAATGTTTTGGCGGACGACTAGAAACTCTACCTAAAACACCATTAAAACCCTCATTTAAAAGAACCCTTAAACTCCAACCTGCGCAATATCCCGTAAGACTGTCAAGGTCATGAATATGAATATCTGCCATGCGATGTGATAACATTTCTTCTTCTGAATAAACATTATCTAACCAGAAATTTGCTATTATTTTTCCTGCGGTCTGATTAATTAATGAGGCATTAGAATAACTTACGTTTGCATTAGCTTTGATCCTCCAATCTTGTTTGTTGATATATTCCTCTATGGTTTCCTTACAGCTAATTTTAGTATCTTTTGCTGCCATATTAACAAGGGTTTGTTCATTCTGAAAAAAAATAAAATATTCTAAAACTTTAAACAACTTCGCTTTAACTAAATTGTGGTAAATTAATATTATATTATTTTCTGCTTCTTTTTGCTCTTTTAGGCTTGAAATTAAATTAGCGAAGAACCTCTTAGGTATCATAGTTCCAGCTCTATAAAATGCTTCCCGCAAGTTATTGTATATTGAAATCGGTAAATAATTAATTATAGGTTCTTTAGTTATTTTCTCCTGGTCAACCATCTTCATTCCGGCCTCATTAAATTGATTTAAATTTCTATCGGATATTTGTCTGTTTATTTCCAGACCAATTTAGCAATTATGTAAGAACAAAAAATTGATTTAGATCAAAGATTAAATAAATCTAACTCTATATTTTTTATTAAAAACTAAGCTATATTAATTATTTTTATGAAAACTTTAGAGCAATTAACTATTTCCGGACAGAGTGTGTTACCGTTAATTGAGGGAGGTAAAGGAATCGCAGTGAGTAACGGACAAAGTGCCGGAGCTTGGGCAGCTAGCGGAGCGGTTGGGACTTTTTCTGGTGTATACGGTGATTATTACGATGAAACTGGTAAGCTTATACCATTGATTTTCAGAGGAAAAACTAGAAGGGAACGAAGTATAGAGCTAACTAATCATGCTATAAAAGCAGCTATTTCTCAAGCCAAGATAGCTTATGATCTCTCAGGAGGTGCAGGACGTATCCATATGAATGTATTATGGGGAATAAGTTCAGTTGAGTATTTTCTGCAGGAAGTGTTAAGAAATACAAAAAATCTAATTCATGGAGTAGTATGCGGAGCCGGTTTGCCCTTTAGATTGTCTGAAATAGCCTCTCAACATAAAGTTTTTTATTATCCTATAGTCTCGTCGGCACGAGCTTTTAACCTATTATGGAAACGATCATATATAAATTTTAGGGAATGGCTTGGCGGAGTAGTATACGAAGATCCTTGGAAGGCTGGGGGGCATAATGGAATAAGTAATAACGAAAATTGCGACCTTCCTGAAAACCCTTACCAAAGAGTTGTAGCTATTAGACAAATGATGCGGGAGTGTGGTTTGTATGATATTCCAATTATAATGGCTGGCGGGGTATGGTTTTTAAGGGATTGGGAAAATTGGATTAATAACAGAGAAATTGGACCCATTGCTTTTCAATTTGGAACTAGACCTTTACTAACGGTGGAAAGTCCTATTTCTGATAGCTGGAAACAGAAACTTTCGGAGCTAACTCCTGATGAAATTAAACCCAATCACTTTAGTCCAACAGGATTTCATTCATTGGCAGTAGTAAATAATTTTATAAAAGAACTTCAAGATAGGTCGCTCAGGCAAGTATATTATTCCCTTACACCTACTGAGGAGCGAAAAATGGCTTTTGTGATTAACAAAATTAAGAATAAGGCTATTTATTTAACTGATGAAGATAATCAAAAAGCTCATTGCTGGATAAAAACAGGATTTAACAAAACTATGGTTACCCCTGATGCAACCCTAATTTTTGTTACTCAGGAAAAGTATAATGAAATAAGAGAGACCCAGATAAATTGTACTGGCTGCCTAGCTTATTGCCGTTTTAGCAATTGGTCTGAGAAAAAAGAACTGGCAGAAGATAAAATTCCTGACCCACGTTCTTATTGTATCAGGAGGACTTTATACGATATTGCTCATGGAGGAGATATACAAGAAAATCTGATGTTTTCTGGGAAGTTAGCCTATTTATTTGCGCAAGATCCTTTTTATAAAAATGGTTTTATTCCTACTGTTGAAGAGTTAATTAATCGAATATTAACAGGTGATTAATGTTGTGTGATATCTTAAAAGTCAGCAAATATTTTAAAATTACATATAATAACTATATTTAAATTTAATAGCTTACTAAGTAAAATGCTCAATTTCATTAAATTCTTAAAAACTATACCTCCATATTCTTATGGAATATGTCTGTTAGGGATGATTTCAGGTATGTCCTTTAATTTAATTTCTTTTACCATACCTTATAATTTAGCTGAAGCTAAATACTCTTCTACTTTTGTGGGGTTAATATTCTTAACCTCCTTACCATACTGTTTAAAACCAATTTTAGCTCCATTTATTGATAAATATTCAATACCGTTTTTGTGTAAGAAGCTTGGCCAGAGGAGAGGATGGGCTATCGCAATTCAAGCATGTTTATTAATTTCTATATCAGTATTTTTAATAATTGAGCCTACCTATAATCCCCTTATAACTATTATTGTTATGCCAGTTATATCTCTTTGTGCCGCTCTCCAGGATATTGTTTTAGATGCTTATCGTATAGAGCATGCTAGAACTGAACAAGAGCTGTCCCTCATAAGTACATTTAGCATTACGGGTTTCCGTATGGGGATGCTAATAGGTAGTGCAGGTGGGTTGTATATTTCCAACTTATTAAATTGGCACTATGTTTATTTATGCGCTTTCTTAGTTATTCTGCTAGGGCCAATAATCATTTTGCAGGTTACGGAACCTCATATATTAAAACGTAAAACTGCAACCAGCTTATTATCTTTTATAGAATATATTCAGGTAATTAAAGATAGTTTAAAATTATTAAAAATAAAAAATCCAAAATGGTTTTTAATAATTTTATTTATACTATTATATAAATCGAGTGATACAGTGCCGGCTGCTATGAGCTCATTAGTACTTATGGATTTATCTTTTACCACTACCGAAATAGCAGGGATATCTAAAGCCTACGGTCTTTTATTAATGATCATAGGCGGTGCTATAGCAGGTATAATAACAGCTAAAGTGGGGATTGTGAAAAGCGTTTTTATATGTGGTATTTTTCAATTAATCTCCCCACTTATGTTTGCGATATTATCCATAATGGGAAATAATCTCTTAATAATGTTTCTCACTGTTACTCTGCAGAACTTTACTTCAGGCTTAGGAGGTACTGCGTTAGTAATATATTTTTCCATTCTTTGTGACAAGCAGTTTGTAGCTACACAATTTTCTATAATTTCTTCTTTTAGCTCATTTTCACGTATACTGCTTTCTTTCTTATCTGGAGTGGCTGCTTCATATATGGAGTGGACTACCTTTTTTATTTTTAATATTGTAATAAGCGCAATGTTCATACCTATATTTTTATTAATATCTAACTTCACTGGGGATAAGGAAGGGAAAAATAGCTGAAGGTATTACGATATTCTATATAATTGTAATTTATTCGTAAAATTAATCTGCTAATTATAACCTATTGGTTATTTTCATTTTTCTATTTTCCGTTTGTATTCGTTTTTTTATTGTTGTAATTTGAAAACTAACTACAAAAAATACACTCCAAACGTTAATCCTAAAAAAATATGGCATGCCATTGGAAAGGATATCAATAATTTTAATGATCATGTAGAATGGGTGGTAACCTTAAGGGAATTAGCACTATCTGAAGATACATTAGAACCTTTCGCAGTTACCCCTACTTTAAACAATGTAAGCAAATAAAATCTCTTGAAGATTTTAAAGATGACAAATTAATCATTGGATACGGTCGCTATTGTAATGCTTGTAAGAACAAGAGTAACCCTAAAATTGATAAACTGAAAGCAATTTCAGAATTCGCAGATAATGTTATGTGCCCGATATGTAACTCATATATGCTAATACGTAGGCGTAGGCGAGATAATCATAAATTTTATGGTTGTTCAAGATATCCAAAATGCTATGGAACGAGAAAATACTTATATGAATAGAGATGCCAACTAGCTTTAGGAATCACTAAACTACTGCAATTTTTAGTAAATCCTATTAAATAGATATTAATTGCTATCTATAATGAATGAAAGTTAATTGTCTATCTATTCTAACCAAGATTAGCTCTAAAGTATACCCTGGGTATACCCAAGGAAAGTTAGCTAAAATGATAAAACTCTGTATCCCTTTATTTGCATGGTCGGGGCAGAGAGATTCGAACTCCCGACCCTCTGGTCCCAAACCAGATGCGCTACCAGACTGCGCTATGCCCCGAGATAAATAAAAAACTCCAATAACACCTATATAACCTAGTAAGGTTTTTAAAGCAATAAGATTTTGTGAATTTTCTAGAAAATATTCGCGTTCTAAATACTTCTATCTTATGTTATAATTACCGCCGTAAGCAATGAGATAATAAAAATGAGTGTTTTTCATGCTAGTATTCTTACTCTATTCCCAGAAATGTTTCCTGGGTCTTTAAACTATTCATTAGCAGGTAAAGCTCTTAAAAATAACATCTGGTCGTATGATATCATTAATATTAGGGATTTTGGCCTAACAAAGCACAAAAATGTTGATGATGAAGCTTACGGCGGAGGTAACGGCCTCATAATGAGACCGGATGTTATTGGTCCTGCTTTGGATAAAGCACTATCAAAAAATCCAAAAATTACTATTTATTATCCTTCTCCAAGAGGAAAATTATTTAATCAAGATCTTGCCCATAAAATTAGCAAACAGAAAGAAATAATTATTTTATGTGGAAGATTTGAAGGGATTGACGAAAGAATAATTGAGGAGTATAATGCGGAGCAGATTAGTATAGGTGATTATATCTTGTCCGGCGGTGAAGTTGCTGCCAATGTGATTCTAGATAGTGTTATAAGGTTATTACCTGGAGTGCTAGCAAACCAGGATACTCTTAAAGAGGAATCGTTTGAAAAAAAAGACAATGGCAAAAAAATACTTGAACACCCTCTTTATACTAAACCATCAATCTGGAGAAGTAGAAAGGTACCGGAGGTTTTATTGTCAGGTAATCATCAGGAGATTGAAAAATGGAAACAAATTCAATCAGTTGAAATTACAAGAAAATTAAGACCGGATTTGCTAAAGTGAATACCCCATGTTCTCATATTAGTCATAAATGATTAAGGTTCTCGAAACCACATGGTAACTATAAATTATGGAATAAAAAAATGGAAAATTTAATCGCGCAGTATGAAGCTAAAGAAATCACAAATTTGCTTCAAAACAAAATTATACCGGACTTCCGAGCAGAAGATACGGTTGCAGTAAGTGTTAGAGTGATAGACGGAACCACTGAAAGACTTCAAGTGTACGAAGGAGTGGTAATAGCTAAAAGAAACAGGGGCATTGCCTCTTCTTTCGTTGTCCGTAAAGTAAGCCACGGAGAAGGAGTGGAAAGAAAATTTATGACATATTCTCCGGTTGTTAATAAGATCGATGTCATAAAACGGGGTGTGGTAAGACGCGCTAAACTCTTCTATTTAAGAGAACTAAGTGGTAAGGCAGGCCGTATTAAAGAAAAAATATCACACATCAAGAAAAAATAGTTCATCCTATCAAACTGTTTAGCAAAATAGGTAATAAGGAATAATAACCTATTTTGCTTCAGCGTAAGATCGTCCAAAGGCAATCATTTAATTGTGTGATTTATAAAAATACTTGTAATTAAACAAAGGCTAATCTTTAACTAAAGCATAAATAGGGATTGATAATTTCTGACAAAAACACCTTAATTCTTTTACTAAATTTTAGAAATAATTAGATGTTTCAATTATGAAAAATTGTTATCAAAAAGAACTGTTTCCTGCCCTTCACTTATAGCACTATCCTATAACTTCAAAGCAAAGAGCTCATTTAATATCTCTTGAACCTCAATCCAAAATAATTTATCAGCTGATTTTAATATAGCAATTCTACCATAAGTAATTATATTAGCAAACTCTCTTCTTATAGTTAATATTTCATATAACTAAAAATTAACACATTAAAAAAATATAGAAATTTATTTTTATTATTAGATCATTTTTAATTGAAAATTCTTTAATATAAGTATCAAATTGAATAACTAATTAATAAAACTAAAATTTTTTAATTTTATGCACGGATCAAACAAAACAAAACTTAGCAGAGAACAAAAAAAAGCTATAGGGTTATTATCAATAGGTACTTTTTTAGAATATTTTGATTTAATGCTTTATATCCACATGGCAGTACTGCTTAATGAATTATTCTTTCCTAAAACTGATCCTTTTACCGCTTCATTATTATCCGCTTTTGCTTTTTGTTCATCTTACCTTTTAAGGCCATTTGGAGCTTTAATTTTTGGTTTTATTGGTGATTTTATAGGTAGGAAATCCGTTATAGTTATTACAACTATAACCATGGCAATAACCTGTACAACAATTGCTGTCTTACCGACATATGCCCAAATAGGAATTACTGCCTCTTGGGTTATCACAATATGTCGTATGGTACAGGGAATGGCTGCAAGCGCTGAATCCAGGGGAGCAGAAATTTATATTACAGAAAGTGTAAAACCACCCCTGCAATATCCTTTAGTAGCAATAATTACCGTTTTTTCTGCAGTTGGCACAAGTTTGGCACTTGGTGTCAGCTCCATTTTTACTAACGTCAATATTTTTGGTACAGAAAGCCATTATTGGAGAGTAGCATTTTTTCTAGGAGCAATAATAGGTTTAGTAGGAGGTGTTGCTAGAACCAGTTTAAGGGAAGCATCTGATTTTGCTAACAAAAAGAAAATGCTGAAAATGAAATTTGCAGATAATAAAATAGATTGGGATAAGAACTATTTGAAAGACACTTTCGACAATGAAAAAACTTTTTTAACATCTTTAGCCTATTTCATAATATGTTGTGCCCGTCCTCCTTGTTTTTACTTTATTTATATTTACTGCTCAGACATTCTTAAACATGACTTCGGCCTATCAGCAGGTGAAGTTATTTCGCATAATTTTTGGGTATCAATAGTAGATATGGGTGGTCTATTATTTTTAGCCTACATAAGTAGTAAAATATACCCTTTAACAATCCTTAAAGTAAAACTTTTCCTATTTTTTGCCTGTATCATATTCTTTCCCGCTGCTATGCATACTTACCCTAGTCAAATGACAGTTTTTGTATTTCAATGTTTAGCCTCTCTTTTTGTATTTGATGACGTACCGGCAAGCCCGGTGTTTTTTACCCATTTCCCTATAATTAAAAGGTTTACTTATACCAGCTTATTGAGCTCATTTGCTAAATTAATGACTTATGCTATTACTTCATTTGGTTTAGTATATTCAACCAAGTATTTCGGATATTATGGGATATTTTTAATCTTAATCCCTATAGGTATTTTATATTACTTGGCTGTTAAGTATTTTGAAGGGTTAGAAAAGGTAAAATAGGTTCTTCTTGAAAAACGCTTTTCCTTTTTGTTATATCGCTTAAAGAGATTACTCCGAGTTCAATATTTAGGTTTACACATTCTTTATACAGGAATTCACTAACTTCGGGTAAAGACAACGCTTCTGCAAAAATTAAAAAGTTTTTTATAGTCTCAGTTACTTGCTTCTTTTGTTTTTCCGGAGCTAAATAATTTACCGTCCTAATATTATGAATTCTATCAATTATTTTTATTAAAACCACTTCCTTATCATTTTGAACCCAAGCATTTCGTAATACTTGTTCTACACTAAGTTTAATTCCGTCGGGTCTATCACGAGTTAATCTATCAACCATTTCAGCAATCCTCGAGTTAAAAGCTTCCGCCAGCATACTCGCGGTGACTTCTGTATCTTCTAATATGTCATGTAAAATACTGGTAACTATTACTTCCGTTTTTAAGCTATAATCAGAAACAATATAAGCTACTTCTAAAGGATGACTATAAAATGGTTCACCACTTTTTCTAAGCTGACCTGCATGATATTCTTTAGCAAAATAAATACCTTTATTGATTAATTCAAAATCTAGCAAATTTTGAGTATCTAAAGATTTAAGTTTTTCTATTAATCTAATGGAGTGTGGACACGGCTCAATATAGTTCACAACTGGAAATTGTTTGATTATATAATTCTATAGTAACAGATTATGACCCACATTGTAAATAAAGGGTAAAAAAAAGATTTATAGAAGAGTAATACTTTTGTTATTCATGTAATTTTATAATTATATAACATAAGTTATGTAAAAGTTCAGAGACACTTCATTTGAGTTTACTATTAAAATAGAAATTTCTTTTATCAAATTCTTCCTTAAAAGGATATTTTCTTATGTTCAATCCCTCTATTTCAGGGATATGCCTATTATAAGAGGCCAAAAGAAATGTATTTTCCTTGTAGTTAATTTCAACTATAATACCTACATGTCCTTGCTTACCAGGTTTCTGCTCTTTTCTTTTTAGCAATGAATCTATAAATTTAAACTTCCGGGTAACAAAAATCATTCCTACTTTAAGGTCTTTAATCGATTTAGCTTCAATAGGTTCCAAAACACAATCTAAAGCTTCATGTTCGTCACTGCCTAACCAGGTTGGATTAACTATACCATATCTAAGTTTAGCTCGATGTAAGTAAAGCAAATCTAAAGTGTTAAAAGCGACTTCGATGGATAATAATTCTTTTAACCAAGTCGTACAGTCATAAAAATCTCCCTTAGTTTTTACTAATCCTTCTACATCTCTATTGCCTCCAAAAACATATCCATTGTTAGGTAATGCAATCTCAAAATCATTTTCTAGAGTAAAGTCACTAAAAATTAACTTTTTATTACCGAATTCAGAAATAACTGGAAAAAATAAATTTTTAGGCAATTTAAAAATTTGTATAAAGTATTGGACATCTGCAGAATTAAATAGTTCTGATTTAAATTCGTAATTCAATAAAGTTATCGTTGCGAGTAATACTGTTTTTAGAAAAGTTGCTTCGCTTGTAGCAAGCCAATTTGAACCATGTTTTCCTACTATTAAATAACTTTTATTATTTTCAGAGATATTTACAAGTAATGGGTATTTACCACTAATTATATCAGAAAAATGATCTTCTACTAATTTTTTTGAACCGCTAATTATTTCTATCATTTTATTATAGCTAAGAGAATAAGGTATATAAAAATTTCCAGTTTTGGAAATATAATTAATCATTTTATTTAACTTTCTATAAAAATTTATTTCTGATTCAAATCCAGCTAAAATTTCTGCTTGAAGATCATCTAAATTTTTCTTACCAATAACCAGTTTTAACTTCTCGTTTAAATATCTAAAGTAAATAAGGTTCTTTTGCTCAAAATTTCTCAATTCTGTAAACACTTTTTTTACTAATGGATTTGTAGTAAAGGCTTCTTCATGTTGGAGATTTATTAATTCCTGTTCATATATTGGAAATAATTCAATTTTTGGGTTATACAATTTTTCAATGCAAAGATAAGTAACAATTAAAATGAGTGTACCAGCAGTTATTAGCAAATATCTATTTGTTTTTTTATTGAATTTCATACTTTTGCTTTTAATGTATAGAATATAGCTAAAAATATTAACATTTGCGGTTTTCTTCAAGCTTTAAAAACTCAAAAGTAAGGTTTTTTACTATCTGGTAATCTAAAATATTTAGCTAATCTTACTGTAATTTTATCTTATTGTGCTTCAGGAAATTTGGATAATAGTGGTCAGCTATAACAAATCCTTCCTTAAATAATAAAAACAGCGATCACCAGCATAACCATCTCGCTTTAATTCAATTTGAAAACCAAGTTTTTGGTAAAATTCTGAAGCTTGAAAATTCATAGTTTCTACAAATGCAAAACTGCACCCGTATTCTTTGCCATAGCGCAAGGGCATGTCCGATCAAGATTCTCTCTATACCTTTCCCCTTGTATCACTTTCTGTTTATAAAGATATTTTATGTAAAGATTACCCCAAAACAACTGAACAAACACATAATCCCATATTTACACTATTATCATTTATTTCAAATACAATAGGCTCCTCACTTAAACCATTAAAACCTACAGTAGAAATTGCATGGTCAGAAAAATCCTTATAAATCGAATCCTTAAGTTCTGAAGTTAAGGCACTTATAGTAATTTTATACGTTATAACATTTTAACACGAGTTATATATTTTTCAGAAAACAATAAAAACAATTTCTAAAAACTTTTAGTCTACTTTAGCCTGTAATGACTACTATTTAATCTTTTATGAATTTTATAACCTAAAATTAACGTCGGATAATAATTTTTAAATCTAAATAATCTCGGTACAAGCGTTAAATAATAAATCAGTTAATCACTCCAAAAAGAGTTTTTTAGCTGGTGATTTAGAACTTATTTTTGCTTTCTCAGAGTTATTGTGAGCAAAATCAGGTTGATGGTTAAATACAGTTTTTAAATAATCATTTATTTCTTCATTAAGCCTATCAATCTTCTCTCTAAAAAAATGATCTGCTCCTGCTATCATCCGATAATCTATCTTGATATATTTTTGTTTTGATAATTTCTGGGCTAGTTCATGTACTGATTCCTCAGACACTACGCTATCTAAATCTCCTTGCATTATCAACCCTGGTACTGGACAAGGGGATAGAAATGAAAAATCATATTTGTTAACTGGGGGAGAAACTGTTAAAAAATGGGTAATTTCAGGTCTTCTCATGATTAATTGCATAGCAATCCAAGCGCCAAAAGAAAATCCGGCAATAAGACTTCCACTTGCCATAGGGTTATTTAACTGGAGCCAATCAAGAGCCGTTGCTGCATCAGTCATCTCACCGATACCCTCATCAAACTTACCGACGGACCTTCCTACCCCACGAAAGTTAATCCTCAGAACAGTAAAGTTGTTATCAGCAAGAGTCTTATACATACTGTAAACAACTTTATTATTCATAGTACCACCATATAACGGGTGTGGATGGAGTACAAGTGCTACCGGAGCTCTGGGATCATTTGATTCTGTATATCTTCCTTCTATCCGTCCAGCTGGTCCATTAAAAAAAACTTCAGGCATTGTATTGTCTAGATATGTAATATTTATTTTTGCATAGGAGTCTATTATGTTTTTTCATAAAATACAATAACCTTCTTATGTTAAACTTAGCAAAAATTGCATAAAAATTCTGATCCATTTATGGATTAAGCACGACAAAAGCACAATAAAACTGGACTAAAAAAGAATTTTAGCTATTATACCTAGTGTTAATACTTAGAAAAACTATATATCTGCCTAAAATGATATTGAGAAACTTGCTAACACTAATAATGATTCCATTAATATGTGCTATTAACTGTGCTTTTGCCGGTGAAGATGGGTATGCTGCCATTATTAAAAAACAATCAGCTCAAATAAAATCATTACAAAGCCGTCTTGACCATCTGGAACAAACTGTTGCTGCTATGCAAGGAAAACAGCCAAATTCACTACCTAAAAATAACTTAGAAAAGCAAATAACTCCATTACAAGAGGCAAATCCTGCTCCTATTCAAGACAAAAATATTCCTTCTGAAGAAACCAAGGTAACTGAAGTACAGTCTGAATACGACCTTGCTCTTGCATCTTTAAAAGATGGTAATTTCAGTGAAGCAGAACAGAAACTTGCCAATTTTATTCAAAATCATAAAAATCATAAACTTCGGGAAAATGCAGTTTTTTGGTACGCGGAAAGTTTTTACCGGCAAGGTAATTTCAATCAAGCGGCTATTCATTACCTTAAGGGTTATAAAGAATATACAAAAGGTTCTAAAGCTAGCGATTCTTTGCTAAAATTATCACTTTCTCTTGGTAAACTGAAAAAATTAAAAGAAGCCTGTGCTGTTCTTGATAAATTAGAAGCAGAATTTCCAAAAAGATCTGCAGATTCTTTAAAAAGAGCTGCCGAAGCACGAACTAATTTTCAGTGTAAAAAATAATAACGATTAGCAAAAAATGTCTGATATCCTAGAAGAAATATTAAATGATGAAAAAGATGCAAAAAGGCTTAAGCTTTTTAGAAAACTCTTTCCGGTTATTATAACTTTAACAATTATTGTTGCTCTTGGAATAGCAGGCTATAACTGGTTCTTACAAGCGAAAATTACCCATAACCAGGAAATAGGAGATTCTTTCGTCCAATTAATTTCTGATGAATCCAAGGATACCAAATTACTTAATGACTTACTTAAAGAAATCGAAATTAACAATAAAAGTAAATTATCTGAGCTAGCATCAATAAAACTAGTTAGTCAGCAAATAAAACTGCATAATATACCAGATGCTACACAACTTCTTAACGAGATAATCAGCAATAATGGTCACTCTGAAATAACCAAAGCTTATACCAGAATTTTATATATTAGCTTAGTGCTGGATGTTGACAATTTAAATAATGAACAGGAAAATAAAGTAAGAGAATATTTACAATATTTTACCAAAGATTCGCAGGTTTTTTACGCAACAGCTACTCTGTTAAAATCGTTGTTTTATTTAAAAAATAACCAATTGGACTTAGCAAAGCAGTATGCAATTGAAACCCTTAAGCTACCACGAGCTTCAGCAATCATAAAAGAACAAGCAAAAGCTATTATTGCTGGAATTTCTATTAAGGCATAAAATTAATAAATCTATATTAGGTATATATTATGAATAAAATCTTTGCATTCTTGCTAACTATTTTTTATTTAGCAAGCTGTGATAACATAGGGAGTACAAAAGTAAAAAATCTTGTCGATTTAACCCCAAAACTTGAAGTGGAAGCAGCAAAATTACCTTTATTTTCCACTGGTAAAAGCAATCCTTTTAAAGAAAAGAAAGCTCGTTCTTA
>Ga0172373_10005295_pt1 | contig 17756 bp, 11 predicted proteins | sample Lak10m_2_FD_114546 | JGI IMG/M metagenome (GOLD analysis project Ga0172373, IMG submission 114546) | Freshwater microbial communities from Kabuno Bay, South-Kivu, Congo - kab_092012_10m | ecosystem: Environmental > Aquatic > Freshwater > Lake | place: Democratic Republic of the Congo...
ATACCCCTGCATCAATGGCTTCAGATGCCGGCGGAGCGTGACGTCCACCAGCTTGTACACCCCCTCCAACACGGTCTTGTCGAACCACGGCTTGTCGGCGCTCACCGCCTTGGCCGGCTTCTCCAAAAAGGCCTTGAGCTGCTCGATGCGACTGGCTGCCACCTTAAACTGCGACGCCACCACGTGGGGCTGGTCGCGCAGGAGTTCTGCCTCGCTCATGAGCGCGGCGCAAAGGCGCAGTTGACTGCCTATGTCGAGCAAAATGGCCTTCATCATTCGCAAGATCCGCGGCGTCGCTTTTATACATGTTGGTCTGGCTTTTGAATTTGTACGCCAGGCGTGTGTATAAAAGAGAGGGGCTGGGCAGGGCACACAGGCCATACAGATGAGTCAAATCGAAAATCGCCTAAACCTTAACGACCTCGACAATCTCTTGAAGAACGTCGACCCGGACTTGTTCATAGTCACGCTGAATCGCCTGCTGAAGGAGGAGGAAAACAAACAGCACAACAAGCGCAACCCCACACCGCAGCGGGCAGTCCACAGCAGGTGGAGTGACCCCACCCCCTCACGCCCCGCCGAAAAGCCACGGACGGGCGGCCACTATTCGCTCGTCGGCAAGATGCCGTGGGGTGCCGAGGAGTTCTCATTCATGGGCTACTCCAACGGCGGCGGCGCGAACGGTGTGGATTGCGGCCTGATTGCGCTCAAAAAGGCGTTTGATGTGCTGCCCAACCGCCCTGCTGACCTGGTGGATACCTTTTTTGCAGGGTCGCACGGAGACATCAGGGAGGAGCTTGTCCAGATGTTCCTGAATGCCGAAGAGCAGCTGCAGCTGCACATGGCGAACCAGTATCTCCTCTCCACCGCCAACGAGTCGGCCGACAGCCTCCGGACCCAGACGGTCCACAAGCTGCGCACGGAGATGCTCAACTGGCAGACCCTGGTGCAGTACATCCAGTGGAAATTCCCCGGCAGGGTGAACGCCGTGGTGTGGAAGCAGCAGCCCACAGGTGATGTGGTGGTGTACGAAGGCGGCACGCGCATCGATCCGAATCTGCCTATCCTCCACGTCGTCCACTACAACTCCATGCACTTTGAGGCCCTGAGTTGCGCGGAGGCCGACCGGGTGGAGTGCGCCATCAAGGGGCGGGTGGATGACGCCGTGGAGTACATGATAGAGGCCGACTACAACCTGGTCTCGCTGTTTGTCGCCCGCCATCCCGCAGTAGACGGTCGGATGCTGCTTCGGTTGGCAGACGAACCGACGGTGTACGAATGCGCGGAGAATCACGCCGTCATGGCCCAACTGAGCAAAATGACGCCTACGAACGTGGGGGTGTCGTATTCATTCAACTATCATGCGACCGAGCCGGTGTCCGACTCCATGGTGGCCATGATCGAGGAGTTTGTGCTCGTCCAGGCGCTCGATCGCATGGCAGTTTAATCACCCCACACCAGCACCCCGGACGCATCGGTTTGGAAACCATAGTCCTCCAGGGCTCCTGCGGGGGACTCGAACTCCAGCCAGTAGGCCAATAAAAAGTTGAGATTCCGCAGCGTGCACATGATGCGTGCGTCCGTGGGAATTAGGGCCTTGTTGCGCGCGCCCAGTTTCGAGGCCTGGGCCTGAGTCCATACGCTCCGGCGCGAAAATGGATCAATGTGTTTGGGAAACGCCTCCGCATACAGGAGCTCGACGATGCGCTTGCCCTGGGCCATGTGGATGCGGCTCCCGCTCTCCATCTCAAATGTGCGGATGACGATGGGCAGCGCGCTCCATATCTTATTTGGACTGACGAGTGGAAGATTGCGCGTGAAGTCTGTGCCACTGAGGCCGAGGAGGGTGATGAAAAGCTTGACCTCCCACCACTGAGGCCCTTGCATCCCCGCTCGGCGCATCTGTTTGTACAGCCAGGCGTGGAGGCGGTCGATATGGATGAACTCCATTCCCTTTTCGGCGTTCCAGGCCTTGAGGATGGCGATTGGATAATCAAAGCCCGCCGCCTTGAGGCCCAATGCTATGGGGATGTAGTCGCCGTCGGTGGCCTCGATGAGCATGGAGCACCGAAGCGCCCGCATCCAGCGCGTGAATTTGAGGTCGGCCTCCCCGATGTTGCTCGGCTGCTCCAGCAAGACGGGCTCGGGCATTTGGTCGTTGGCTTCGTAATACGTGTATTCGTGGACGGTTTCCCAGTCGATGATGAGCTTGCATCCCGGGCGCGGCGGGCTGACCAATCTGGGCACGTTCTGACAGATGAGCTCGATGACCCGATGCTTGAACCACGGTTTCATTATGGCGTTTTTCCATTCGGACGGCAGAACCGTGGGCAGGACGTCGGTCTCTCCAAACTCGATGAGCTGCACCCCTGCGCGCCGCTTGAGCTGCGTAATCGCCTTGGCGCGGGGCACGTGGCGCTTGTCGTCGAAGGCCAGGACGACAGTCTGGCAGCCGTATTCGACAAAATGGCGCATGATGACCGAGGTGAATTTGGAATACAGGAAATCCGACCACGTCTGTGTGGCGTCTGAAATCATGAGCTTGATCTGCCCGTCAATGAAGCTCGCCTCCGCACTCATCCCGATCTCCCCGTAATGAAAGGCCTCCTCGGCTTCCTTCCTCAGCAACGCCATCCATTGGCTCGCAATAGTCATCGGGTATAAAAGACAGACGTGGCACGCGGTTCAAGAATGCTGGACGCCCAGAAAGAAATAGACGAAATTCGCGCGCTTTTGCGAACGCTCGCACCGCCCGTCCGACCCGGGGCCGCTGGGCAGCCTTTGAACAGTAATCAAGGAGGAGGAGGAATGGGAAGGCGGGTTTTGCATATTTTTTAATCAAACAACCCTGAAAAATCAGGGGCCGGTTGGAAGAGCTTCAACTTCTCAGTCAGCTCGGCAATGGTCTTGCGCGCCTCGTCGAGCTCCCGCTCCAGCTGCTGCATGTATGCTTGGCGCTTGTCCCTGAAGCGCTTAGCTGTGCGTCGGTTGGAGGCTCGGCGTCTCTCCTCTTTGGACACGGCGGACGCAGTCGTTGAGGATGTCGGCGATGAGCTCGAGGTCGTCGAGGTATTCCAGTTGTCGGGCTCGATCGTCTCCCAAAACGACTCGCAGAAGGGCGAAAGGGTCGGCGATGTGGTCGGGGAAGTGGCAGTCGGCGAGGTGCACTGCATCGGCGGGGAAGTCGCAGTTATAAGGATCGTTGGCCGCCAGCGCTTCTTCGATGATTTGCAGGACGGAGAGAGAATCATCGATGAGTTGTTCCATCTTTTTAGTTTTCAAAAAAAAGAAAGAAAAAAATAAAAAACAGGTTAAATCCAACAGCGCTTTTAGAGCAGGGTTTTTGAATTTTCTTTTTAGAATACAGGTGAAAAAGATTCAATTTGGTTTCAATCCATGAATCGCGCCACTGTGCAGAAACAACTCAATGGCAAGTACACCATCACACGAGAGATTGGCCAGGGTGGCTATGGCACCGTTTTTTGCGCCATGAGTCTACAGCTTGAGAAAACAGTCGCCATCAAGTGCGTGCAGATGTACCTGCAGGACGAGGACCAAACGCTGTCCACCGGCGTCTGTGTGACTGTGCTTCGCGAGTCAGCGGCGCTTCGGATGCTGCGTCATCCTGGTGTGGTGGAATTGATCGATATTGTTATCGGCGAAGGCGTTGTATTTTACGCGATGGAAATGTGCGACGGTGGCGATCTGTGCGACTTGGTGTACGACATGCGCAAACGCGGTCTCGAGACCATGCCATGGGACACGCTTCGTTTGTTTACAACGCAGCTGGTCGACGCGTTGGCGTATGTGCATTCGTGCAGGCTGGCGCATCGTGACATCAAGCCGTCGAATGTTTTGCTGAAGAATGCGCACACCCTGCGGCTCTGTGATTTCGGGATGTCCAGGACTGTGAAAACCAGCTGTCTCCCTGCTGAACACCGCGTTTCATACGATACAGACTACCGCTACACCCGTGGGTGTGCAACGCTGGGCTACCGACCACCTGAGCTTCTGATGGCCTTTGTGATTGGCTACGACCCGCTTTGCGTCGACCGGTGGAGCCTGGGGTGTGTGATTGCCGAGATGATTATGCTGCGTCCTTTGGTGTGCAACGTCTCCGAGTCCAGTTCGCTTTCGCATATTTTCGAGCTTTTCGGCACGCCCACTGAAACCACATGGCCAGGGGTGTCTCCATTCATGCCCGTCGTGTCAAAGATCTGGCCACCCACGAGCGTGCAACAGTATTTTGGGGCTGTCCGTAGTCAAGTGCCCCCTGATGTAGCGGCCGTGGCGGACGGAATGCTTCGCGTGAATCCGTCAGTGCGCATGACGCCCTCGAGCGCAGTCAGGTTGATGCGCAAAAACGAATAAATTAAAAAGGAAGGTAAAATTCAGCGGCACTTTCCCCTTGTATATAAATCCGATCTCCTTGTGATCAAATATGCTTCTGATACTGGTGTCCACAATCACCGTTGCCTTGGTGATAGAGCGGATCACCTTTGCGTGCGTGTCGCTGGTGTTTCACCTCTTCAATCAAGGCCCCGACCGAAAATCCACATGGTTCGTGAGCGCCTTGGTTCAAAACATCGTAGGCCTGTTCAGTTCCATCGCTGCCGCAGTGTCGCGGTTGCTTGGATTCAGCCTCAAAGGCATCCTGTTTCTCACTCTTTTACTCGCATTATGGGGCGTGGCCTTCATGTGCGCGCGACACTCTTCGGTCGCGTTGATCGCCTTTCAGAAAGCCTACAATTCCGACGTCGGCGGCGCGTTCCGCATGGCGCTCGTGCTCCCCATGCAATTGCTGCAGCTTATTTGGGATGGCGTGGTGCCAGCCTACAATCTGATCGTATATTGTGGCATAACCACCCCCACGCGCATTCTGCTGGAAAACGCGCTGCGCAACATCTCCGATTTCGAAAACGCCATGTGGAATCTGGGTCTGTTTATCAAGAGCCTGACCACCTCCCTCATCGCGTATGTGGAGCTGATCATCACGCCGCCTGATTCGTTTGATCCCAATCTGAGACTCCTGGACTTAGTCTCCCCGTTGGCATACTGGCGCCTCATGGTGTCGTACCTGCTGCAGTGGCTGGGAGACGTGTGCTCCGTGGCGTCGAGCCTGGGGGATTTGGTGGCGTACCCGTTTCTCGACATCAACTTCGGCCTGGGCATCCACAACTCCGTCAACGCCATCCTCACACTGGTGGTCCAGGTCCCTGCCGTCACAGTACAGCGCTGTAACGCGGGCGGGGGGCAGGTGGTGTATTGCTTGCCCGATTTCGAGCCGGTGATCGAACTGGCCGTGAACGGGGTGCGCAACTTCGGGCTCATGTTCGACAACTGGCTGGACGTGGCCACCATCATCACGCAGGCCCTGCTGACGGGCACGAGTCCTCAGTGCACAGGATGGATGGTGGTGGATTTTCAATCCAAGGACGGGCTCATGGGGAACAACGAGACAGTGATTGTGGGGGTGGATGAGAATTACTTTGCCAAAACCGACGGGTGGAATGTGGAGGTTTATTCGAGAACATCAGTCCAGAGCTTTCCGTCAGCGTTTCCGGCCGCAATGAACGTGGGGTACGGGGTCGCAATCGTGAGCGTCAACACCAACGTCCAGGGTCTGTTGGGATGCTCGTGTACAGATCAGGCATACGGCATGCAGCTCCTGTGCGCGGTGGCGCCGCTCGACACCCTGACGCCGTCATACTTTGTGCCCGTGGAGTTTCAGATTCCCACCACCAGCTTCTACATGAGTTGTTCCAAGGCCAAGGTTCGACTGGATTCAATCCGCTGGCCGGTCACCCGTTCTACCTCGCCCAACTCCGATGCCCGACGCGCCCCAACGGCTCAGGCCGCGCTGTACGTCACGCCCATGTGTAGCAGCGAGGGGATCGACGTGGTGTGTGTAGACACGTTCAAGCTGGCAGGCTGCTTCCCCTACTGCATGGCGCTGTGGACGCGGGGGTATCTGGGCTCCATGGTGCTGCGCAACGGAGAGGAGTGGGCCAATACGGTGTCAATGGTTTCACGTGATTGCGGCCTACATACATGGGATCTGGTATCAGGAGAACTGGCGGCCGTCACACAGACGCTCAGGCAAAAATCCGGCGTCACGAGCACCTGGATGGATGCCGAGGTCCAGCTCAACGGATCGTACTGCCAGTACGCGCCCAACACGTTTTCGCGTATGACGAAAGAATCGGTGCCGGCGTATTCGGACTACCGGTCTGTCCGGCTCACGGGCCAGCCCTTCGCCTTCGCGGGCGATCTGATTCTCACGGCGGTCAACACGGTCGGGGATGTTTGGGGCATCGACGTACAACGCATTTATGGCAATCAGGTCAACGCCAATTCCGTTGCGATCGCGCGTCTGAATCGTTGCGTATCCTCCTCCGTGAGCGGCCCGCACCGCTCCGTCAGCTCAATGCATTGGTGGATCCGCGCCAGCCGTGCTTTGCTTTGCTCCGCCTCTCGTTCTTGCAGCTCGAGCCGTGTCTTCCGCACCCCTAGCCGTTTTTCCTCGTCGTCCGTAGTCATAGGCAAGGATGCATGCTCCACTCGGTGCTCGGCAAGGATCACAGCCACTGCTCTCCTCGTCTCTAGGTCCACCGTGCGTTTGGGGAGCATCAGCAACAGCTGCAGCGCATTCGGAATGCTGATGAGCTTACGCTGCGAGCGCTTGCTGCCCATCTGGCGTAGCGTGAAGAGCTCGGCGGTCTCGGGCTTGATCACCACGCGCGCGAGAGTCTGCGACGCCTTCTTGCGGTCGTTTTTGGTCAGGGTGGAGATGAAATCGAGCGCCAGCATGTATCCGTCGTCCGTAGTGCGCACCAGCATGCCCGATGCCACCTTGTCGAACGAGATGTTTTCGCGTAGGAGAATCGTCATTTGATAGGGTTGTGGTGAGTGTGTTTATATAGAATAATCAAACCCACGCAGGCAAACGAATTCACCACCGTGCACGTCAACAAGTTCATTCCCGCCCTTCCGCCATGCACAACGCCCTCGGACTGCACGGCCGCCGCCAATTCGTGTGGGACCGGTCAGTGTAGGGTGGCCGTGCCGTATTCGTTCGACGCCACGCCATGGGCCAACATCCCGGCGGTGACAACGGCGCGCTTTGTGTTCTGGATCACGAATCCGTCGCTGGCCATGTACTTTGCCATGAATCAACAGTGCAGGGGGGTGAGCGCGGGGATGCTGGCGTTCGAGGCCGAGAGCTCCTACAGCAGCATTCAGGTGTGGCGCATGGATCCGTACGAGTTCTGTCCCATCGACCCGCTCACGGGCGTGCGACGATGCCCCGAGGATGCGTCGGCCACGTTCAGGACTCTGCCTGGATTTATTTCGGGCACAGGCAGCATGTCGACCGTGTGTGAGCAGTACTTTTTGGTGGTGGCGCCCACCATTTCATACATCAACGATTACAATCTGGCCATCACGGTGCTCAACACGACCTTTGCCAACGTCAACACCCAGACCCTGCGCCCGTTCAACGAATCCAAGTCCAGGTCAGTGACTTGCCGACAACTTCCCCGTCTCGAAATCCACTGTCACTTTCGCCGCCGTAAGGACCTCCCACTTCTCGTCCTGCATCCCAAAATGCGCGATGATGCGCTCGTGCAATTTGTTCAGCAGATGCACACCATACTCACCACCCCTGGCGTAGGCACTCAAAAAGCTCACGCACTCGAGAAACCGCGCCTGGTTGCGCTCGTGCGCGCAAGTGATTTTGAGCACCTTTTCGCCGTCCTCGGGCGACAGATCCGCAGCCAGTTTGAGCAATCCATCCAAATCGCGCGGCAGGTGGCGAGTGATTTGATTTATCTGATCAGTGGTCAGGACGTGCGTGTTCTGAAGCTTCAGCGTGAGCGATTTGTTCATGTTGCACGGGATGTGGCGCACTGTTTGCACATTGGTAGAGTGCATCATGGAAGATTTTTTTGGTTTTTTTATCTGTATTTTTTAGAGCTTCACGACCACAAATAACGCATACGACAAAACGTAACAGCCGTCCCAAACGGCCGAGATTCCGTTGACGTACGCGATGAGCGGGTGGCCGTCGAACGGGGCCGATGCCGCAGTGACACATGCGTCCGTATTCAGTGCGCGCGACGTGGTGACGCACTCGGTGACAAAGAAGCCTGCTGTCAGCAGTAGATCTAGTGGATTGGTTTTGTTCGTCCGCGAATCACCCCTCATTATTCGCAAAACGATAGCACAGAGCGTCAGCCGGAGGCATTTGATGGTGAGTATGAGGGCCATGGTTTCCCAAAGGGTTGGGCACAGACGCACCACGGCAGTGGCCTCCGATTTGTGCAGGACTATGCCCGTCACGATGAAAAGGCATACGTTGAGAAGAAAGAGAAAGATCTGCGAGCGCGTGTCGTTTTTCGGAAACATGGAGTGCCTGGTCAATCTACCCACCGATTATACTCTCCACGCACACACGTCCTCATGCCCTTCGAACCAACACGGAAAGATTTGCTCCACCCACGTCGAGACCACCTGCACGCTCGTCGTGTAAAAGCTGTCTTGTGGATAAGGGCCGAAGAGAAATTCCTGATCCTCGTGGATCGTCTCCAATCGAGTGTGTTTTCCGTATTTTCTAATCGCCTTTTGCATGCCACCAGGTGGATCACGCTGTTTATGAATCCCGAGACTATGGAATTCAAGTCGACAATGTTTCTCCCGACCTCCGCTGTGGCCACGGGGCGCCTGTGTCCCAACCAACGGCGTATGCCCCAGGTGGGCTCGCTTTTAGCGGAGGTGGTGTCAATGGGGATCCTGTTTGTCCGACTCCCCGTGGTGGTGATCGTCGCGTCGCCCGTGTTGCTGCAACTGCTCACAGGGCCCTGCTTCCTCGACACCAAGCACCATAGCCTTCTGATGCACTGCGGACAGGAGCTCTTCAGCCTGGAGGAGTTTTTCGACTCGGCCTACAAGTGCAACGCCCATTTTTGGCGGATCTTCGCCATCGTGGGGAATTTCCTGAAGCCCGGGTTCGCCCAGACCTTCCTCAACGGCATGACGGCCATCGGCGAGAACAGCGGGATTTCTAGCTTCATGCCAGGGCTGATTGGGATGTTCAGCAAGGCGTCAGAAAACAATCCGACGGAAGGGGTCGAAGGGGCTCAGGATCTCGTTACAGGGGATTCCAATCGATTCGGACCCCTCTCCATCTTCATGCGCACCGCCGTCAATCCCATCGCCATGACGCATTGGATGTGGCGCATGGCGTCGCGGATCGTGGTGCAGATCATCGAGGCCACGCAAAAGGAGCGGTCGGTAGGCAGTGTGTTTTGGAATGTGATCTACGACGGGCGATCGGATTACAAGGATTTGGTCGCCAAACGAATGTTCAACACGTGCAGTGGACTGGCCCTCATGGCGGGATACACCAATCCGCTGGGAAACACTATTCTTCACTATTGCTTCGCAGGGGTCAAGGCCAGCATAGCCACCCTGGATCTCATCAGCGTGTTTCTCGTGGACCTGCCCATCATCGTATGCGTGTGTCGTCAGACGGCGGGGAACAATCCGGCCAACTGGATCCTGCATCACTGCGAATCGCCCGATGGTCTGAAGCCGCTGCTGCGCACCTTGGTGGACGAGCCCAAAAAATGCGATGTCCTAGTGGCCAAGACCAACGCCAATCTCACGGGGGTCTTTGACGACATGATGGGGGAGCTGTTCGCCGGCACCACGTCGGTCGGATCCATACTGGATTCGCTCCTTGCCGCAGTAGATGGTGGCAAGGCCGGGCAGTGCGATAATTTCGAGTCCAATCCATACGTCGTCACATTGATCCCAGAGCCGTCCGACTACTGGCGGGTGTGTGGTAAGACAGACTTTTGCAAGCTCCGCTGCCAACAGCAGATCGAGGCCTTCAATGCCGTCAAGCCAGACACACGGAGCTCCATTAGGGCCACTACAGCCACGCGCACAGTGCAGAGCCTCTTCTTCCCTACACTGAACGAGGACGCGTACAATCCATTCAACAGCGTGGATGCTATTAACGAGCTGGGCTCATGCATCAATCTATGCCCCGATGCAGCAGACCGCTGCTTTCTCACGGCTGGGTTTGTGGGTACGAATGGCGTGCTACGCGTGGCTCAATACTGCGTGCCGTCCGCTTTGGCGATGGGGGTGAGCAAAGGAGGACAATGGGACACGCTCGGAGTGTCGGGACTGGCTACGGACATCCAGATCATCAGGATCGCCAACAGCGGGTGGTTGGATGCTTACGGGATCATGGGGATGCAAGACCAATTGGTGCAGGTCTGTTTGCGGCTGGAATGTGCGGAATTCAGGCCAACCGACGTGGATCCAGACGCCCTGGGATTCGAGCAGATGCAAGTAATCGGAAACGTGGGGATTTTTCAGATGCGCACGCAGTCGTCTGGTGAGGTGAGCTATTGTCTGCAGTACCAATCCACCTCAAGCGCCTCCGCTGGATCGTGGAATTTCTATCAGTGCCCCGAAACCAACGTGTGGGATCAGGGGCTGTACTACATTGTCCTGTCTGGTACGGGCGAAGTGCTCTTGTTGCCGTATGATAACGTGCCCTTGCAGATATGCCAACTGAACAAAGCCACCATGTCGATGGTGCAGTGTGTGCGCTACCAGGGGTTTGATTTCCAGTCAGTACCGTACAAGACCAAAGGCCTACGGTCGCGGGTCTCGCAATTCATGTCCCTCAACTACAACATCTTTATCGCATCCAACAAGCCGCACAACTGGCTCTCCATGCTGTCGGTCTCCACCCAGAACAACTATGCCAGCGCCATGGTGGGCAACTCCATGTCGGTCCGGATGCAGTATACTGTGCAACAGGGGTGCAGTCTGGATTCCTGCATTGGCTGCACACGTCTGGCGGTCCAGCGCCTGTGCTTTGCCGCCCAACAGTGCCAAGTGGCTCGATGTGTTGGGTCACAAGTCAATCAGCTTCGCCCATTGTGCGCGATCGGAGGGGCGGTGGAGGCGCAGATGTTCACTGTGCTGGCTGGCCTCCAAGGCATCTGGCGCATGCTGTCCAGCACGCTGACCGTGATTATCGATGCCACAGGCGGAATCCAGCCCCCATCGACGATCAATTGGCCGGATCAGAATTTCTACGGTCTGGTGTGTTCGCAGAAAGACGTGTTCGCCTCTATGGTGTCAATCCTGACGGGGTCGATCAACGGGATCGTCCAGGCCTCCATGCCAGTGGATATGATGGCGAGAGGCGAGACGGTCGACAATCGCTTCCTCGCAACCTTTTCGCTCACTATGATGGCCATCACCAACTTCCTGTACCAACTGTCGCTGGCCCCACTCTACGCAGCCATTGCAGCCCAGAAGATCATGATCTGTCAGTCCAATAGCCTGATCGCAGTGGTGTCAGGTAACAATCAAGTCACCATTGGCGACCCAGTGATCCAAACGGCGTCGAGCGTGGCCGCGGGAGTGTGCATGTCACAGCTACATACGGAAAATGCTCAAGGTCTCAACAGCGGAATGGACAACAACCAGGCCTTTGCGAGCGGGTCCACCCAGGTGCTCTCCAAATTGGGGGGACTTGCCATGGAGTTGCCGCTGGATGCGATGGTACATCCCATCGACGTGATCTTCACCTACATGCTGGGGGTCGTCAGAGGACTACAAGACGTGCTGCAGACGGCGGATCAGAAGAAGTGCGTCGCACAATGTCCACACAAAGCGAGAGGGGTTCTTTTTTCTTCCAATCCTTGTGTGCTTTGCCTGGCATCAGTAGTGTGTATTCCCATGGTTCGATTGCATGCTGCAGCTCGTCTCTCACGCACTTTCCACCCACCGCTTTCCATCCCACCGAATACAGCACGTGATGATAGAGCGCGATCGGTTCGATGCACACGTAGTCTGGGGGGCAATTTGCAAACACCTCTTTATGCAGTTCATCAAAATCAGAGTGAAAGACCCATTCCGATTTCTTCTCCGCGCGTTCGAACTTTGCAATGTTCTGTTCCAATTCATCCACACAAATGTACTTGATCTTGGTAAATGCAGCCTTTTTTAGCCTGATCCGCTCGTTTTCGAGTTCATCCAATGACATCTGCATCCTTGACTCACGCAACAAACCACATATTTATACTGACCCCAACACACACGCAGCTGCCGCGCCCCGGACTGGACGACGCGCGTGCTGTACAAGTGCCCCTGTGGCGATACGCCGGTGATGATTCCAGCAAACAGGCAGGCGGAGACGTATCACGACGGCGCTCATTGGTGCAGCACTGTAATGCTGATGCTGGACTTTGACGGGACGCCCAAGTACGTGTGGAATCCTTTCTCATTGGGGCAGCTCAAGGAAAAGATGGTGGACTTTGACGTCTACCTGGAATGCGTGGCGTCGAAAAATGACGGCTCGTGTAAGGCGCCGACCGACGCGATCTTTGAGAAGCAGCAGATCCCGCTTCTGAATGTGTATCAGCGCTGCCTGACAAACTACCAAGAAAAGCTGTGGGACCAAGGGGCGTTTGTCATGTTCAACCGCACGCTCCAACAGCAGTTGCGCCTGGATCAGGTGATGCCCTCCGTGATTGAGGATCGATTCAACGTGTCCAAATGCCTCCTGGAACAGAAGCGTATAGGCGGTGACAACACAGGATGTCTGGTGGACTACTTTCTGAAGGGTACTCAGTCCATAGATTACTTCGCCTACAGCAACATCACCTCCACCGATTCCCCTAAATCCGAGCAGATCGACGCGTGCCTGACGTTTTCGGGGCCCGCCGCGTCCACGGATCCCAGGGTGGCCGAGGTGTTTCTCAACTGCCTTGAAAGCAATGCCAACAATTCGGGATGCGAGATACCGCACATGCTGTGGTCGGGGCGATCCAACAACAAGCTGCCAGTGGCCACACAGCACGCCATGAACATTTCAGACCCAGATAAGAAAAAGGCAATGGCCGAAGGCGAGATAAAGGCGGCACAGGCCATAGTGCTTGCAGCATTGGAGGAGATGAAGAAATGGCAGGGTTCCGCGCTAAAAATCACCCTTTTCTCGTCTGAAGGTGATTTGCTTTTCTTTCGTTTGAAACAACACGACCTTCTCTGACACACCCACACTACAGCGGACATTCTTCATCAGTTTTCGGACTGCGTGATGCAGGTACGCATTCACACACCCACACACCCATGCAATCCACCAGCATTCGCGCCATTTTGAATACCCCTTCACACAAAGAACACACGGTCGAAACCACGGCCAAGAACACCAAGACACTCATGACGCATAACTGACACGCTATCCGTCTCATTCTCTCCAGGGACCCATGGGCTCGCTCACCCTCACGCCTGGCCCTGATGGTGTAGAAAAAGTGGTGTGGTCGCGCAACTCCAAGGGGCTTCCGGACCGGAATTTCGAACTGCCGTGTTCCGGGGAACTGCTGGCCAACCGCGACGGGGAGCGCGACGACGAGACACCCTTCACATGCGGGACGTATGCGCGGCGGTCGGTGATCAAGCACTTTTTGCGCGAGGTGTATGGCGGCTCCAAGTACAACGAGGGCGCACGCATGGCGGTGGTGGAGCAGGTGCAGGCCTTGATCAACAGCACCCTGCAGGCGTGGAGTTTTGATCAGAATTTCCTATGCACCTGCCCCAACGGCACCACGACAGGATGGGATTGTTGCACAGAGCAGGCCAACTGCGCGACGGAGCCATGCCCCTGTCCCGATGGATTCGAGGTGCCAGCCTCTGTGGCGTGTTGCAAATCAGTGTGCGGTGGTTTGGCGGGCGCTGGGATCATGATGCCGTTCTCGTACATCAAGGGTGAGCAACTGGCAAACGCACTGCTGGCCGCCATGGGCGCCTATCTTCAAAACGACATCTGGATCTCCAACACGCCCTGGCTCATCCACGACCCCTTGGGCGCGCAGTCGTACCAGACGTCATGGAATCAGTCGCGATTTGATGTTGCAGACGCGGGGTTGTTTGACGCCTCGAAGCCGGTGGTGTATTACGACGAAATCACCTATCCATTCAAGTCCACGTTCTGGGAGCATTGCACAGGGCTTCTGCAACAGGTGATCTGGACCATGCCCATGGATAGGAAAACGAATAAGCCCAAGGGAATGGGCGCGGCATACGACCCCATGCGCGGAGAATCGCTCACGCCAAACATGACATACACTGAAGATTTCGTCAGGTCTCTCACGTTGGAGGCCTATAAATCCTCTCCCGTCTACTGGCACTACAATGTTCGGCATACCCCGTCGCAAAGTGAAGTATGCCGACGCACGACGCCACGCCCGCTCCAGAACACACAGACGTTTAGCGTGGGCGCAAACAACGTGGCCAGGCAGTTTGGATTTTCGTCTGCAACGCTGGGTGGGTTGGGAGGCACGGATTGCTTTTGTGGCTGGTGGCATTCGACCAACACATGCAGAATCCCCGACGCCCTCTGCGCTGCCCTGCTACAAATCATAGGCTTCACGCGTATTTGCAGGGACCAGCAGCAGATCTACAATGCGACGGACCATGTGGCTGTCCTCTCCTCCTTACAGACATTGTTGAAACGACAGCCAAATACCAAAATCCCATGTCCCATTCTTGAGATCTCTGACCACTGGGGATTCGTAAACACCTCCAACGGCCTTCCGTGGCCGAATGTGACGGACGTGATTCTCAACGAAGGCGCCTCGGGATTCAGAGTCGGGAACATAGACTGGCTTTTTGCAGCACAGTCACAGATCCTCAATCCGGGCATGCGCTCCGAGCCGATGGAAACCCCAGACCGCAACGTGGCGCTCGAGTGCAACACCACGGCGAGCCCGCTGCTGGCGGATCTGTTTGTCGATGAGCTGTTCCCATCCGCCCAGGGCGTGCGCCAATCCATGCCGCAATCGTATTGCACTCGGTACGGAATAGAGCTGGCCCGTCTGACGGTGTACAACGCGGCAGGCCTGACCGACGCGGTGAGCCAGCAACATGGGGTGGTGAACAAGTGGAAGACGCGTTGCCAGTACAAACTCGAGGAGCTCGCCATATGCAATTCCTTCCGCATATACAACGCAACCGGCGGACCCACCAGCACATCCCAGTGTCCGTTTTCGCTGGCGGTCACAAAGTCCCTCAGTTCATCGTATGCCGTGACGCCTGGCTGTCTCTTGGTGCTGTGGAACACCCCCAATCGCAAACAAGATGGGATTTACGACCCGTGCATCTGCGTGTCGTGCACCAATACCCCAACCATTGATGTTCCTGCTCAGATGACCACCCAGTGTCTTCTGGAAGCCTTTCAATCGCTGGTGGCCAAAGATGTGATTCCAGGCGAATCGGCCGACGGGGTGCCGTTGGGCAGCGGGTCATTCCGATCTCTGATGGACAAGCCAGGGTATCTTCAGATCAACACCCCCGACATCACACACTGGGCCATGCATACAGGAATCCGCGATGCGGATCTGGTCTCTGATTGGTGGCCAGATGAGTGGCGGTATCCTGCCGGATATCATGTGACTCCTGGTTGCTCCAGGCCCCAAGACGCGCACTGGAAGACGTTCGACGCGTCATGGAGATGGGACAGGGAGACAGAGAAGATGGTGTTTGCCAAGGACGAAGTCAACGACCCTTTGCTCAGCCGAAATGCATTTGGAGCCTATGGGGTGTGCAGGACCAACAATTATGGCATGCCCATGACAGGGCTCAACACCATGGCAGTATGCACCAGAGAGAATCCCAATGCCAGGGTGGATCCTATGGCGGCAGCGTCTCCGAAGTCCACCACGTGGTCGGATGGACAGGAGAACTGTGCTCCAGATGCATTTTCAACGCCCTGGGACGTGGATAGGACAGTGAATCCACCACGACAATGGACCGTCGGCACCCTGCAGCAGGATGTACTAGCCCCGCTCAAGGCTACTGAATGGGGGGATTCGTGTGGGCCCTACCAACTGCAGACATGCGTGATCGACAGCGACTGTGCCCAAGGATATGCGTGCGTGTTCGTATGGGGAGCAGGTGTGTGTTCGAATCTCCAGCCAGGCAAATTCCAATGCACAAATCACGCGCAATGCGACAACGAGATGATGTGCGCTGGCGACGGGCTGTGCGTTCAGCCGGTATGGCAAGTGAAGAACGAGATGACGGTGCCCATATCGTTCAGGACGTATTCTCAAAACTGTCCAACAGGCAACGCGCTTGATACTTGGGGAACGAGTGTGGCAGAAGCGATTCCGGATATTCTGAACGCATCCGGTCTATGCTCCTACCGTTCGTGGTTTGAGAACAGGCGAATGGCCACGCGCAATCTATGCAACCAATCCGATACGTGTCCAAATTTTAATGGGATGCAACCCTGGAACTTTTCCTCGCCATACATGAAGGAATCCGCAGGAGAGAGCGCGTTCGACAGCGATGTGTTGAAGGTCCAGCCGCACCCGTGCGACAGGGATTACCAATACTTTCAGAACTTTGTATCCTGTTCCCCAAGCGACAATTTCGCCATGCTCTTCGATGCATCGGGAAATCCTATCAATGCCACCTTGCTTCAACGGGACAACAGGACCATCACGTACCGCGTGGGCAAGCGCCTGCCGTTGATTCACCACACGGATGGGATCATCGGCCCCACATACGGCTTCACCGGCATCCCCCTCACCTACAAGCAGCTGAAACTTGGCACGCAGATGCCATCCATCATCCCCTGCGCAGCACAGAAAGTGTGCAGCCTTCAGCCAGGGAATTCGTTCAAGGTGAACCAGAAGTTGGTGGACAAGCGAATGGTGTTGGATTCGATGGGCAAACCAAGAGGCTACACCATCCAAGACCTGTTGGCCTGTGGAGTCTTTGGGAGCCTGGTGCCGGGCGGCGTGTGCGCGCTGGATTATGCCATCGTGCCATTGGCCAAGGTCGTGTTGGATGGACGGTTGTTTTCCAATCGACAATACCCCAAATTCACCCCGACGTATGCGCCAAGTTCAACTAAGGCCATACTCGCCGTACTGCAAACACTGCCTGACAAGATCATCCAGCTCTACATTGGCGGACAACCAACCACATTACAGGATTATGTTCAGAAATCCACCCTGTTTGCATCGCTATACAATGCCATGAACCAAGTTGAAAAGCCCTCGTACACCGACGCAGGCATCCCAAATCAATTGTATTACATCACCCAGTACGGAGCACTGGAGGTGCCATTCGCGTGGTGGTACAAGTGTACGTGGCTCAGCAATATCGCCATGAGCCAAGACATAGTGGACGACTCGCAGTGTTCATGGACACCCACAGGTAAATCAGCACAACCCACTGGCTTCGGGTCATATGACAGTCGTCTCGCGTCGCTACTAGGCTTAACAATACCGACGCCCGAGACAAAGGATACATCCACCCTGTTGGATAAGTTGATTGCCTTACCAGGAGTGGTGACACAGGCTATTCTGGATCAGGCTAAAATCGATTTCACAAATCAGAAGAACAACTGGAATCAGAAGGCACAGCCTTTATTGCAAAGAATTCAAAAGATGTGCTTTCATCAACGCGAGTACATCAAAAGCTTCAGCGATCAATCGGAAGAATATCAAGCACAGAGGCTGGCGCAGATGGATAACATTCATCCGTTTGATCTTGCGCTAACATACCGAAACGATGCAACCAACGCAATTCTCTGCTCGGGATATGAATGCCTCACAAGCGCGGAATACGCTGTCCCCACCGCCTCCAATGCGGATTTTGCAACGCTGGTTCTCGATGCACTGAAAAGCACAACGGTCACGAGCAACTCCATTCCC
>Ga0172373_10005297_pt1 | contig 17754 bp, 12 predicted proteins | sample Lak10m_2_FD_114546 | JGI IMG/M metagenome (GOLD analysis project Ga0172373, IMG submission 114546) | Freshwater microbial communities from Kabuno Bay, South-Kivu, Congo - kab_092012_10m | ecosystem: Environmental > Aquatic > Freshwater > Lake | place: Democratic Republic of the Congo...
TCCATGAAAACTCCTTTGTTGATGCGGACCTAAGTACTCACATCGTGACAAAGTTTTTCATGGACGTCAACTAGCAATCAGGGTATAGTCTTATCTCATCAGTATTCCACACTTGCGTATTATAGCTGACATTGACCGATTTCATTTAGAGCAATTTTCAATGCATTGAGCAAAAATCCCTACCCATCTCGCACCAATCGCACAAACTCCTCAAGTGAGACGATATCATTGCGCATATGCACTGGGTAGAATTTTTGGATTGGCCTTGGCACGACCAACACCACCCCTGCTTCTTTCATCTCAAGCCATTGATTATCACTTACTCCTTCTTGGAGCGTCAATAAATGCTTCATGGGAATACGATCAGCTTCATGAAGAATTTGCCGCCAGCGGTCTTTCACGGTCGTTTTGACCGCAAGCATTCTCAGTAGATGAGCAGGGTATGTTCGATCGTTGTAGGCACGTGCGGATGGAAATACAAAGTCCGGTGTTTTGTTTTGCTCAGTAACCTTGTTATATGAAAAATGCACATCTTCTTGTAAACCGCATTCCTGCAACAACTGATGCACATGAAGCTCGAGCGAACGACCACTGCGCGCTTTACGTCTCTGTAATACTGTTTGTGCATATGCAACAAAGTCATGCACCGTTGTAAAATGACGTTCAAGCCTCCTTTTCACAATCACTTCTTCGATACTCTGAAACAATACGTACTCGCACTCCCGTCGATTCATCAAGAGCTCATCAATGTGATTCTGGCGAAACGGCCGCCGCCGTAACACTAAATGCAAAATATGAGTACTGCTCGGGAATTGCTCGTGCCAGTGTTCATCTATTTCGTCAGCACGCAACACACAACCTTCTAGGGGTCGGGCAAGAAGCCTAAAATCACCACTACTTCCATCTCGCAACAACGTTACTGCATGCCGCGTATTTGGTTCAATCGCACCAAATACTTCTTGAATATAATCCTCTTCTTCACGACTTTGACTGACCCAAATATCACACCCGTATTGACCATCTCCTACATCACCATAAAAAGCAAAAATGGCAATACTCCCAGTACTGTCTGGATGAAGAAGTATGGACTCTTGCCCACCAAAATTCGTCAATCGCACTTCATTACGCGTTTGCCCAAATAATTTGTTGTTGTACCATATTGCAGTCACATCTCGCTGCGTTTGTCCGCCAATCGACGTGCGTAATACAACCCGTGGATTTAATATTGCTTCATTATGCAAATCAGGCAAAACGTGAAACATAAATGATTTGGGAATGTACGGGCCAGCTTGATGGGTAGTGTTGGCCAGTGTGTCGTTTCTTGATAAACGCTTGATATACCAATCACACGACATACTATACAAGTGCTGGTCAATCCAAGAGATCAACTGTTGCATGTTCTACCTCACGTGACATCTTGATGTATGGCAACATGTGTTGCGCAATCGACGTAATCACGGGTACCACCACCGAATTGCCAAATTGCCGGTAGGCCTGCGTATCTGAGACAGGAATGCGAAATGTTGATGTACGCCCTTCATCAAACCCCATCAATCGTGCACATTCTCTCGGTGTCAAACGCCGCGGATTCTTGTCGGTTTGCGCAATTAAGATTTCTGATCCGTCTTTGTGATACCGTGCCGACAACGTGCGCGTAATGTCTTCTGGTCCGACCAAGCCATACCCAAAACCGTTTCCTTTGGCACGGTGTTTTGCCGCATATTGTTGCAAATATTCCCACAAATGATTCGTAAGTGTGTACTTCTCTGCAACGGTTGCAAATGGTCCATATGTAAATGGATCTTCCGCTTGCTCACTGCCATCTTGTGGATGCAAAATATCCCCTAGTCGGGTTTTCCCTAGTTTGTTGTTGATGTGCACATTTTGAAAATCAAAGTCATTTGCATCACGAAATCCTACAATGTAAATACGTTCGCGATGTTGTGGAACCACATGTTTCCCATCAATAATACGATAGTGTACATGGTAGCCTAACTCTTCAGTTAACGTCTTATGGATGATCCGAAACGTGTTGCCTTTATCATGCGAGTAAAGATTTTTCACGTTTTCCAATAAAAATGCCTTTGGTCGATGATATGCAATAATCCGTGCCACATCGAAAAACAATGTACCTTGTGTTTGATCTAAAAACCCTGTCGCTCGTCCCAATGAATTTTTCTTTGAAACACCAGCAATTGAAAATGGCTGACACGGGAATCCGGCCAACAACACATCGTGATTGGGAATGTCTATCTCGGAAACCTGCGTGATATCTCCTGCAAAAGCATGATCTTCAGTGGCCGGAAAATTTGCCAAATATGTTTCACGCGAAAACCGATCCCACTCACTCGTAAAAACACATTTTCCACCCACCGATTCAAATCCACGACGAATACCGCCGATACCTGCAAACAAGTCAATAAAGCGAAATGCCGGTTCCATCCGTATCTCATCATATTCACGGTGCAAACAAAGTTCTCTTATTCTCGATAACACAAGCTTGCTTACCCGAGTCTCACCATTTGCATAACGATACACCGTTCGGGATGAACAATCCAGCTGTGTTGCAATTTCATCAAGTGACAGCCCACTCCGCTTTTGCCAATATGCAAATTCATTGGACATACAACCTCCATGGGTGTTTTTTTGCCATCTTGACAAATTATAACACAGATGCACAACCCACTCATCCCTCTGTTGGCGCGCATACCAACAGAGGGATGAATACACATCGTGATGCCTGCACGAGGGGAACTGCCTACTTTTGCCACTCAGCGAAGACCAAGAACACCACAACGCCTTGGCCATCGTCGACCACGTCGCGCAGGCTGGACCATTCGTCGGTGGCGATGGCGTCACTGCCGATAATCACTACGCGCACATACGCCGTTTCGTCGAGTGTCGCGAAGTCTTGGAGCAGAGCGCCACCCACGATTGACTCCGCATCTTGCGCCGGCCACAAGCCGCTCACACCCAAACGGGCTTCCACAGCGCTCCGAATGCTTGCGCTGTCACCAGTCAGGCGGAACCCGCTCGCAAACGCGCTGGACTCATCCAACCCTATGTAGCCACGAATCTGCGTGCGGGTCAGCTCCTGCTCGCCGGTTTGTGCGGTGGGCACCAAATCCCACCACGCTGGGCGAGCCACCGCTGGATCGGGGTCGCACACGGTGCCATCGGCCGGCAACGTGCCGTCTTTGAGCACTGCACTCGCAGCCTCGTCCACACACGACGCTTGCAACACCTGCCCGTGTCCCTCGCCCGTGTAGGTCAACAGCGCCGCGTTGGGGCCCATGTCCGTGCGCAATTTGGTCGCCCAGCGCATCGGTGTGGCCGGGTCGTTGGTGCCAGCAATCACCAAAATCGGCGCAGATCCCGCATAGGTCACCGGCGCAACCGCCTGATCCGGCATGATGTCTCCACAGGTCGTGTCTTCTTCACGCAGGTCGTCGACGCTGAGATCGCTCGTGAAACGCGGCGAGATTTCGGTCATAGTGGCGTACAAGGCAGCTGCATCGGCGATTTCGGGAGCAACGAGACCACTCGCACATCGGATAATCGGGAACGCATGCACGCTCGCTTTGTACACACCCGCTTCGTCACGGTCGTTGTACTCGTCAGCGAGCTCCCACACCCCGGTCACGTCGCCGGTTTCTGCAGCCGCCAAGGCCTCCGCCAACACCGGCCACTGAGATTCGCTGTAGAGCGCAGACGTCGTGGCCGTGTCGATGACCCCTTGGAAGGTCATGCGCCCGTCTGGGGCCGCAATCGGGTTGGCGTCGTATTTGGCGTAGAGCGCATCCCAACGCGCTCCCACGTCTGTGGCCGTGAACGCACACTCGCTCGTCGACTCACACCACGCAATCCAGTTGTTCATGGCCTGCTCAAACCCCGCCAACTGCGTGGTGTAGTACTCTTCGACCGTGTCCCCGTTCGGTTGAAAGGCCGAATCGAGCACCATGGCGCGCACTCGCTCCGGGAACATCGTCGCATACACGGCGCCCAAATAGGTGCCGTACGACACACCCAAGTAGTTGATCTGTTCGTCTCCCATGGCCGCCCGGATGACGTCCATGTCGCGAGCCGTGTTGGCCGTCGAATAGTACTGCAACGTGTCGCCGTACTCGGTCGTACACCCGCTCACGAAGGCCGCTTCGCTCTCGTCCCAAAAGGCCTCTTCGGCGGGGGTGTCCGGCGAACTGTCGCCGTACATGTAGCGGTCGATGTCGGCATCACTCTGACACTTGATGCCGTGCGAGCGGTCGACACCGCGCGGGTCGAACCCCACGAAATCAAAGCCCGCAAGCCCCAGCTTCGAGACGTAGTAGGAGCCCATTTGTGCCACGTAGTCGAACCCAGATCCGCCTGGACCGCCCGGGTTGAACAAAATAGCGCCTTGGCGTGATTCACTCGCCGTGTAGCGAATCACTGCAATGTTGATGCGCTCACCATCCGGTCGCGCGTAGTCGAGTGGCACCGGCACGGTGGCACATGCGAACCCTTCTTCGTCAACCACTGGATCGTCACACGCTTGCCACACGATCGGCTCCACTGGCCATGGTGCCACCGTCGCCTCAGCAACCGTCGTTGTAGCCGGCGGCCCATCCTCATTCGTGCGCTGTCCCGGCCAACCTCCACAAGCAACCAATAAACTCGCAAGCAGTACCCACATCATTGCATAGCGCATCGTGTTTGTTTTTTCCTTTTTTCAAAAAATTCCACATGTATTACGTTGTACTGATAGAAAAAGTTGCATGCGCCGTGTGCAATCCGGAGCATGCCGTGTATTGCGGGCCCGTATTCAGGGGTGTGCCGCTCCATTGGACGACGGCGGGGGCGGGGTATCGGCGCTCTGGCGCAGTTGCAACTCGTAGACGGCCACGCTCAAACGATGGATGGCCTGCAGGGTGTCGTGGTCGGCACGCGCCTTGGCTTCAGCGGCTTCGGATTGTACATTTTGTCCAACCATGATAATCGGCAACAAGACCAGCTGTAGGAATGTTTGTGCCACCCACGCCACAATAATCAGCGGGTCATGGGTGCGCAGGGCGGCCGGCAACGACAACAGTGCCAAACCCGCAAACGCATACGCCGCCCACATACTGCCCACGGAGCGCGTGATACGCACCGCAATGGCACGGTTGATGCGGCCAATCCAGTGTGGTCCGTGTACTTGTACGTGGGCTGCTTGCACCGAAACGTGCTGTGGTTGGTGTTGGGCGGCAGCGTATGGTGAAAGCGGCGCAGGTGGTGTTGACATGGCGTGGGTGCCCCTTCGTAGCAACAACGAACAACGAAAGCGATTGTGCCTCATCATACACCACACGGTCACCACACGAACGACCCGCGCACACACGGCACAGTGGCACATGCACACAGCGGGTCGCTCGCTTGATTTTGGTACCCTCGGGCCGACTTGAACGGCCGACCTGCGGTTTAGGAAACCGTCGCTCTATCCACTGAGCTACGAGGGCACAACCACTGAGTAGTATACCAGCCTCACCCCGCGCCGTGCAACGACGTCACACGATCAGCGGGTTGGCAGGTCGGACAGAGGTGCGTGCCACGCTGGGCCACTACCGTTTTAATGATGGCAGTGCCACACCGCGTACACGGTTGATTGGTACGGTCATAGGCCTGAAAGTTGTCTTGTTGGGTGCCCTTGGCTCCGTAGCTGTCGCGGTAATCACGGAGCGTGCTCCCACCGTTGGCGATGCCCTGTGTCAGCACTCGGCGCACCGCCGCAAGCAGGCGGTCAGCGTGGTCTTCATTGAGGTGTTGCGCCGAGGTAAGCGGATGAATCTGCGCCCGCCACAACGCTTCATCCGCATAAATATTGCCCACGCCAGCCAGCACACTCTGGTCGAGGAGCACCGCCTTGATGGCCCGCCGGGATTGCCGGAGCATCTGATGAAAGCGGGTGGCCGTCAGCGTTACGTCGAAGGGCTCGGGACCGTGAGCCGCATCAAGGGCCGCCAATTGTGCAACGTCGTAGTGGTGGATGCGCCCAAATTTGCGTTGATCGAGGAAGCGAATGTCGCGACCGTCGGTCAGTGCAAACGCCACGCGTTGCTGGGGCAACGCCGGCTCGGCGTGGTCGCAGACCACAAAGCGCCCCGTCATGCGCAGGTGTGCCACCAACGTGGTGGAGTCAGAGAGGGGCAACACGATCCACTTGGCACGCCGGCGCCACCCCACAATCTGCAGTCCAGCCAGCGCAGTAGCGAGCGCGTCTGGGGGCACGCTCCCGATGGTGCGCCCCCAACTACAGTCAATGTACCCGGCAAAAGTGGCACCGACCACTTGTTCGCCCAGTGTGCGGGCGGCCTGCTCGACTTCGGGCAACTCAGGCATCGTGGTTGTCCCAGGCGAGGCGGGCAAGGCGTTGGCGGAGCAGGTGATCCGCGAGCGTCAACGCCAACATGGCTTCAGCGATGGGCACCAAGCGGGGCAACACGGTCGGATCGTGGCGCCCAACAATTTCAATGGTGGTCGGATTGCCGTCTTTGTCGACGGTCTCTTGGGGGCGTGCGATTGAAGCCGGCGGCTTGGCCGCAATCCGCAAGACGATTTCTTGGCCGGTGCTGATTCCCCCCAAAATCCCGCCGTGATGGTTGCTTTGCGTGCCGATGCTCCCATCCGGTTGGCGCACAAAGGGATCGTTGTGCTCCGAAGCACGCATGGTCGCCACACCAAAGCCCGCGCCGAATTCGAGCCCTTTGATGGCTGGAATACTAAACATGGCTTTGGCGATGTCAGCTTGGAGCTTGTCGAAGACGGGCTCACCGAGGCCAGCGGGAACGCCCCGCGCGCGAATTTCGACGATGCCACCCAACGAATCGAGGTTCTTGCGGGCTTCGTCGACGAGAGCAATCATCTGCTCGGCGGCCACCGGATCCGGGCAGCGCATGATGTTGTGCTCAATGATGGATTCATCGTGGATCTGAGCCACGATGTGCGCACACTGCGACACCCAGGCAATCACGCTGATGCCCGCATGCGCCAAAATCTGCTTGGCGACGGCACCAGCAGCCACCCGTCCAATCGTCTCACGGGCGCTCGAGCGCCCACCACCGCGATGATCGCGAAAGCCGTACTTGGCGTCCCAGGTATAATCGGCGTGCCCGGGGCGGTAGAGGTCTTTGATGTTGCTGTAGTGATGTGATTTGGCGTCTTGGTTGAAGACAACCATGTGGATAGGCGTCCCCGTGGTGCGCCCCTCAAACACGCCCGACAGGATTTGCACCTCGTCGGGCTCTTTGCGTTGCGAAGAAACCTTGCTTTGGCCGACACGCCGGCGATCAAGCTCGTGCTGGATGATGGAAACGTCGAGTGCCACCCCAGATGGACAACCATCGAGGATGCAACCGACGGCCGGGCCGTGTGATTCGCCATAGGTGGTGACTCGCAAGACCGTGCCAAATGAGCTTCCCGCCATGCCTACTCCCCTGTCCACTGTGCAGTATGTTTTGACCGAACGGTCTCGAGCGTATTATACCAACTCAGCCAATCTCTGTCAGCTCGCACGCCTCACTACGGCGCACTCGACGCCACTTCAGCTTCGTTGGCTGCGCTCTCCCAGACTTCACGGGCCGCATCGAGGTTCATCCAAAAAATACCGCATCCCACCACGATGTCGGGCCATGCCGAGGTCGTGGCCGCCGTGACGAAGGCTGCGATGACGATGGCCACGTTGGCGATCACGTCGTTGCGGGCCGACAAAAACGCGGCTTTGATGAGGCTTCCGCCTGCATGCCGGTAGCGCACCAACAACAAGGCGCAAGTCACATTGATGACCATGGCGCCGAGGCCCACCAACGACATCATCATCGGCTCCGGCGGCGTCAACGAAGTGATTTTGAACCACATGGTCCACAGCGTGATGATGGCCGGCAACAACAACACGCCTGCCAGCACGTAGCCGATGCGTTGCCGCCAATGCGGGATGACCAGTGACGCCAACAGGATGAGCGCATTGAGCGCAGCATCTTCGAGGAAATCAATGCTGTCAGCAAACAAGGACACCGACCCGATGTACTGAGCAGACCAAAACTCCACGAAAAAGTAGGCCAGATTGGCAACTGCAATGAACTGCACGATGCGCACGAGTCGGCGATCTTCCATTGGAAACGTCCCCATGTGAGCTACAAACAACAACAGCCGTTACAAGGTTCTACGCATCAGCCCGATGAAGCGTTTCATCGGGATTTGGCCAACGATTGGAGCACATCAGCGAGACGGCCAAGCGCCGTAGCCACCGACGTCGTGTCGTAGCCCACGGTGACACGCAAATGTCCTTCGGCGCCGAGCGCACTCCCGGGTGCCACCAGCACCGAGTGCTGTTGGCGGAGCGTCTCACTGACCACCAACGCCGGCTGATCAACATGGTAGCGCACAAAGGCGATGCTGGTGGCCTGCGGGGCATGCAGGCTGACGAGGTCGGCGTGTTGCGCCACCCAGTCGCGCATGACCGCATGCCCAGCCCGTGAAATCTGCCGTTGCCGTGCGAGCAGGCGGGCCCGTTTGTGCGGGCGCAGTGCGATTTCGGCCAGTGTCATGCTCGGCGCAGCCGCTGCAATCACCGCATATTCGTGGCGACGCCACAGCTCTTCGGCCATCTGCGGCGTGGTGAGCGCCCACCCGATGCGCAAACCGCTCAACCCGTAGGCCTTGGAGAGACTGTTGGTGCAAATCAGGCGGTCATAGCGCCCCCAAAACGACGGAGTATCGGGGATGCCCGCATGCTCCGTGCCGTGATAGACCTCATCGACGTGGAGCCACGCACCAACGCGCGCACAAGCCGCCACGATGCGTTGCATTTCGACCTCGGTAAGGACGGTGCCGGTCGGATTGTTGGGGTTCACGATGGCCACCAGTTTGGTGCGGGGTGTCACCACCGCATCGAGGGCGTCGAGGTCAATGCGCCACCCTGCATCGGCCCGCAACGGCAAATCGCGCACCACACAGCCCATGTTCAGGGCCGTGCCCCACACTTGGCGGTACCCGGGAGTCATCACCACCACTTCATCGCCGGGCTCAAGCAGGGTCTGACACACCATGGCGTTGGCTTGCGATGCGCCCACCGTGATGAGCACATTGGCAGCGGTCGCGCCCGGGTAGAGGTCGGCCACGGCATTTCGGAGCGCCGTAGTGCCGTTGACTTCTGGATAAAACAGGCCGGTGTCGAGCAAGCGTTCTATTTCGTCTTCGTCGAGCCATTCGCGCGTTGTCACGCACTTGACACTGCTATCGGCCAAGTTGTACTGCACGGTATGTTCGTAGAGCGACTGGTAGACCTCCAGCTCAAAGGGGGTAAATGCGGGCATCGTGACGGCTCCTTTGCACCGACTCGCTGAGATTGGGTATGCGCCTATTGTAGCGTGAAACAGGCGCGCTCGGGAGGAGATTTCAGAGGTGGTGTTTTTGTGCTAGAGTAGCAGTGTACACCGCTCGTCGTCTTCAAAACTGGAAAGTGTTGTGTCATGCCTGTAGATGCCCCTCTGCCCTATCTCACCATCGATGGGCGCCCCACGTGGCAGATGCCCGAGCTCCCCAGCCTCAACAAACTGCCGGCGCACGCCACCTTTTGGCTCTACCCAGATGCCACGCATGCCGTCGCACGCTACCCGGAGCACTCACCGCTGGTCCAGGTCTTGAACGGCAACTGGGATTTTGCGTTGTTTGACTCGCCCTACGAAGTCACCGGAGCCGCCCTTGCACAGGCCACGTGGCGCCCACTCGCCGTACCCGGCAATTGGACGATGCAACTCCGCAACGAATCGTGGCACGGCGAATCGTTCAACAAACCGCACTACACCAACATTCAAATGCCCTTCGCAGAGCCCTTTCCACAGGTGCCAGCCGCCATCGCAACAGGCGTCTACCGCACCCGCATCCACGTGCCCGCAACGTGGAGCGACCAACGCATCGTCATCCACTTTAGCGGGTGCGAAGGAATGTTGGCGGTCTACCTCGACGGCACGTTTATCGGCTTCAACAAAGACAGCCGCACGCCGGCCGAATACGACCTGAGCACACGGGTACGGGCCGGAGGCACGTACGAGCTCCTCTGCGTGAATCCCCGCTATTCGGACGCGAGCTGGGTCGAGGACCAAGATCACTGGTGGCAGGCGGGCATTCATCGTGACGTCTACTTGTACGCAACACCCACCACGTACCTGCACGACATCGCCGTCCAGAGTGATTTCAACGACGACCTCAGCCAAGCCACGGTGCGCGTCACCGCCTGGGTACGCAGTCAATCCGGCCCGCCACAGGGCACACTGCGCATGCGCCTGTTGGCGCCGGACGGTCACGTGGTCGGCGATGTGCCCATCGAGAGCGCCGTCCCCGGTCCCACGCAGGGTTTTGCGTTTGAAAAAGGCCACATCGACACCGTGCGCGTCACCTTGGCAGCCACCGTGGATCAACCGCTCCTGTGGAACCCGGAAACGCCCCATCTCTACACGGTGGTGGTCACCCTCGACGCGGCCGATTATTCTACGAGCACCGCGGTGCGCACCGGACTGCGCCACGTCGAAATCAGCAACCGCGAGCTACGGGTCAACCAACGCGCCATCATGGTGCACGGGGTCAACTACCACGAACACCACGACGAATTGGGCAAAGCGGTGCCACGAAGCACCATGGAGCTCGACATTCGCACCATGAAAGCGCACAACATCAACGCGGTGCGCACTTCGCATTACCCCAACAACCCGTATTGGCTCGATTTGTGCGATGAATACGGCATGTTTGTGGTCGACGAGGCCAACATCGAGCACCACGCCTTGCTGGCGCTCGCCGACGACCCACGGGTCAGCACCGCCTATCTCGAGCGCACCAAGGCGCTCGTGGCGCGTGACAAAAACCACCCCTGTGTCATCATCTGGTCGCTGGGCAACGAAAGCGGCTGTGGGGTGAACCACGAAATCACTGCTGCGTGGATCCGCGCCACCGATCCGAGCCGCCCCATTCAGTACGAGGGCGCCATGTCGCCCTTTTTCAACGACCAGAGCATCTCGTTGGCCGGCTTCATGAACCACTGGAAGCGCGGGCGCAGTGTGACCGACATCATCTGCCCGATGTACGCCTCCATCGACGACATCGTGACCTGGGTCACGCAGAGCGACGACCCGCGCCCGCTCATTTTGTGTGAATACGCCCACGCCATGGGCAACAGCACGGGTTCGCTGGCCGACTACTACGCCGCCTTTGAGCAACACCACGGCCTACAAGGCGGCTTCATCTGGGAATGGCTCGATCACGGCATCAAGCAACGCACCCCCGACGGCACCGCCTACTGGGTCTACGGCGGCGGTTTCGGCGATTTCCCCAATGATGGCAACTTTGTGGCCGACGGCATGGTGTGGCCCGATCGCACGCCGCATCCCGGCATGCGCGAATTCATGTATTTGGCGCGACCAGTGCGCATGACCGCTGTCGACAGCACCGCTGGGCAGTTCCGCATTGAAAACCGGCGCCGCTACACCGATCTCAGCGACCTACGTGGACTGTGGCGGCTCCGGGTTGACGGGCAGGTGGTCAGTGAGACCGAATTCAGCCTCCCCGCACTCGCACCACAGAGCTCCGCCACCATCCACCTCCCCATCGCTTGGCCCGATCACGGCGAGTGCTTCGTCGATTTCAGCTTCGTGACCCGGCAAGCGACCGCCTGGGCGCCTGCGGGGAGCGAAATCGCCTGGGACCAACTTGCGGGTCCACACCGCGGCGCCGATGCACCGCTCGCGCCAACGCAGGGATGCACTGTGGTGACCACATCCGCCGACATCCTCACCCTCGTACACGGCGAGCATCGACTCGACATTGACCGGGTCAGCGGCCAATTGCGTGGATCCAGCGTCATTACTGCCGGGCCCGTGCTCGACCTGCGCCGGGCCTTGACCGACAACGACAAGCTCCAAGACAACTTCTACACCACCGACCGCGCCGTGCCACTCTGGCGCCGCCTCGGCCTGCTCGACCTGCACTACCGAACCGTCTCCGTGGTGCCACATACCCACACCGACGGTCACCAGAGCGTCGTCGTGACCAGCCACGGCAGTGGGCGTGATCGCTGGGACGACGTGGTTGCCACGCACTGCTACACGCTCCTCGCCGACGGGAGCATGCACATCGACACCACGGTCACGCTGAGCGCCGAATTCGCCGATTTACCGCGCATCGGCATCCAACTCCAGATTGCACCCGCCTACGAACAACTGAGTTGGTACGGGCGTGGACCACTCGACACCTACAACGACCGCGCCGTGAGTAGCCAGATTGGCGTCTATCACAGCACGGTCAGCGCACAGTACGTGCCCTACATCAAACCCCAAGAGCATGGCCACAAAACGGCCGTGCGCTGGCTCAGACTCAGCGATGAAAGCGGTCACAGCATCGAAATACGGAGTGACCGCGCATTTGAGTTCAACGCACTCCATCACCGCAGTGCCGACCTCGAAACCGCCAAGTACACCATTGATGTGCCCCAGCGCGCCGAAATCTTCCTCAATCTAGACTACGGCATGCGGGGTCTCGGCACTGGGTTGATGGTCGACACCCTGCCCCAGTACCGACTCAACGACCACCAGTACCATTTCGGCTTCTGGGTGCGTGTTAGCGCATAAGCCCTTCAGTCCACGCACGAGGGCGGATGTGGCCACATCCGCCCTCACGGGCTCTCTCCCTCTCCCGACGGTATGTTTTCCTAGAAGAGGTCGTCAATGCCCTACCAGCTTTTTTCGGCGGCATGGATTACCGCGTGCGCCGAGCGCATCAATCACCACCCCGCCTACCAACACGCCGCCAAACGGTGGCAGTGGCCCATCGTCCTCGAGCTCACCCACGCCACCGCGCCCACGCAACGGGTCTACCTCGATTTGTGGCAAGGGCAGTGTCGCCACGCACGCCTCGGCCACAGCGATGACTGCCAACAGGTGCCGTTCGTGCTCAGTGCCGACGTGGTGGCGTGGCGGGCCATTCTCGGCGGCGACATCGCCCCACTGACCGCACTCATGCGTCGGCAACTCGTGCTCACCAAGGGGAGCATGACCACACTTGCCATGCACGTGGCAGCCGCCAACGCCCTCGTAGCCGCAGTCGCCGACGTGGAAACCGTGTTTCCCGATGCAGACGCACCCACTCCAACGCACGATGCGCCGCCCACGATTGCCCCCGGCAACCACATCAGTCATAGTGCGTTCGTGACCACCAGTGCCCGTGGTCTCCAAAACGACACACCGCCCATGCGCCTCTGGCGCAAAGCCAAAAAATACGGCATCTGGGACCCCGAGGCGCTAGACTACCGTCAAGATCGACATGATTGGCTACAACTCAGCGACCTCGAGCGCGATGTGCTGTTGCGCCTCACCGGCATGTTCGTGGCCGGCGAAGAAAGCGTCACCCTAGATTTGTTGCCGTTGATTATGGTGATGGCGCGCGAAGGACGCCTCGAAGAGGAGATGTTTTTAACCACGTTTTTGTGGGAAGAAGCCAAACACGTTGATTTTTTTGCCAACGGCTTCCTCGCACAGGTCAGCCAGCATGTGGGCGATTTGAGCCGGTATCACACCCCTGCGTACCAGCGGTTGTTTTATCAGGAGCTCCCCCAGACGCTCCATGCCCTCGGCCACGATGCCAGTCCAGCCGCGCAAGCACGGGCCTCAGTCACCTACAACATGATTGTGGAGGGAGTGCTCGCAGAAACCGGCTACGAAGCGTATTTCACGGCCCTCAACCGCTCCAACATCATGCCCGGAGTGCGCCAAGGCATCCAGTACCTCAAACGCGACGAATCGCGCCACATCGCCTACGGCGTCTTTTTGTTGTCACGCCTGATTGCCGCAGACGCCAAGATTTGGTACGTGGTCGAGCACCGCATGAACGAACTCTTCCCGCTGGCCATCGACATCATCGGCGAGATTTTTGCGGCCTACCCGACGATGCCCTTTGGCCTGACCCTCGACGAATTTGCGGGCATTGCCGTGCAAAACTTTAGCCGGCGCATGCAACGCATCGAAAAAGCCCGCACACAGACCTTGGCACAGATTTATCAGACCACGCTCGACGATCACGACTAGCGCTCACACGGAGATGATACTGGGCTGACGGGGATGGCGCACGTGGCGGAGCCACGCAACGCCCAGCAAGGCCAGCATGACCAGCCCCATCAACAACCACAGCAGATTGGCGTAGCCGTGCCAATAACCAATCCAGAGACTCGCCCCGATGGGTGCTAGCGTGCGGAACAGCATGAATACCACGTTTTGTACGCCGCCGATGGTGGCATAGGCAGCGTGCCCGTAGGCGTCTGCGAGCATGGCTGCACGCATGATGGTCATGGTGCCGATGCCAATCCCCGCACACACCATGTACAGCACGGCTCCTGCCCACCACTGACCGCCCACAGCGAGCACGAGAAGACCGAGCATCTGCACGCCGAGCAACCCGCCGGTCAACCGCCAGAGTGGCACACGGTCAACCAACGGTCCGACCACCACGCGCCCCGTCAACGACATCAACCCGAACAAGGCGGCCACCCAGCTCGCAGTGGTCGCCGAATGCCCGAAGGCTTGCAACAAGGGCAACGCATGGGTGGTGAGTGTCACTCCAACGAACGTGCTCAACGCAAAAATTCCCGTCATCACCATGAAATACGGTCCACGCACGGCGGTGGTGGCGGGCACACTGCCCTCACTAGACGGCGTGCCCGGCGTGGCAGCGATGGGCTCTTCGCCATCGGGGAGTGCGCCTACTTCGTCCGGATGCTGACGCACCACCAGCGTGTGCACGGGAATCGTGACCACCGCGCAGATGACCGCCAGCCATTGCAGAGCGGTGCGCCACCCCCACTGGGTCGTCAACCACGTGGTTACGGGGATGAACACCACACTTGCGAGCGCACCCCAAAACGTGAGCAACGCGAGTGCACGCCCACGGAACCGCCGGAACCAGACGGCAACAATCGCGAAAGCGGGGTCGTACAACACGCCGGCACAGCTGACGCCGATGCCGACCATGATGGCGTAGAACCCCCACAACGAAGTCACCTGCGACCACGCCCACAACAAGAGCACGGCGGCCACCGAGCAGATACTCATCAGCCAGCGGGCACCGTACCGATCGATGATGCGCCCAAAGGGTACCGCGGCCAACCCCATACTCAACAACATCAGTGAGTAGGCACCGGTCAACGCCACCGTGTCCCAGTGCAACGTGTGTTGCATGGGCAGCATGATGGCGCTGAAGGCGTAGTAGAGCACCCCCCACGACACCATTTGTGCGATGGCCACCGCCAAAAGCATGCGCCAACCGTAATAGGCGCTCGGCAACCAGCGCGTCATGCGGCGTACCACGGCAGCCCGCATCTCAACAACAACGCGACGCAGGCGCATCCAGTAGCACTGCAATATCGTGCACCGTGACAGTCCGTGGTGCAGGCGCACAACAGCTGTCGATCATGGCCACACTCTGTGCCACGGGCACACAACAAGCACCCGCATCTGGCCCGCTACATACCCCCGTCTCGGGGAGCACCAGTTGCACATCGAGCGCAGCCTGCCAATCCCCAGCCAAACCAGCTACCACCGAGCGCACCTGCTCGTACCCGGTCAGCAACAAAAAGGTCGGCGCGCGCCCGTAACTCTTCATGCCCACCACGAACAACCCTGGCTCCGGATGGCGCAATTCGCGGATGCCGTGGGGAGGCACCGTGCCACAACTGTGCAGATTGGGGTCGATGTGGGGAGCCAGCGCGTGCGGTGCTTCCACGATTTCGTCGAGCCCTACGCGCAACTCGCCGAGCATGTGTACATCGGGTCGGAAACCGGTGGTCACAATGACTTCATCGACCGGTGCAAGCTGGCGCATGCCATCACACAGCACCACGCCTGCCTGGGTTTGTACGACTGCGTCCGTGCGCCAATCACAGACCAATGCGAGCTGACCAGCGTCCACGGCAGCCCGCATGCGTTGCCCCAAGGCACCACGCTCCGGGAGGGCGTCACCAGCACCACCGCCGTAGATCGTCTCCAGCGCATCAGTGCTCCGCCGGATGACCCAGGTAATCTGCGTGGTCGGGTGTGCCTGCTTGAGCGCCAACAACTCCAAAAGCGCCTGAAATGCCGAGTGTCCACTCCCGACCACGGCCACCCGTTTGCCCACATAGCGCATCCGATCCACCCCTGCCACATCCGGGATGCCGTACACACACTGCGGAGCGGCCTCCGGCTCACCAGGAGCGGGCACCCCGGCTGCTCCCAACGGGTTGGGATTGGTGTAGGTGCCCGATGCGTCAATGATGGCCGCTGCCTGGATGACGGTGGTGCGCCCATCAGCGGCGCGCACATGGACCGCGAAGGGCTGGCGCTCGCGGTTGCGACTATCGCCCTTGTTGAGACCGTGGCGCGTCACCCGCACCACCTCCGTCGCAAGGTGGATGGCACCGGCGATGGGCGGGAGCATCGCGAGCGGTTGCAAGTAGGCGTGTACGAGCTCGGCACCCGTCGGAAATCTGTCGGCCGGCGGTGACTGCCACCCGCTCGCTTGCAACAACCGCTCAGCGGCCGCATCCACGCAGTACTGCCACGGCGAAAAGAGCTGCACGTGGCCCCAGGCCAGCACATTTGCACCGACCGCAGCACCACGTTCCAGCACCACAAAGGGCACATTACGCTCAACAAGATGGGCAGCAGCGGCCAAGCCGACTGGGCCGGCTCCAATGACCACCACAGGACAATCCCGTGTGGCGGTCATCAGCTGGTCAACGTCGTTCATAACGTGTTGCATTCCACACCTCCATGTCATCACCATTCAGCACAACAAATATACACTCGCGGTGCCCCACCACCGTCAAGAATCCATTCCTCTGCGTGCGCACGTACGCCCTGCGCAACGACTGCTCCCGTGCGCGGATCCACCACTCGGTAGGGCAACGGCACATCAGTGCCAAACAACATCAATGGACCACCATCAGCACTATACACCACCAACAAACGCTGTGGCACCAAAACGCCCCGCCGCCCCAACGTCACCTGCCAGTTGGGTTGCATGTCGGTAATCGGGAGCCCGCGTAAAATTTGTGCGAGCAGTCCTACGTAGTTGGCCCCCACGAAATCCAGTGCCTCACGCCAGCTCGCACCCGGCGCCAAGAAAAATTCGGCTTGACCTGGTTCGTCGGCACGATGCGCCCACTGCCACAAACTCCCAGCTCCGTAGACCACTCCCATCGTACCACCAGCACACAGATTGACCCACGCTTCTTCGCCTTGCCACCAGCCCGCCCCACGCCCGGTTTGGCCCCCATTCTCGTAGGTTGGTTCTCCGTTGGCCACCGCTTTGATGGGCGTGTTGCGCCACATGTCGGCCACACGCTCCGGCATGTGCTCGCCACTATGCCCCGTCTGACACCATTGAAAATCCAGCCACGGTGCGTCTTGGTGCGCACGATTATCCGCATGTGGTCGATAGTGGATGCCGGTCGGTTGTCCGTACGCATCCCAGGCTTCGATTTCGTTTCCACCGGCGGCCACCGGTGCTTCGTACCCCGATCCATCACCGCCCACCAAATACACGACCGGGCGTGCGCCATACCGTGCCACCAAGTAGCGACAATACCGAGCATATTCGGTCGGCGGAATCACCGGGCCTGCCACACGGAGCCCTTTCCACCCAAATCCCATGAACACGGGCTGGAGCACCGGCACAATGTCGTAATCTCGCAACACCGCCATCAATTCATCTAAATATTGGAAA
>Ga0172373_10005301_pt1 | contig 17743 bp, 16 predicted proteins | sample Lak10m_2_FD_114546 | JGI IMG/M metagenome (GOLD analysis project Ga0172373, IMG submission 114546) | Freshwater microbial communities from Kabuno Bay, South-Kivu, Congo - kab_092012_10m | ecosystem: Environmental > Aquatic > Freshwater > Lake | place: Democratic Republic of the Congo...
GGGCAAAATATCTCTTGTGGGTTCATTGGTTTCTCGCGTGATTTGGAAGTCGCAAGAGTTTGCCAGTGAACCCCATTTTTTGCAAGCTTTATGTTCCTCCACGCTTTAGTGGAGTGCTACCGAAGCACGTGAGCGCGGCTTAAATGCTGCATTGGAAAAGGCAAAAACTAAAGCGAAAAATGTCGCTTCATCTCTGAATGTGAAATTGCTTGGTGTGTATGACTTTATCGAAAATATGTATGATGAAGAACCGCCCGCGAGGATGTTTCAACCGCAGGCGCAGATGGTGAAGCGGGTTGGGGCATCCATGCCTGAGCAGAGTTTAGGCATGGATATCCAACATTCCAAGACCATCCATGTAGCTGTGGATATTTGGTATCGCGTCTCTGAATTTTGAGACTAGCACTTTTGTTCTAGTAATGATAAAATCTCTTCCCCCCACAGGAGAGATTTTTATGTCCCCAACAATCACTGTTCAACAACTGAGCAAGACGTATCAAGTGCCTGAGCGCGAAGGCGGGTTTGGCGCGGCTGTCCGTGGTTTTTTTAATCGTAAATATAAGGATGTGAAAGCAGTTCAGCAGGTGGATTTTAAGATCGAGCGTGGAGAGATCGTTGGTTTTCTTGGCCCGAACGGTGCGGGAAAGACAACCACGCTCAAGATGCTCTCTGGTTTGCTACACCCAACCAACGGCAAAGCGGATGTGCTTGGCTTTACCCCGTGGGAATTAAAGCCTGAGTATTTGCGTTCGATGACCCTCGTGATGGGGCAGCGCAACCGTCTCTCGTGGGATATCCCTGCAGCGGATTCGTTTCTACTGAACCAGGCCATTTACCGAATCCCTGACGATGAATACAAAAAGACCTACAAAGAGTTGGACGAACTGCTCGAACTCGAGCCGCTGATGAAGAAACCTGTTCGAAACCTTTCGCTTGGTGAAAGAATGAAATGCGAGATCGCCGCAGGTTTGTTGCATCGTCCCAAAGTTTTATTCTTGGATGAGCCAACCATCGGCTTGGATATCACGGGTCAGGTGCGCATCCGCGAATTTTTGCGCGAGTACAACAAACGCACGGGTGCCACGGTTCTGCTTACCAGTCATTACATGGCAGATGTGACCGCGCTCTGTGAACGTATCATCATCATTCACCACGGACAACTCAAATATGATGGCGGCATCAATGACCTTTCCAAGAAGATCGCGCCGTTCAAGTTGATCGGGGTTTTGCTGGCAGAATCTAATAGCCACGATCTTTCCAAATATGGTGAACCAGTTCAAAACGAGGAAGATGCGGAGAAGAAATATATCCAGGTCAAAGCGGAAGATGTGACCAGTATCACCTCCAGGCTGCTGGCTGATCTTCCCATTCACGATATCACCATTGCCGATCCGCCGATTGAGGATGTGATCGAGCAGGCATTTAATCAGTAGTGTTTACGTCATTGTGAGAAGCTTTCTTTGCGACGAAGCAATTTTGCACAACGCGATGGAGATTGCTTCAGGCGGAAGAGCATCGCCTTCGCAATGACGAGAACAGGAGCTTTATATGTTACTCATCATCAAACGACTCTGGCAGGTGAACTGGGCGGAGCAATGGCAATATCGCGCGAACCTGCTCATGTATTTACTGTATTGGTTGGTTTCTCCCATTATTTACCTTGCTGTGTGGACGAGTATTGCAAAGGTTAAAGGTGATGTGAATGGCTTTACCGCCAACGATTTCACCACCTATTACATGGTGCTCTTGATCGCGGATCAGTTCACGAGCAATATTGTTATTCATTCATTCGGATACAAAATTCAAGATGGCTCACTTTCAGGAGAATTAGTCAGACCTATTCATCCGTTGCTGACGAATGGACTGGTCAATAATATTGCCTTCAAAATGCTGACCATCATGGGCTTGCTGCCAATTTGGATCATTTTGTTTTTTCTATACAAACCAGATTTCAGCGGTATCTCATTAACAGGCATTGCCCTTGCCATTCCTGCCATGCTGCTTGCATTTTTTACTGGCTATCTGCTTTCAGCCGCCATCACTTCGCTCGCCTTTTGGACAACGCGCGTATATTCCGTCCACGAATTTTATTATGCGTTGATCCTGCTTTTCTCAGGTCAATTCGTTCCGCTCACTCTCATGCCGCAAGTCATTCAAAATATCGCTCAATATTTGCCGTTCCAACTATTTATTTATTATCCCGTTCAACTGATTCTTGGAAAACTTTCTTCTGCACAAATTGTGCAAGGATATGTCATGTCATTCATTTGGCTTGGCATCGCGTGGCTATTCTTTCAATGGGTTTGGCGCAATGGCGTGAAGCGTTATTCGGCAGTAGGAGCGTAACCCATGCATACCCTAAAACTTCTTTCTGCTTTTTTCAAAGTCAACGTTCAAATGGCGCTTGCCTATCGCGCCGATACGGTCGTGAATATTCTGCTCAACTTGATGTGGCTTGGTTGGGAATTGCTTGGATTGAACATCATCTTTAGCAATACCGAAACTCTCGGCGGGTGGGGGCTTGGTGAGTTGATCGCGCTGTTGGGCGTCTTCCGCCTCGTCAACACCATGATGATCGCGCTCATTTGGCCGAATACCGAAAAATTCAACCAAAGCATCCGCGATGGTTCGATGGACTACACCATCTTGCAACCCGTTAACAGCATGTTCCTCGTCACATTCTCGCGCATCACCATCTGGCGGATTTGGGATTTGGTGCTCGCCATTATTTTGATCGTAGTGGGCGTCAACATGTCTGGAGAAGCGACCACCGCGCTTCATATCCTGACCTTTATCCTGCTCGCCATCTCAGGCACGATCATCATCTATAGCCTTTGGATCGTCTTAATCGCCCTCACGTTCTGGTTCACAAAATTTGACAACAACGTCACCATCCTGCAAGCATTGATGGATGCGGGGCGTTACCCAGCTACGGTGTACCCCGTCTGGCTGCGGATGATTGTCACGTTTGTGATTCCCATTGCTCTAGCGACCACCATCCCGCTGCAAGCCTTGCGCGGCGAACTCGTGATCGGACAGGTGCTGATGTACGTTGGGATCAGCTTCGTCAGTTTTTGGCTTGCTTCCAAAGTCTGGAAAGCAGGATTGAAACGGTATAGCGGAGCGAGTAGTTAATAGCATACTCTGATGAGGTGTTATAGCTGTGAAATCCATGTCACCCCTTCGGGGTTTGAATGGCTGTTTGAATAATTCTATAATCATTTCATCCCTACGGGATTGATTGTAGTGCCATGAGAGTTACTCACTTTACGCAGAGTTTTCCATATAAAATCTCTGTAAACTCTGTGTTCTCCGTGGTAAAAGTCTTTTGAATATGAATTGTCAGTGAATAAAAACAAAAGCCAGAGACTTGAAATCTCTGGCTTTTGTTTTAAGTGGAAAAAAGCTACTTGCGAGTAAGAACTACAACTGAGTTACCGTCTTCGGATGTGAGTGTTAATTGATCTTCATTCATCTCAAAGATGACGGTTTTATCCGTCAGAATGGCTAGCACGGCGCTTTCCTGATCTGAAATCCCTTCGCAGAACATCATGGTGGACATGATGGAACCAAAAGTAATCTGGTCGCCGTTCACTTTGTAATTGGAGCCGAAGGAGTTGCATCCCACGCTTCCGCCGAATGTGCCATCATCGTTGAAGTTGATGGATGTTTCTACATCGGGTAACGTGGATGTTGGGTTGGATGCGTCACCATACGAGACCAACATCCATTCACCAGTGGGGGAAGCAGATGCTCCGCCAACGCAGGCGGACAGAATTAACACAGAAAGTACGAAAAGCGTGCTTAAAAACAGGGAAGTCTTTTTCATGTTTATCTCCAGAATAGTATCTCACTGATTCAACGTCACAACATGAAAAATGTTCCCGCCTTTATTGCAAAGAGCCAGAGGCGCATTGTGTCTCTGGCTCTTCCTCGTTACTTCTCACTTATTACTTTTTACTATCCACATACACCTTCACAGCATCGCGCATGAACTCAGCAAGGCGTGGATCCATCTTGTCGAAGTTGGCTTTGAAACGCGGATCGTTCACATACCCCTCGACAATGCCATGTAACTGTTCAAGGTTTGGCGTCCAGAAATAGTCCATGTGCTTGCGCCAGCGTTCGACGATGGCTTGGGCTTCGGCGCTGTTTGCGCCCTTTGGCATGACCGAGATCATATCCTTGTAAATGACGCTGCTTTCGGCTAGGATGGCTTCCTTCTTTGCCGCGGAATATGCCTTCCACTTGCGGTTGGATTCACGAACGGTTTCGGGATCGTACATTTTCTCGGCTTCTTGAGCATATTTTTCCTGCTGTTCTTCGTTGAAGCCCTCAAATAATTTTTCGTCGCTCATTGTTCGGTTTCCTTTCAAATGATTAATGGTGTTGTCCACTGTCTGAATGAGACGGTTGATGCGCACAGCCTGTTTGCTCAGAGCTTCCTTATGGCTTTGCAGAGCACCCATCACATCGTAGTCACGGCGTCCCATGATCTTTTTGATGTCATCGAGTGGAATGTCCAGCTCACGGTAGAACAGAATTTGTTGCAAGCGTAGAACGGCATCCTCCCCGTAGTAGCGATAGCCATTATCACCCACGTGAGATGGCTTGAGGAGCCCGATCTCGTCATAGTGATGCAGGGTGCGAGGGGTGACACCTGCCAGTTTGGAGAGTTGTTTTACAGTGAACATATCGTTAATATAAACCCTGACGTTACGTTAATGTCAAGGGCGTAAAAACGGATAGGTCGATAAATGGATTTCTGTGGTTAAATTCAGGCATGGACATCATCTACAAAGACGAACAAATTTTGGTTATCAATAAGCCTGCGGGGCTTTCTGTCCTGCCTGAGGGCTGGGACAAGGACGCAACTTTTCTGGTTCAAACATTGGAAGAAGAGTTTGAGAAGATATGGGTTGTGCATCGCATTGACAAGGTTACCAGCGGCATTATCATTTTTGCGCTGACAGCGGAGGCGCACCGCTCGTTAAATATTCAATTTGAAAAGCATCAAGTGGAAAAGACGTATCATGCGTTGCTCAACGGCGTGCCGAAATGGGATGAGAAGACCACGAAATTTCCGCTGCGGGTGAATGTGGGTCACAAGCACCGTACTATGGTGGATGACAAGAACGGAATCCGCTCTGAGACGAGATTCAAGCTCATGAAACGCTACCCTGCGTCTGCGCTGGTGGAAGCGATGCCGATGACGGGGAGAACGCACCAGATCAGAGTCCATGCGTACGCGTTGGGATTTCCGCTTTTGGGAGATATCCTCTACAGCGCGCCTGAAACGAATATCATTTCACGCCCTGCGCTGCATGCCTATTCGCTAAAGTTTACACATCCTTCCACGAACGAAGCGATGAGCTTTCACGCGGAGTATCCGAGTGATTTTCAAACAGCTGTGAAGATGCTAAGTGTAAAATAAGCAAACCCAATTTATGGTATATTTTGAATAGGAGAAATGCTATGAATGAGCGAATCCTAATTATTGAAGACGACCAGGCTATTTTAAAATTGCTGCAACGCGGCCTTGCTTATGAAGGGTATACCGTGGATACCGCCATTGACGGGCGTATGGGGTTGATCGCGGCGCGTGACCACACGCCCGACCTTGTGATCCTCGACTGGATGCTGCCCGGTATGGATGGTTTGGAAGTGTGCCATCGTCTGCGGACAGGCGGTTCGATCCCGATCTTGATGTTGACCGCGAAAGACACTGTGCAGGACCGCATTCAAGGCTTGGATGCAGGCGCGGATGATTACATGGTGAAGCCGTTTAATCTAGATGAGTTGCTGGCGCGTGTGCGCGCTTTATTGCGCCGAACACAACCTGAAAGAATCCCTGTTTTGAAATTTGCAGACCTTTCACTGGACACTGGTTCGCGTCAGGCATCACGCGGGACTCGTGTGGTTGCGTTGACCGCTAAGGAATATGAATTGCTGGAGTTATTCCTGCGTCATCCGAAGCAGGTGCTGACCCGCGAAGTGATCTTTGACCGTGTGTGGGGATATGACTTCGGCGGCGAGAGCAACGTGTTGGAAGTGTACATCCGCTACCTGCGCCAGAAGCTCGAAGGCGAAGGCGAGGTGCGCCTCATCCACACCGTGCGTGGGGTGGGCTATGTAATGAGGGAAAATCCGTAATCAATGAGCGGCAGAATATTCTGCCGCTTTTGTTTTATTCTCAGGTAATCTTAAACTCAATCCATTAAACTTTTCCTATGTCCCTGCGCCTTCGCCTTACTTTACTGTACACAACCTTCATGGGTGGAATCCTGCTGATCTTCGGAGCGGCGGTCTATATTCTCGTTAACGTCATTCTGCTCAATCAAGTGGATACCATGCTGGAAGGCGTGGCGCGCGACATTATCCAAGTCTCCAAAGTCGATTCGGTGGGGCAGTTGAGTTTGATCAGCCTGCCGCCGTTGGATATGACATCGAATGCGTATGTGCAGGTCTGGGGACCGAACGGCAGGCTCATTTCAACATCCCCCAGTATCGGGATGTTGATCAAGCCCCTCGATCCCATCGGACTGAAAGCTGGTACGCCGCTCTATGAAGATTCCTTCCTGGACGGAGCCCACCTGCGGGTGTTGAGCGTTCCTCTCGCTGCGGGAGCGAGGGTGATCGGAACTTTGCAAGTTGGAGCCAGCCTCAGCGTAGTGGATGCAACTCGCACCAATCTGCTTTCAACCATGCTGGTTATCTCGGTCGTGGCGGTATTGCTGGCAGGCATCGGTTCATGGGTGGTGCTGGGTCGCGCTCTCTCGCCGTTGGAATCTATTACCGATACTGTAGACCAGATCAACCGCGCGGATGACCTTTCACGCCGCATCCCGTATCAGGATGAGACGGACGATGAGATCGGCGAAATGGTGGTTTCGTTTAACCAAACTCTTGAACGTCTCGAATCGTTGTTCACTTCGCAGCAGCGTTTCCTCGCGGATGTGAGCCATGAATTGCGCACGCCTTTGACAGTCATCAAAGGTAATGTGGATCTGATGCGCCACATGAAGGAAGCGGATGAAGAATCCTTGAGCAGCATTGATCAGGAAGCGGGCAGGCTCACGCGGCTGGTGGGCGGGCTGTTGATGCTCGCACAGGCAGAGTCTGGCAAGTTGGCGCTTAGTTTTGCACCTGTGGAACTTGACCTTTTGCTAACTGAAGTTTTCACTGAGATGCGGGTACTGGCGGGGAGTAGAGTGAAAGTGCATCTTAATGACATTGATCAAGTAATGGTCAATGGAGATCGTGACAGGCTCAAGCAGGTTTTCTTGAACCTGATCTCAAATGCCATTCAATACACACCAGCAGGCGGGGAAATTTTCCTGAGCATCCGAAAGCTGGGGGATCAGGCTCGCGTCATCGTGCGGGACACGGGGCCGGGCATCCCTGCCGAGGACTTGCCGCATATCTTTGACCGTTTCTATCGCGCAGAAAAATCACGCACACGTTCCAAGACCAGCGGGTTCGGGTTGGGCTTGTCCATTGCGCATTGGATCGTGGAGCACCACGGCGGACAGATCAAAGTTGAGTCAAAAGAGGGGAAAGGAACGACGTTTGTAATCTGGCTGAATATTTTGAAGTGATTCAGACAGCGGACTGTGGACGATAGACCACAACTACGGCAAGCCCAATCTTTGATGGGCTTGCCTGCATAAGCTAACCCCATAACTGGAATACCAATCATTTAATGCATCACTGGTTTCAAGACCATTGATGGCATCGTAATAAATCGGCGTACCGTATTGGACGTATCTTTTCGTCTGTGCGGACCATGTCCACTCGGCGCGCGGGATGACGCCGATGCCGCCGTTGTAGCCAGCCATGGCGAGGCGTGCGTCTCCGTTGGCGGCTGCCAGCGAGCGGACGAGGTATGTGAGTCCGCGGGCGGCGTTGGTCTCCGGGTTGTAGGGATCGTCTGTCGCGTGGAAATGAAACGGCATTACCTGAAAGAGTCCCATGGCGCCAGCGCTGGATACCGCGCGCGGGTCCCCACAGGATTCGATCTGCATGATGGTGGCAACCAAATTCGGGTTAAGACTCGAAGCGGCCGCCCACTCAACGATAGAGTCAGCCCAGTATTGGACTTCCACGCTAAAGATGGGGGAAATGCCCGTTGAGGTGGAATCGGGCGGCACATCACCCGCAATAATGGACGGATTTGTAAAAGGTTGATATGCGGGAAGCGGATTTGACTTCCATGCGAGGGAGGCGAGGGCTGCGCTGATGAAGATGACTGCGAGGGGGACGATGGTAAAACCAGACAAACAGCCGCTCCCTTGTTCCTCTTCGTACGCGGGGGCGGCTGTTTGCCGAATTTTTTTTGTTGAGCGAGCGCGGGGCATGCTAATTACTCTTTTCTGGGTCGTGTAAAGGACCCGAGCTCGAAATGAGTTTTATAAAGTTGTTAAGGTCGAACGAATGACTGGTTACGCGTCGTAGCGTCTATCACTGCTTTCGGAACTGCGTGCTTCCATGACGGGGTGATAGGTCGGCTCAGGAGGGATAAAGGAAGACTGTTGTGACGAGACAGGCTTTGGCGCGGGGCGGAAATTTGTTGTAGTTGTCGGTGCATTTGCGGGACGGTTGATCTGTGACGCAGGCCGCAGAATGGGCTGGTTTACAGGCTGGTTCACCGATTGGCGCTGTGACTGAGCTTGATAAGAGGAAACGGGGCGTTGCTGCTGGGTGTTGTTGTAGGTTGGGCGCGGCGCCTGATATTGCTGCTGAGGCCTCTGATATGACTGGCTCTGGGCAACCTGCGCGGTAGTGAAGAGACGGTCACCTGCGAGGGAGAAGGTGCCAATGATGAGCAGGCGTACCAACCAAACCATGACGGCCACAAAGACAGGAACGGCCTTGGTGAGGGTTGCGGCGCTGATGACGGCGCTGGCTTGCAGGCTGCCATTGTTGGCGATCGCAACGGACACACCCCACCAGGTGAGGCTGGCGTTGAAACCAGCGGCTAGAACCCATGCGCCAAAGAGATAGTAGACTTCGGCGGGTTCGTCACGGCCCTGTTCGGGGGTGAAGATGCGGGCGATGCCTGCAAAGTCAATGCCGCAGAAGGCGATGGCAAGCATGGTAGACCAGCGGATGCCCGCAAAAGTCAGGTCGCCGAGCATATCGTGCAGGGCATATTGGGTGGTGCTGAAGTTGAAGATTTCAAAAGCTGCCAGGGCGCCGACGATCATGGCTCCCCATGCTGCGCCTCGGTTGAACTTACGGTTGTGGACGATGCTGTTCCAGAGGATTCTGAGGTTATCACCAAGCGGGTTACGACGGTATTGAGTCATTTCGACCTCCTTGTCGATTAGTGATGCGGATTTTAGAACACATGTTCTAGTTTGTCAAGATGTTTATGAGGATTGATTCGGGGGTGACGACGGACGATAGACCGTAGACACGGTCAGTCGTCCATTGTCAGTTGTCCATCGTCTAACGTCCACCTTCCCAATGCTATAATCCTCCCCACACATGAAAATCCTTCTTCTCAACCAAGCCTTCGTTTCCCCTGATGAACCAGGTCACACACGCCATTTTGAGATGGCGAAATTTTTGCAAACTCGCGGACATGAACTGGTCATCGTGGCGAGTGACTTGAATTACCAGACGGGCAAGCGCACCGTTGAACGCAGCGGCATCTACGCCGAACAGAATTTTGACGGCGTGCGCGTGCTGCGTTCGTACATTTACCCTGCCCTGCATCGCAGTTATTTTTGGCGTATCATTTCCTTTTTCAGTTTCATGTTCAGCTCGGTGTGGACGGCTCTGCAAGTCAAAGACGCCGACCTGATCATGGGCACCACGCCGCCCATCTTTCAGGCGGTCTCTGCCTGGTTCGTGGCGCTCGTTCGGCGCAAGCCTTTCCTGCTCGAAGTGCGTGACCTGTGGCCTGAGTTCGGTGTGAGCATGGGCGTGTTGAAAAATCCCGTCATCATTGCACTCGCGCGCTGGCTGGAGAAATTTCTCTACGCGCGCGCCACGCATATTCTGGTCAACTCGCCCGCCTACCGTGATTACATGATCGCCAAAGGCATACCCGAAAGCAAAGTCACATACATTGCCTACGGCACCGATGTGGACATGTTCAATCCGTCCATTGATGGTTTGTCCATTCGCAAAGAATTAAATTTGCAAGATAAATTCGTGGTGTTGTATGCGGGGGCGCTTGGTCAGGCGAACGATCTTGATACGCTGCTCCGTGCGGCAGAGCGATTGAAGCCGTATGACAAAATTCATTTTGTCCTTTTCGGCGATGGCAAGGAACGCATGCACCTTGAATCCGAAGCTGCGCGTATGGGCCTGCACAATGTCATTTTTGCAGGCACACGTCCCAAAAAAGATATGCCGCTCATTGTTGCATCCGCCGACGCCTGCCTCGCGATTCTGCAAGACATCCCGATGTTCCGCACCACTTATCCCAACAAGGTTTTTGATTACATGGCTGCGGGCCGTGCTACCGTGCTCGTCATCGACGGCGTTTCGCGTGAGTTGATCGAGTCGTCGAATGGGGGAGTGTACGTCCAGCCGAATGATGATGCCGCCCTCGCGCAAAGCATCCTCGCGCTTTCCAACGACCCCGCCCGCGTCAAGCAGTTGGGTGCAGATGCGCGTGCCTATTTGGTGAAACATCTCGACCGCCGCGATAAGTTGAATGAAACGCTCGGCTTGCTTGAGAAGTTAGTAAAGTAATGTCATTCTGAGCGAAGCGAAGAATCTCTGCGATAGTCTTAGAGACCCTCACCGCACTGGCGCGGCGCAAGTGTCGCTGTCGCTCAGGGTGACATCCATCAGGAGTTTATGAAAATTCTCGTCACAGGCGCAACAGGCTTCACAGGTTCCCGCGTCGTCCCCTTATTAATACAAAATGGATTTAATGTCCGCTGCCTCAGCCGTTCCACCAGCGACCGCACGCCTCTTTCCGCGCTGACAGTTGAGTGGGCTACGGGAGATTTATCCAACACTGAGTCATTGACCTCCGCCATGCGTGGCGTGGATGCCCTTGTCAACATCGCATCCCTCGGCTTCGGCCATGCGGGTAATATCATCAGCGCCGCAAAAGCAGCGGGCATCAAACGCGCCATCTTCATCAGCACCACTGCCATCTTCACGCAGTTGAACGCGGGCAGCAAATCCGTCCGTCTCGCCGCGGAGGACGCCATCCACTCAAGCGGACTGGACTTCACCATCCTGCGCCCGACCATGATCTACGGCAGCCCGCGTGACCGCAACATGTGGCGGCTCATTCGTCTCTTGCGCATTTTTCCCGTCATGCCCATCTTCGGGGACGGTCAATCTCTGCAGCAGCCCATCTTCGTGGACGATGTTGCTCAAGCAATCGTTCGCGCTTTGCAAACGGACGCGACCATTGGCAAAAGTTACAACATCGCTGGCAAAGCCCCGCTGACCTACAACCAAGTCATCGACACAGTCGCCGCCTCCCTCGGCAAACGTATCTGGAAACTTCACCTGCCCTACATGCCCATCGTCCGCACATTGCAGTTCACCGAACGAATGCGAATCCGTTTGCCCATCAAAGCCGAGCAAGTGTTACGCCTGAACGAAAACAAAGCATTTTCGTATGAAGAAGCGCAAAGGGACTTTGGGTTTAGTCCACATGGTTTTGGGGAGGGGATAAAGAGTGAATTAACTGGAGGGTGAAATGAAAAAGACAGCAGTGCAAATTTTTTATGCCTTTATGATTTTTCTGATTGTTGGGTGCAATTCTCAGCCAATGACAAAAACTCAGCAAATTGCCAGTACACCAACTGTAAAGGCTATGCCGACGACTACATTATTACCTGCATCACTTGGAGTTACTGCTCAAAATGTTTCTTTGTTGAAACTTGAAAGTACTATCGGCTTGGGCAATGTGAATGATGTAGCATGGTCTCCATTGGGAAATGTTATTGCAGTAGTGCAGGATTTCAAACTCTTGTTTTATGATAGTTCATCCCTGCAATTAATAGGAGATATCAGCCTTGGTGGAACTGAGGTCGTTTTTTCACCTGATGGTCTTGTGGTGGTTATTGCACAAGACAAGAAAATTATTTTTTGGGATATTAAAAAAGAGATAAGAATCAAAGAACTCGTAGTTGATATTGCTCGAATTGACGATGTCCTTTATAGTCCAACTGGCACTTCTCTGGCTGTACTTGGCGATTCAAGAATAACTGGAGGTGACCCAAACTCAGTTATTGAGTTGTGGAATGTTGAAACATGGAAAAAAGTTTATGTGAATAGTGAAACTTGGGAGGCAAATATAGCTTTCAGTCCTGATGGAGATATATTGGCGTTATTAAGTAATGCTGGCTTTGTTTTTATTCAATCTACAACAGGCGAGCAACAAAAAGAGGACTTAACTTGGGAGGGTGGTTCCCTTGCCTATATCAGTGAAGAGATATTGCTAAAAAGACTTGACTACAATCATTTAAAGTTAGTTGATGCAAGAACATTTGAAACCTTGAATCTAATAGATGTAGATGGGTCATATAGTGAATTCGTGGTTAGCCCGGATAAAAAGAAAATAGTATTTCCAAATATTTGGGACGTTACCCAAGTATGGGACTTGGAAAATGAAAGCCTTATGTATGAATTAGATTATTATAGTGATGTGGCGAGAATTGATTTCAGCCCAGACAGTAAATATTTTATTTCGGCAAGTTATGACGGTTATATCCGAATACATGACTTAGAAACTGGTAAATTAATAAATTAACTGACGGGTTAAATTTCGAGGGAATCAACTGCCCTTCGAAGCAGGATCAACTTCCAGTAAGCAAGAAGCGGTAAAATCATTCCCAATGACACCGACCTTCGCATATCCCCTTATCCTTGTCCTCTCTTATCTTGGCGTGTGGATCATCCGCCGTTATGCCGAAAAACGAAGTATTTTAGATCATCCCAACGAACGCAGTTCCCATTCCACGCCCACGCCGCGCGGCGGAGGGTTGATGATCGTGCTGCTCGTGACGGTGGCTGGTTTGTGGGCCGTGTACGAAGCAGGCTTCACTCGCGGGCTGATCTACATCGTCTGCGGGCTGGTGATTGCGTGGCTGGGCTGGCGCGATGACCTGCACTCGCTTTCGCCGCGCTTGCGTTTTGTTGTGCAAGGTCTTGTTGCGCTGGCGTCTGTGCTTGGGTTGGGATATTTCAAATCAGTCACCATTCCATTGTTCGGTCAATTGCCGCTTGGCGCGGTGGGATTCGTCATCACTTTTTTGTGGATCGTGGGCCTGACCAACGCCTATAACTTCATGGACGGTATTGACGGACTTGCGGGCGGCGTGGCGTTTGCGGGCGGCATCGGTTGGATGCTGCTTTCGGTGAACATGGAAAACACGTTTGCGTTTTGGGTTGCGCTCGCGGTTTCAGCCAGCAGCTTGGGGTTTCTACTTCATAACTGGTCGCCTGCAAAAATTTTCATGGGCGATGTTTCCAGCACCTTCCTCGGTTATACCTTTGCCGTGCTGCCGTTGCTTGCCGCAGACGAAGGCGGCGACGCGCTCATGCTTGGCACGCTTTTGATGTGGACGATCATCATGGACGCGGGCGTCACGTTTATTAGGCGTGCCATTCGACGCGAGAACGTCCTCGCCGCGCATCGCACGCACGTCTATCAACGCCTCGTGGCAGGCGGCTATACCCATGCAAAGATCAGCCTTCTTTTTATCGTCTTTACCTTTGTCGCTGTCCTGCTCACATACGCATGGTCACAGGGTGCGATCTTTGCCCCCGTCCTCATCATCATCGGTCTGCCCGCCATCTGGGTGATCCTTTCCCGCCATGCCGCTCAACTAAATTCAAACGACACGACCAACCTTTGACCTTCAACCTTCGACCTTTGACTCCCCCCTCATGCTGACCAGACTCCGAACCCTCGCCTCTCTCTTCCTCGAACTTGGTCTGCGTTGGTCAGCCTTTCGCCTCGCTTACGCATTTCGCCATCGCAGCGGACTCATCCGCCTGCAAATGCCGCAATACGCATGGGCAGACCGTCCGCTGGAGACGTGGCTAAAGAAAAACATCCCATCCGAATCAATTGCCTACGCCGAATGGCGCAAAGCGAACGCGCCGAAATTTTTCTTTGATTCATCGTACCGCAAGATTTATCTTGCGAATCGCAACATGAATCCCCTACGGGGACAAGTTGTTGCGGTACAAGACGCCGACCGCATCCTCAACGGCGAGATCAAATTCTTCTCGCATGAATATCAACGGACGGGCTTCCCTCCCAATTGGCATCAAATCCCTACTTCGCTCCTGACGCCGTCCTCGGCGTCGGATGTGTACGCCAAACAAGCCGCCGGGGACGGCGGCTTGAGCAAGACCAAACACTGGTCTCAGATCTCCGATGACTCCGTAGCCGACATCAAATTCATCTGGGAGCCGAATCGCTTTGCATTTGTCTACACCCTCGTCCGCGCCTACGCCGCCACGAACGACGAAAAATATCCCCAAGCCTTTTGGCACTTGATTCAAGATTGGGCCGAGCACAATCCACCTAACACAGGCGCCAACTGGAAAGACGGACAGGAGATCGCCCTGCGTCTCATGGCATGGACATTCGGCTTCTACGCCTTTATCCATTCTCCATCCACTACGCCTCAGCAAATTTCCCAATTTACTCAATACCTTGCCGCCCAAGCCGAACGCATCCACAAGAACATCGGTTATGCCATCTCCACCCGCAGCAATCACACCATCAGCGAAGCCTTCGGCCTGTGGATGGTCGGTCTGCTCTTTCCCGAACTCAACGACGCCGAAAAATATTTTTCCCTTGGCAGGAAACTTCTCGAAGAAGAAGCCGCAAAACAAATCTTCCCCGACGGTAGTTATTCCATGTACTCCCTCAACTACCATCGTTTTATCTTGCATCTTTATCTTTATGCCATCAAGCTTGGCGACATAAACCACTTTCCACTTTCTACTCAACTACAAAACTCTATCGCGAACTCCATCACCTATCTCTCCCATCTCATCGACCCAACCACAGGCCAAATGCCCGTCTATGGCTCAAACGACGGCGCGCTCGTCCTTCCCTTGAATAACTGTGACTTCACCGATTACCGTCCACTACTGCAATTGGGTTCGGTCATCACCAAAGGCGCGCGCATGTTTGGAGAAGGGGAGTGGGATGAAGATGTGTTTTGGTTGTGTGGAGATGAGAGCGTGAAGAAAGAGGAAAGAGGAAAGAAGCTAGGTACTATTTCCTTTCCAGAGGGTGGAGTTCATATTCTTCGCGGCGAGAATAGCAAAGCAGTCATCCGCTGCACAGACTTCACCTCCCGCCCCTCGCACGCCGACCAACTGCACATGGACTTGTGGATTCACGGCCATAACATCGCCTGTGATGCTGGGACATATCTCTACAGCGGCGAAAGCATCTGGCGCAACGGACTTGCACGCACATCCGCGCACAACACGGTGACTGTGGATGGGGCAGACCAAATGACTCTCGTCAGCCGCTTCACATGGACAGATTGGGCAAAGGGGAAAGTTCTCCAGCACGGCGAAAATCTTTGGGTGGGGGAGCAAGACGGCTACAAACCTGTCACACACAAGCGCACAGTCATGTCGCTGGAAGGGGATAGATGGTTGGTGGTTGATCATCTCGATTCAAATGAACCGCATCAATATACTCTTCACTGGCTGTTGAATGATGTGCCTTTTACAGAAAGAAAAAATTCGATTCACCTAAAATATGAATCGAGTGTGTATAAAGTTCAAACGGGCTTGCTCAGCGGCGAATCGAAATTCTCCATCGTCCGCGCCGACCCCAACTCCACGCACGGATGGCGCTCACGCTATTACGGCCACAAGGAACCTGCTATTTCACTTCTGCTTGAAGCAAATCAATCGAAAGCCTGCTTCTGGTCATTCTTCGGATTTGAAAATGATTCAGTTGCAGTAGATAAAGATATATTGAGAATAAACTCAAGAGATATAAGCCTTTCATCACTTTATGGATAATTTACTGGTTATTCCAACAAAGATAAAAATCCCACACTTGCGCAAAGATGTAATTGTACGTGCGAGCATATTTCATAAACTCGACCAGGCGCTTGAGGGTCGCACAGCAATCGCACTGATTTCTGCTCCGGTAGGCTATGGCAAGACCAGCCTAGTAACAAGTTGGCTGAGGCATACGAAGAAAGATGCCGCATGGTTGTCACTGGATATTGATGATGACAACCTGCCTCGTTTAATCCTTTATATCATTTCAGCGTTACAGACGGTTCGGCCGGAAATTGGTCTAAAGGCGCTGGAAATCCTGAATGCTTCGGGTTGGGACGCGGTTCAACCGGACGCCGTCCTTTCCAGTTTGATTCAGGATATTTCGCAACTTGCAAGCCCGGTTTTGTTGGTATTGGATGATGTTCACTTTCTCGCGTCTCCAGAAGCCCAGATATTTATTGCCAATCTCATTGAATATAGTCATCATTACTTGCAGTGCTTCATCACAACACGGAATGACCCTGCATTGTTACCTCTTGCAAAATGGCGTGCCCGTAGCATGCTAATGGAAATCCGCGGGGATGATTTAAGATTTACCCTCGATGAGGCAACTCAATTTCTCCGGCGTGTGATGCGACTTGACCTTTCTAGTGAGCAAATAAACTTATTTCTTCAACGAACGGAAGGGTGGGTGGCGGGATTACAACTAGCCGCTTTGTCTGTCAAGAATATAGATGTTGTTTTTACAATTGACGGAGCCCAACGCGATATAACCGACTATCTGATATCGGAAGTGTTTAACCAATTGCCAGCTTCAAAGCGTGAGTTCCTATTACAAACTTCAGTGGTTAACCGGATGAGTTCATCTCTTTGCAACGCGATTACTCAGCGGGAAGATAGCCAGTCTATGCTGGAGGCAATTGAAACAGAAAACCTCTTTATTGTTGCTCTAGATGAAAAAAGGGAGTGGTTTCGCTATCATCATCTTTTTAAAGATTTTCTCCGCAGCAGATTGTTGAACGACTATTCAGAAACTTCTGTGAAAAAATTTAACGGGCACGCCAGCCATTGGCTAGCCCAAAATGGATATCTAACTGACGCCATTGACCATGCTCTCATCGCCCTCGATTATGAATACGCTGCCTGTTTGATTGCGCCGCAATCACAACGCTGGATGGAACATGGGGAGATTTCCGCAATTCTCAAATATCTAAATGAACTCCCCCATGAGCTGACATGGAATCAATGGGATTTGACCTTGTGGTACGGCTGGGCGTATGCTGTGCGGGGAGAATTAGCTTCTGCCGAACTTTGGACAAATCGCCTGGAAGAGCTGATTAGCCCTCAAATTGAGCGAGCTGCTCAAATTGGGAAAGAAGCGATTCCGCAAAATCTGCAAGACGCTTATGCACAAGTGTTGGCGATCCGTTCTGTGATTGCACGTGTAAACAAAGACTTTGCATCTGCCATTGCATTCGGAGAACAGGCATTGCAAATTGTCCCCGAGGGGAATCAAAATTTACAGGCAACGATCTCGACCCTGCTTTCTTCTGCGGTTTTGGAAGCCGGGGATTTCGATGAAGCAGAAAGCCTTCTACATTCAACCCGTCAGCGTTTTTCTCATAGCGGAAGCTCATTTATCACATTTACATGGCGTTGGTGCATGAAAGGTTGACAAAAAGGGAGTGACTGTGTAAGTTTGGTTTATGCCTAAACAAAAGAGTACACAGCCACGCCCAAAAACATTATACCGTGTCAAGAATTGGTCTGA
>Ga0172373_10005302_pt1 | contig 17738 bp, 17 predicted proteins | sample Lak10m_2_FD_114546 | JGI IMG/M metagenome (GOLD analysis project Ga0172373, IMG submission 114546) | Freshwater microbial communities from Kabuno Bay, South-Kivu, Congo - kab_092012_10m | ecosystem: Environmental > Aquatic > Freshwater > Lake | place: Democratic Republic of the Congo...
GAACACTCGCCCCCGCAAGTCACTTGGGTTCAAGTGTCCAGCAGAATTGTTTATGCCAGACGCTTTTGACTTTAAGCAGCATCACGCTGCACTTTTTGCACTTGGAGCTTGAAACCGCCAACCCTTACAGCAAGGTGGTCGCATAGATATAAGATGTAGTTGCACAGATACAGAGTTGCACATACGAGTAGAGAATCCCTGTGCGAGTGATAAAGCGCAGAGACATTCAGGAAATAAGATGGCATTGCAGAACATACGAGAAAGATTAGAGCTGTTGTTTGATGTGGAGGCTCATTATCAAGTGCATAGCACTAGCAGCAGGTATCGGGTCGAAATAACTTTGCCTTATGTGACTGAGGATGCGATATGACTATGATAGAACTGGCGCTGCGAGTATTCATCGTTGACGACGAAGCACCTGCACGTAATCGACTACGCGAATTGTTGCAGGATTGCAGTGACCAATTGGCTTTAGATGTGGTTGGGGAGGCATCTAATGGACAAGAGGCTTTAGATAAATTGGTAGAGACGCGGGCCGATGTTGTTCTAATGGACATTCGTATGCCGCAGATGGATGGGATAGAGCTTGCGCAACATCTACAGAAATTACCTGTACCGCCTGTCATTATTTTTACTACAGCCTACGATGCTTACGCGATCAAAGCTTTCGAGTTGCGTGCGATTGATTATTTGCTCAAGCCGATTCGACTTGGAAGATTGTTTGATGCACTTAGTCGCGCACGGGATGCAGTGCCGATTCAAACCGAGGTGTTGCGCGAACTTTTACCGGATCCGCGTAAACACTTATCCATACACGAGCGCGGCAAGATTCATTTGGTGCCCATCAGCGATGTACTATTTCTCAGAGCAGAATTGAAATACATCACGGTCAAGACCGCAGAGCGGGAGTATCTGATAGAAGAGTCCTTAACGGCCCTAGAAAAAGAATTTGTAACGCGATTTGTGCGCATCCACAGAAACTGTCTTGTTGCGAAAGAGGCGATTGTCGGATTTCAGCGCGGCGGGGATGAGAATGAAAGTGGTTGGATGGTCAAGTTAAAAGATGTGGAAGAGGCGTTGCCTATCAGTCGTCGCCAGCAATACTTAGTGAAGGAGTTCAAGTAACCACCTTCCAGGTAGAGCGTCGCGGTCGCTCAGGAGTCACGAATATCCCACCAGATCAGTCGGCCATAGGTCGCTAAAAATGAGAATAACTGCTTCCTGATCAATGTGGTGTATTCAATTTAATATGCAGCAAACTTGATGGATTTAGGCGGGTATGTGCGACATTTCGTCGCATTTATTCTTTACTCGCTTACGTTAGGTATGTCATCATTGCCAAGCTTTTTTAAGCTGTATAGAAGAGATGGGCTTTTGCCTCGTAGTTAAAGAGTCGAAGCCCGTCGTTTTTTTAACTTGCTCTCGGGAGGAGATACTTGTGGAAGCAACTAATGCGACACCAGTAAAGTACGACATGGATGTAGTTCGGTGGTTCACCATCGCGGCTGTCATCTATGCTGTAGTGGGTACGTTCATCGGTGTGTATGTGGCATCGGAATTGGCGTTTCCGTTTTTGAACTTTGATATACCTGAAATCACTTTCGGGCGTTTGCGTCCACTGCATACCAATGCGGTGATTTTTGCTTTTGGCGGTAACGTTTTGTTCGCAACCGGTTATTACATCGTGCAGCGCACGGGTGCGACCAAGTTGTGGAGCAACAAGCTGGCTTGGTTCCATTTCTGGGGCTGGCAGGCAATCATCGTCGGCGCAGTTGTTACTTTGCCTATGGGTATGTCCCAAGGTAAGGAATATGCTGAACTGCCATGGTGGCTGGACATCGCAATTGCAGTCGTGTGGTTGTCATATGGTCTGAACTACATTATGACCAACGCAATTCGTAAGACATCGCACATGTATGTGTCCAACTGGTTCACCATGGGTATGATTACCATGATTACCTATCTGCATGTGGTTAACAGTCTGGCACTTCCAGTGGATTGGGCGACTTCGTATTCCATCTACTCTGGCGTACAAGATGCCATGGTGCAATGGTGGTGGGGTCATAATGCGGTGGGTTTCTACCTGACTGGTGGCTTCCTTGGCATCATGTACTACTTCATTCCTAAGCAATCCGGTCGTCCAGTGTTCTCGTATCGTCTGTCTGTTCTGCACTTCTGGACTTTGACTTTCGGTTATGTATGGCTGGGTGCTCACCATCTGCAATACACCGCTTTGCCTGACTGGACTGGTTCCTTGGGTGCGGCTGTTTCCTTGGCGATGATCATCCCTTCATGGGGTGGTGCGATGAACGGTATGATGACTTTGTCCGGTGCTTGGGACAAGCTGCGTACCGACTACATCCTGCGTTTCTTGGTGACTGCGATGGCGTTCTACGCGATGTCCACATTTGACGGCCCAGTTATGGCGATCAAATCGGTTAACGCGTTGTCACACTACACTGACTGGACTGTTGGTCACGTACACGCAGGTGCTCTGGGCTGGATGTCCATGATTTCCTTCGGTGCGCTGTATCACATGGTTAAGAAATTGTGGAATACCGAAATGTACTCTGACCGTCTGGTTAACGTGCACTTCTGGGTTGCGCTGGTTGGTGCGGTTACTTATGTCGTTGCGATGTGGGTGTCTGGCATCATGCAAGGTCTGATGTGGCGTGATTATGATGAATTCGGCACATTGACCTACACCTTCGTTGAATCTGTTTCCGCTATGCATCCGTATTACGTGATGCGCGCAGTCGGCGGCGCGATCTTCAACCTGGGCACATGGATCATGTTGTTCAACGTAGTGATGACGATTCGTCAAGCGAGCGCAGCTCGTGGTACGAGCCCAGTCGCTGCACGTGCATAAGGGAGAGAAAGACATGTCTGATCACGATCATATTTACTCTACAAAGTTTCAGGACAAGGTAGAGCGCAACACGCTGTTGATGTTCATCATGACTGCGCTGGCCGTAGCGGTTGGCGGTATCGTGGAAATTGTACCGTTGTTCTATCTGCCCAATACCGGGATGTTGGGTGGTGACGGTACTTTCAATGGTACGTCCCACAAGGACTTGCAGGGCAATGCCATCTCTATGGACAAGATCGTCTGGAATCCAGCGACCTCTGAACATAAGACATTGACCGATTGGCAGCCAGGCGATGGCGTTCGTCCTTATACCGCGCTGGAAACCGCAGGTCGCCACGTATTTATCCGCGAAGGTTGCTTCTTGTGTCACTCGCAGATGATTCGTCCGTTCCGTGATGAGAAGGATCGTTATGGTCACTACTCCATTGCTGAAGAGTCCATGTACGACCACACTTATCAGTGGGGTTCCAAGCGTACCGGTCCTGATCTGGCACGTTTGGGCGGTAAGTACTCCGATGAATGGCATCGTAAGCACTTGAAGTATCCGCGTGACGTTGTTCCTGAGTCTGTGATGCCTAACTTCTTCTTCTTGGAAAAAAATCCAGTGAATGTGGAACGCACCGTCAAAACTCTGGAAGTGATGACCAAGATGCCTTTCAACCCAGTGTCCAAGTCGATCTACTCGGCAGAGTACATTGCCGCAGCACCGGAAGCTTTGAAAGACAAGACAGAAATGGACGCAGTTATCGCATATCTGCAATCTTTGGGTAACCACGTTAAGTTCGAAGAAGGTGTGAACTATCGTGACTAAACTTATGGATTACCTGCATACGGACTGGGCAGCCATGACCCGCAACGACTGGATAGGCGTGACCTTCACTGTCCTGGCGTTCGTGGCCATGATTGCGGTCTATATCATGGTGTTCAATCCTAAGAACAAAGATGCATTCAGCTCGCAGGCCGATATGGCCTTGCGGGATGAAGGCGACTACAACAATTCAGGAGATAAAAAATGAGTGATAACCACAACTCTGCTGGTGGGGTGCCCACTACAGGGCATGTATGGGATGGCGATCTGGCTGATTTCACCAATCAACCACCGAAATGGTGGATGTTGGGTCTGACTGCCAGTGCGCTTTGGGTCGTAGCGTACTTCTTGATGTATCCGGCGATTCCTGTTGCAACAAACGGTACTTACTTCAAGGGTGTGGGTTTGCCCGGCTCCGGTCAGTGGACTGCGATCAAAGAGTTGGCAGCTGACCAAGCCGAGTTGGATGCAGTACGTAAGCCTTTTGAGGATAAGTTGAAAGACATGACTCCAGCAGCCATCTTGGCTGATTCGACTCTGTCCGAATATGTGGCTCGTTCCGGCAAAGTGCTGTTCAGTGATAATTGTGCTGGCTGTCACGGTCAAAACGGTGTGGGTACTTTCCAAACTGGTAAGTTCGCACAACGTGAAAAGGGCTACATGGCGCCTATCCTGAACGACGATGACTGGTTGTTTGGTGGCGAAATCAACACCATCCATGAAACCATCATGAATGGTCGCCAAGGCATGATGACTCCGCACAAGGATATGTTGTCCGAGAAGCAAATCGATGACGTGGCGCATTACGTTAAAGTGATGAGTGAAGCAGGCAAGGACAAGGCTGATGCGGATGCTGCTGTTGCTGCAGGCAAGAAAGTATTTGCTGAAAGTGACTGTACAGCTTGCCATGGTCCAGATGCCAAAGGTATGGCAGCGATGGGTTCAGCTAACCTGACCGATAAGATCTGGCGTTTCGACGGCTCTATCGAAGGTATCAAGCAAACCATCACTTATGGCGTCAATGCCGGTGACAATGCGCGCGTTGCAATCATGCCTAACTTCACTGCGGCGGGTAAATTGTCTGCTGTAGAAATGAAGAAGCTGGCTGTGTACGTGTACAAGTTTGGTGGTGGTACACCGGAGGCAGCTCCTGTTGCCGCAGCTCCTGCCGCTGAGGCTGCTCCCGCTGCCGCAGCAGCTAACTAAACGTATGCATTTGACTGTGCGTGTAATACGCACAGTCTCTTGAAAAGGAGATTGCAATGAAGCATGACTACGTATTTTGGGCTTTGATGATAGGTACAGCAGGTGCATTTGCTGCACTTGTCGGTGGTTTGTTGTTTTTGTTTATCAATGCGAAAACTAAGGATCGCGGCGATAAGTAACAGCATCGTTGTGAGTAAGGAGGGGGCTAGTCCTCCTCCTTTTCTTTATTCCAGATTGAAATTTGTTTGGTGTGGATATGCGATGGTCGCGTGTCCGAATGAAACGGCATTTCAGAATGAACCGAGTGCATCGGTCGATAATTTTAGGAGCAGGGAATGAACGATCCAGTACGCAAAAGCGCTGATGAAGTCGTAGGCGTAACTAGTCTATATACCGAACATCAGGAGTGGGCCACCAATGTTGGTGATAAAACCATCCATGCTAAGCGCATGCCGGGTTTCTTCCGCTCTATCAAATATGCTACCGAATCGATCTGGCTGTTCTTTTTCGTCGGCGCTTACCTGCGTTGGGACGGCAAACAGGCCATGATGCTGGACGTGAATCATAGGCAGTTCCATTTCTTTAATATCACCATCCTGCCTCAGGATATTTGGATGGTTTCCTTGCTGCTGCTCATCTTGGCGATGACCTTGTTCGCAGTGACCTCGGTCGCATCGCGCGTGTTCTGCGGCTATTTCTGTTTTCAAACCTCTTGGGTTGATCTGTTTACTTGGGTAGAGGAAAAGGTCGAAGGCAATCCTAATCAGCGCCACAAACTGGATGATGCGCCGTGGTCGGGCAACAAGATTGCTAAAAAATCCCTCAAGCACTTTATTTGGATTGCCATCTCTGTACTCACCGGTATCAGCGCAACGATATGGTTCGAGGATGCCTATCAGTATTGGCATGATTTGATGCACTTCAATTTGTCTCTGATCGAAACTGCGACACTGGTCGCATTCACCTTGGGTACCTATGCACTGGCTGGTTTCCTGCGCGAGCAGACCTGTCTGTGGTTGTGCCCGTACGCACGTATTCAAGCGGTGATGGCAGACTCCCAGACCATATTGCCTGCCTATGACAGCAAGCGTGGCGAGCCGCGCGGCAAGTTGCGCCGTGGCGCGCCAGCGACTGACGCGACACAAGGGGATTGCATCGATTGTTTCCAGTGTGTGCAAGTCTGCCCGACGGGTGTGGACATTCGTGATGGACAGCAACTCGGCTGTATCACTTGCGGTTTATGTCTGGATGCGTGCGATTCCATCATGGACAAGCTGGGACGCCCGCGTGGCCTGATCCGTTACGCTTCGTTGGATGAACTGGAAGGACGGCCTGTCAAAAAGATCTACCAACATCCACGTACCTTTGTGTATCTGGGCATCTTGCTGGTTGCGCTGGGCGGGGTGGTTTGGGGGATGACGCATCTGGGTTCGTTAAAGTTGCGTGTAGAGCCTGAGCGTCAACCACTGTATGTGCGTATGAGCGATGGCTCGATACAAAACAAATACACCTTCAAGGTACTGAACAAAACCGATCATGACGTGTATGTAAATGTGAGTGCCGAAGGCGGCATCAAAGGACAAAAAATCTTGGGCAACGAAGAGCCGAAACTGTTGGCACACGGCCATTCGACCGCCTTCACCATTTTTGTCAAAGCCCCTGAAGAGAATACGCTGAGCGAAGCGACTAAAATCGAGTTCCGTGTCGAGAATATTAAAGACCCTAACATGGCGGCTGAGTACTCAAGTAAATTCAACGCACCCAAGCATTAAGCAGTGAGGACTGGCGCATGATCTCGCAAAAAAACAAACAAGGCTGGCGTAATCCGTGGCTCATTTTGTTGCTCGTATTAGTTGCAGCTGGGGTCTTGGTGAATGCCAAGATGATCTGGAACATGATGCACCATCCCATGCGCTTGTTGGACGATCACTACAGTGTGAAGGATCACAACCGTTATGATGCCAAGTGGTTGCAGGAACAAGCAGAGCGCTCGACCTTGGGCTGGCAGGCTAAGCTGCATTCGCCACAAAAACTGGAGAACGACGCGCAGGCCTCACCACAGTCTGCACGTTTTATCATTGCCGCGAGTCCGGCTGATCTGCGTCTGGAATTAAACGACCAGAGCGGCAAGCCGATACAAGGTGCGACGGTTATCGTGGAAGCGCAATCCCCAGGTGATAAGGACTATGATTTTTCGACCCCCTTCAATGCCGTATCAGCAGGGCAGTATCAAGGGAGTCTGAAATTTCCTAGGGCCGGCAACTGGGATCTGTTGATTCGTGCGGAGCTCGATGGTCGTCAATTCGATATGGAGCAACGAATCTTCGTCGCCATACCTAAACCATAGTCGTGCAAGCAAGATGACCCAGCATGACGCGACTTCCGCAGTGTGTTTTCATTGCGGTTTGGCAATATCGGCAGACGCGGACTTTCATACTCGATTGGATGAAGAGCAGCGTGATTTTTGTTGCTTTGCTTGCCAGTCGGTATGCGCGGCCATCTTCCAAGCAGGACTACAGGGCTATTATCAGCGTACCCCTCAAGGCGCGTTGTTAGCCCCTCCGCCCCTCCCCCCGCAAGACATCGAGATGTACGACTTGGATGAAGTGCAACAAGACTTCGTCAATTGTCAGGGTGATATTAGAGATACGCATCTGTTGGTTGAGGGCATCCATTGCGCAGCCTGCGTATGGTTGATCGAGCGCGGCATGATGCGCACCAACGGTGTGCAAACCGCCAACGTCAATTTGGCTGGCAAGCGGCTGCATCTTCGCTGGGACAATCAGCGCGTCAAACTCTCCACCCTGATTGCCAGTCTGGCCAAGATTGGCTATGCCGGTGTGCCATACGATCCCGAGGTGGCTGAAGGTGCGGTGAAGCGCACCAATCGCGCCATGTTGTTCCGTCTGTTCTTCGCGGGCTTCGCCATGATGAATTTGGCGTTGATTTCTATTGCGTTGTATAGCGGTGCCGACCAAGGCAAGTTCCGGGGATTCTTTCAATGGATGGGCTGCGCCTTGGCTACGCCCACCCTACTGTATTCAGCCTATCCATTCTATAGAGGGGCATGGAGCGGGTTGCGCAATATGCGTCTGACGATGGACCTGCCCATTGCAATCGGGCTGGCGGTCACTTATCTGTATTCACTCTATGTCACCCTGCAAGGCGGTGGCGAAGTGTATTTTGATACCGTGACTAATCTTACCTTTGTCATTCTGGTGGGCCGTTATCTGGAGGGCATGTACCGCCATCAAGCGGTTGCTGCGACTAGCCGACTGATGGATCTGCAACCACGTGTGGCAACCTTGCTCAAGGACGGTGTGGAACACATCACGCCGATACGCGGCATCCAGGTGGGCGATCGGGTGCTGGTCAAGCCCGGCTACAAAGTGCCAGTGGACGGCATCATCATTGACGGGCATAGCGCAGTGGATGAGTCGATGTTGAGCGGTGAATCTATGCCGGTCAGCAAGTCCGTCGGCATGAGCGTGTCCACGGGGACGTTGAATGTGAACGGCGCGCTGCTGGTGGAGGTGCGCTCCACTTTGCAGAACACCATGCTGGCCAAAATTATCCGTCTGGTCGAAGAAGCACAGTCCTCCAAAGCACCGATACAACGCATTGCTGATCTGATCGTGCCATGGTTTGTGCTGGTGACGCTGTTGTGCGCCAGCTTGACCTTCTGGTTGTGGCATGGGCAAGGCTTCGAGTTGGCGCTGATGGCGGCGACTTCGGTGTTGATCATTACTTGCCCCTGTGCCCTAGGCATGGCCACGCCCATGTCTATCGCTGTCGCTTCAGGATTGGGCGCAAAGCACGGCATCTTGATTAAGAATGGTTTGGTGTTGGAGACACTATCCAAAGTGACGCACTTCGTGTTCGATAAGACCGGTACGTTGACCGAGGGCAAGATGAGCGTGGCGCATGTTTACAGCATAGCCAGTAGTGACAGCCACGCCGCGCTAGGCATTGCCGCAGCAGTAGAACGCTACAGCGAACACAGTATCGCGCGGGCTATCGTGCAGGCGGCGGAACAGCAAATGTTGCGCTACCACGACATCGTGGTGGCCGACTTCAAGGTGACAGCGGGCAGAGGCATCGCCGCAACCATACAAGACAAGGAAGTCTTGCTGGGGAATGCTGACTGGTTGCAACAACATGGCCTTGCTTGCGATGCAACGCTGATGCAGCAAGCCCAAGTTGCGGAATCGCAGGCCATGAGTTGTGTGCACTACGCATACGCAGGCGTGCATGTGGCGACGTTTGCTTTGGCGGATCAGTTGCGTGCCGATGCGCAGCAATTAATCAATGAACTGCGTGCTTCAGGTATCGCAATGACCTTGCTGAGCGGTGATCGTAAGGCCGTCGCGCAAGCCATCGCCGCGCAGTTGGGGGGTATGGAAGTCATCGCTGAGGTGTTGCCACAAGACAAGGATCAAGTCATCCAACGCCTGCAACAACAAGGGGCAGTGGTGGCAATGGTGGGCGATGGCATCAACGATGCGCCCGCTTTGATCCGCGCCGATGTGGGCATTGCGTTGGGTTCGGGGACTGATGTGTCGGTGGAGAGTGCCGATATTGTGCTGATGCATAATGAGCTGAATAAAGTACGTCAGGCTACGCTGCTGTCGCGTCGCACCTTGCGCACCATCAAGCAAAACATCGGCTTGTCCTTCGTGTACAACAGCATCATGGTGCCGCTGGCGGTGCTGGGGCACGTGACACCTTTGGTGGCAGCGATCACTATGCCGATCAGTTCATTGCTGGTGATCGGCAATGCCTCACGCATTAGAAATCTATTTAAGGAGTAACGGCATGGATGTTATTTATAGCCTGATACCGAGCATGACCTTTATGGGGCTGGTGTTCGTTGCCATCCTGATATGGGCGGTGCGTAACGGTCAATATGAAGATATGGAAGGCAATGCCAGCCGCATCCTGTTGGATGATGATGAGGATGCCTTGTTAGCGCATACCCCTAAAGAAAAAGCGCGTGCGGAAAAGGATACCGACGCGCCTAAAAATTAAACTTGATACACCTAAACCAGCACAGCGGCTGGTTCGTGTTGCTTGCTATTTTGCTACGGCAGCACTGTCGGTATTAAGCAGTTCGCCATTCAATAGCAAGGGTGCTCGCAAACGCTGAAAGTCGCTGAGTGGTACGTATTGCAACACCGGCTTCTCATTACCACTCAACACCACATCCAAACCATGTTGCGCATACAGCCAGTGAGTCACGCCACTGGCTTTTTCACGGATACGCTCGCTGGGCAGACCGAAGCGTTTGGTGAGGATGGCTTCATCCAAGCGTGCCGCAGGCAGATAGGTCAGGCTGTTGATGGGCGCGGCGCGCACCGTGGCCAAATCGTCAGCGGTGAGCGTGATGCGTTTGCCGCTAGGCGTGCTGTTCATGCGCAGGCCGCGTTCAAACATACCTTGCATCACCTCTGCGCTGAGCGCCACAGTGAGAGTCATCTTGGCCTTTAAGCCGTTGAAGTTGACCTCTTCGATGAAGACCTCCACCGACATATTGCCGCTGCTGGGTTTGAATAGGCTGATCTCGGTTTCCGCCTCGTGCTTGAACAGTTGCGCGGCTTCATCTAGGGTGGTTTTACCCAAAGTAACACCGAATACTTGCGTGGTTTCGGCAGTCGGATGGGTGATATTCCAAGGCAGGGTAGTCGGTGTTGCCGCGCTATCTTCGGGGGCCTTGAGTAGGACGAACCAAGAGATGAAGAATAGTGCCAGCGCACCTATCAATATGCGCTTATCCATTATGCTTGCCCTTCATTTGCGGCAGGATGTAAAGCCAAGGCGGAGGCCGGAATTTTGCTGGCCTTGCATTGATGCTCAGCGTCGAACTCCAACACCACTAAGACCAACAGTGCCACCATAAAGGGCAGTTGACCGATGCCGAAGGCGAGTGATTTGGACGCGATGGGCGACAAGCCCAGCTGCGCACCACCAAAATACATCACTGCGGTGAAAGTGCCGGTGACGATGAACAGCGCGAGGAACATCTTTGCGCGCTTGGCCGCCAGCAGCTGGTGGCAGCGCACGAAGTGCGAGGATTCTGTGCGCAGTGAAGTCTTTGCCTTGAACATTACATAGCCCAGCAAGCATATGGAAAGCACTGGCATCAACAGCAGCGGCAGAGGGCTGCTTTTAATCATGCCCAGCGCAATCACAAACACAAAAACATGCACCACGATAAAGTCAAACAACAGCATCGAATGCAATTTCTTTGCGCGATTGATCTCTGCATCACTAGCGACGAAAGTCATGGGTAGGTCTCCAAAATTGTGGGTGGCGGATAATCCGCTGAAGTGTAGCCAGTGTCAAACTAACTGGAGGATTTGAGGAGGTTTTGTAGGCGCGGCATATCGAGTATCTCGATTGCCCGAACTTTGACGCAAATCAGACCTTCATCTTGGAAATGCGAGAAGGCGCGGCTGACAGTTTCCAGTTTCAACCCCAAGTAGCTGCCGATCTCCTGGCGCGACATACGCAGTTGGAACTGGGTCGGTGAAAAGCCACGCGCAGCCAGGCGTTGGGAGAAGTTCAACAAAAACGCGGCGAGACGTTCTTCGGCGCGCATCGAGCCCAGCAACAGCATGATGCCTTGATCGCGCACGATCTCGCGGCTCATGATTTTATACAGATGGCGTTGCAGGCTGGGCAACTCGCGGCTGATGGATTCGAGTTGATCGAAGGGGAGGGCGCAAACTTCGCTGCTTTCCATGGCCACTGCATCACAGGTGTGCACATCGGTGCTGATAGCATCCATGCCGATGATCTCGCCGGTCATCTGAAAGCCCGTGACTTGTTCGCGGCCATCTTCATGTAGCACCTGAGTCTTGAACGAGCCGGAGCGTATTGCATAAAGAGAGTGAAAAGGATCGCCGCTGCGGTACAGATAGTCGCCCCGCGCGTAACCGCGTTTCAGTTGTGTTAGCGAGTTGATGCGTTGCATATCCGCATGAGTCATCTCAACAGGCATGCACAGTTCGCGCAGATTGCAGCTGGAGCAATGCGAGCGCAATTGTGCGGCGAGCGGTATGGCGTGAATGACGTTGAGTGCTTTACTCATGGGGGTGAAGCTGACATAAGAACGGCGGCTGACAGCGGCTAAAAGTTAACAGGGATGTATTTTGACATATATCAAAGCAGCGCACCTAGGCAACTGGCATAGTGCGCCTCACTTTAGAACAGGCGGGATTTGATGATGGCAACAGCACTCGATTTAGATTTGGAACTGATCCGCAGACTGGATAAGAATGGCCCGCGCTACACCTCATATCCTACCGCCGACCGTTTCGTCGAAGCATTCAATGCAGACAGCTACAGGCAATGGATAGCTAAGCGCGAGGTCGGCGGCGTGAGCAGGCCGTTATCGCTATACATCCATATCCCATTCTGCAACACGCTGTGTTTCTATTGCGCCTGCAACAAAGTCATCACCAAAGACAAGAGCAAGGCTGCCGAGTATGTCGCCTATCTCATTAAAGAGATGCAGATGCAAGCGGCACTGTTAGGTAAAGGGCAAGTGATAGCGCAACTGCACTTCGGCGGCGGCACACCGACCTTTCTGAGTGACAGCGAGATACGCGAGGTGATGGCAGCGATACGCGAGAACTTCAAGTTGATAGACAACGGCGAATACTCGATAGAGATCGATCCGCGCAAGGTCAGCGATGAGACCATCGCACTGTTGGGGGCGGCGGGTTTCAATCGCATCAGCGTCGGCGTGCAGGATTTCGACGACGCGGTGCAACGTGCGGTGAATCGTATTCAGAGTGAAGAAGAAACGTTGCGCGTCATCAATGCGGCACGCGCCAACGGTTTCAAATCGGTGAGCATCGATTTGATCTACGGTCTGCCCAAGCAGACTCTGGAAGGCTTCGGCGCGACTCTGGATAAAGTCATCGCGGCCGATCCAGATCGTTTGTCCATCTACAACTACGCGCACATGCCGACCTTGTTCAAACCGCAACGCCGCATCAGCGAGGACGATTTGCCCGCAGCGCAGACCAAACTCGACATCCTCGGTATGGCGGTAAAGAAGCTCACCGACGCGGGTTATGTGTACATCGGCATGGATCACTTTGCCAAGCCGCAAGACGAGTTGGCAGTGGCGCAACGCCAAGGTCGCTTGCACCGTAATTTCCAGGGCTACTCCACCCATTCCGATTGCGATCTGGTGGCACTGGGGGTGAGCGCCATCGGCAAGATCGGCCCGACCTACAGCCAGAACTATCGTGATCTGGAAAACTATTACGACGCGCTGGATCGCAACGAGCTGCCCATCATGCGCGGCTTGGAGCTGAACGCCGACGACCTGTTGCGCCGTGCCATCATCCAAGCCTTGATGTGCCATTTCGAGCTGAGCTATGAGCCCTTTAACACGGCTTATCTGGTGGACTTCGAACAATACTTCGCTACCGAGATGCCGGAATTGTTGGAGTATGAGCGGGAGGGCTTGGTGGTGTTGACGCCGCAAAGTCTCACCGTGACCGCCAAAGGGCGCATGTTGATCCGCAATATCTGCATGGTGTTCGACAAATACCTGCGCACCCGCACCGAGCACGCCAAGTATTCGAAAGTGATTTGACTGTGTAGGGATAAGGGGGAGGAGAGCAGGGTGGGTTGCCGCCCTTCCCCCTTACCCCTTCTCTCTTCCCCTTTCTCGTATAATCCGCGCCTGCATTTTTTGTGAGGCGGGTATGAATAAGATTCTTAAAGTAGGACTCATCGCAACGGCTGCCGTGTTGAGTGTGGCGGTGGCGGGTGCGGCGTATCTGGCAGCCACCTTCAATCCCAACGATTACAAAGTACAGATCATCCAGGCAGTCAAAGACAGCAAGCAGCGCACTCTGCATCTCGATGGCGGCATCAGCCTGTCCTTCTTCCCCAATATCGGTGTCAACCTCAACAAGGTCGCACTCTCCGAAGTCAATAGTGAGCAACAGTTCGCGGCACTCAATAGCGCGCGTGTCTCGCTGGCCTTGTTGCCTTTGTTCAGCAAGCACATCGTGGTCAATGAGGTGGCACTGAACGGTTTGCATGCCAGCGTCATCAAGCACAAAGATGGCACGAGCAATATCGATGATTTGATGGCTAAGTTCAGCACGGCGGAAGCTGCGCCTGCCAGTGCGCCAGTCAAGTTTGATATTGCCAAAGTGGCGGTGGCAGACACGGCACTCGCTTATCGTGATGAGAGCTCCGGTGCGCACTACGAGATCAAAGAACTTAAGCTGGACAGCACTCGCATCGCCAACGGCATCCCGGCCAAGATCGCGTTATCAGTGTTGGTGCAGGGCGATCAACCCAAGGTCGCACTTAAGACGGAGCTGAAGACCACGCTCACGTTCGATTTGGATAAACAAAGCTATCAACTCGCTGGTCTGGATATGACGGTGTCCGGCGCAGTGTTGGATATTACGCAGCTACAAGTACATGCCAGTGGTGACGCGAGTGCCGAGTTGGGCACGCAAGCATTCTCAGCTAAACAACTTGCAGTCAAAGTCAGCGGTGTGCAGGGGCAGCAAAGCTTTAGTGCCGATCTTGCTGCGCCTGATTTGAACTTGAGCAATGAGCATTACACGGGCAGTAATTTGGCATTCAATGCCAATGTGGAAGCGGCATTCGGCAAGCTGGTCGCGGCCTTATCCATCCCCGCTATTTCAGGTTCGGCTAAGGAATTCAAGATAGCCGATGTGTTACTGGATGTGCAGTTGACGCAAGCCGAGCAGAGTTACAAATTGAAGTTGGCTACCCCGTTGGCAGGAGATATGAGCAATCAGCAGTTCGACATGAGTAACCTCAATATCGCGCTGAGTGCCACGGGCGACAAGCTACCTAACAAATCCATCAGCAGCACTATGAAGGGCAACGTGTCGCTCAATACCAAGAAGCAGAGCGTACAGGCCAACCTGTCCGGCGGTCTGCTGCAAAGCCAGCTGCGTGCCAAGTTGGGGGTGAATGGATTCGCGCAGCCTGCTATCCGTTTTGATGTGGATGTCGATCAGTTCGACGCGGATCTTTATTTGCCCAAGAAAACAGCCCAAGCAGCCCCGGCTGTCGCCACACCCGAACAGCCTTTGGATTTGTCCGCATTGCGCAGTTTGAATCTCGACGGCAGTTTGCGGGTCGGCGCGCTCAAAGTTGCCAATGTCAAAGTTGCCCAGTTGCGTGTCGATGTGCAAGCGCACAAGGGTATCGTCAACATCAGCCCTTTGTCCGCCAATCTGTATCAAGGCAGCACCAGTGGCACTTTGACCATCAACGCGCAAGCCACCCCCAGCATCAGCATCAAACAAAACCTCAGCGGCATAGACATCGCCGCACTGGGCAAGGATGCAGCGAATTTCGACACCTTGGAAGGTCACGGCAATGTGGCGTTGAACGTCAGCGCGTCCGGCAACAAAGTGAGTGAGATGAAGCGCGCGCTGAACGGCACTGCTACGCTGAACCTGAGCGATGGCGCGATCAAAGGCATCAACGTGGCGAAGAAGTTGCGCGGTGTGAAGAGCTTGTTCGGTGCCAAGTCGGATACGCAATCTGCCGACAAGGCCGAGAAGACCGACTTCAGCGAATTGAAAGCTAGTTTCAAGATCAGCAATGGTGTGGCGCATAACGACGACTTATCGATGAAGTCGCCGCTGCTGCGTCTGGGCGGTGCGGGTGACATCGACATTGGCCACGACAGCATCGACTATCTGGCCAAAGCCACGCTGGCCAAGACGCTGGAAGGTCAGGGCGGCGCGGATGCGGTGGGCGGATTGACCGTGCCCTTGCGTGTGCATGGCCCCTTCACCGATATGAAATACAGTCTGGAATTCGGTGCGCTGGCCAGCGATGCAGCTAAGCAAAAGATTGCGGCGCAAAAAGATGCCGCCAAGGCCGCAGTCCAGCAAAAACTGGATGCGGAAAAAGCCGCAGCCAAGAGCAAGTTGCAAGAGCAACTCAAAGGTGGGCTGAAGGGCTTGTTCAAATAGTGGTAGCCAGCTTTGCCGAACGCCTGATTGCATGGCAGCACACGCACGGTCGTCATGACCTGCCGTGGCAGGGGGCGGATGCCTACGGCGTGTGGCTGTCGGAGATCATGCTGCAACAGACTCAGGTCGCTACCGTCATCCCTTATTACCAACGTTTCGTCGCCAGCTTTCCCGACGTGGCCGCACTGGCCGCAGCCAGCGAGGAGCAGGTGCTGGCGCACTGGAGTGGCTTGGGCTATTACGCACGAGGCCGCAATCTGCACAAGGCTGCGCGCCTGATTGTCGAGAGGCATCACGGTGAATTCCCACTGGACTTCGAGCAGATCGTCGCCCTGCCCGGCATAGGCCGCTCCACCGCCGCCGCCATCTGCGCACTAGCTTATGGACAACATCGCGCCATACTCGACGGCAACGTCAAACGCGTGCTGGCCAGATATTGCGGCGTGACAGGCTGGACGGGTGACAAGACGATCGAAGCACTGCTGTGGCAGCAAGCGGAAGCGCTGTTGCCCGAGCGTGAGGTCGCGGTCTACATCCAGGCACAAATGGACATGGGCGCGACCCTGTGCACGCGCAGCAAACCGAAATGCACGATATGCCCAGTGCGCTTGGACTGCGTCGCCTACCAGACCCAGCGCGTGGCGCAACTCCCCACGCCGCGCCCGAGCAAAACCGTGCCCGAGCGTCACGCGACTTTTTTATTGCTGATGCAGGGCAACGAAATTTATTTGGAAAAGCGCGCCGCGCAGGGCATCTGGGGGGGGCTGTGGTGTTTGCCGCAACTGGATGATGGCGGCGAATTGCCGGAAGAATATGTGCGCCGCAATGACGTGACTGTGAGTGAGCGAACCGAACTCGCTGCGTTTACCCACACCTTCACGCATTTCAAATTGCACATCACACCCGTGGTGCTGCATGTGACGCATAAGCCTCTGCGTGTGCAGGAGGCGGGCACAGTATGGCTGGATGTTGACGAGGCTTTGCAAGCGGCGATACCGACACCAGTGAGGATGATGTTGGAGCAGCTCAAATAGGCCGTTCGCCCTGATAACCAGCGACTAAGCTGTCGTATTTTGACAGCTTAGTCGAATGGCTAGTTGTTTCACGAGCCTGTCGAAGGGGGGCAGTGTGGACGACAATCAATATCGTCGGGGGTAGCCCGACAGCTACTTACCTTTCTTGTCTTGGCAAGAAAGGTAAGCCAAAGAAGCCGCCCCCGGTTTGCCGCCCACTTCGTGGGTTCCCTGCGTTGCTCGACTGGTCAGGCGGCTGCGGAACTCGCGCTACGCGCTCAAACAGTCCTCGCCGAAATCACCTGACCAGCCTGCGCTACTCGGCGGCGCACAGGGGCGGTTTCAAGCTCCAAGTGCAAAAAGTGCAGCGTGATGCTGGGCGGTTTCAAGCTCCAAGTGCAAAAAGTGCAGCGTGATACTGCTTAAAGTCAAAAGCGTCTGGCATAAACAACTCTGCTGGACACTTGAACCCAAGTGACTTGCGGGGGCGAGTGTTCAGCTTCCACGCAATGGCATCCAGCTCTTCCTGTGAGAACACACTCAGATCGCTGCCCTTGGGCAGGTACTGCCGCGCCAAGCCGTTGGTATTCTCGTTGATGCCGCGCTGCCAGGGGCTATGCGGATCGGCAAAGTACACCTTGATGCCCGTTTCGAGCGTCAGTTGCCCGTGCCACGCCATTTCCTTGCCTTGGTCGTAAGTCATCGACAAACGCTTTTGTGCCTCGATGCGATTGAGCACATGGGCGAAGCCCTTCACCGCCGATGCGGCACTGGCATCTTCCAGCTTCGCCAGCACGGTGAACAGCGTGGTGCGCTCCACCAGCGTGCCCACCGACGAACGGTTA
>Ga0172373_10005305_pt1 | contig 17737 bp, 18 predicted proteins | sample Lak10m_2_FD_114546 | JGI IMG/M metagenome (GOLD analysis project Ga0172373, IMG submission 114546) | Freshwater microbial communities from Kabuno Bay, South-Kivu, Congo - kab_092012_10m | ecosystem: Environmental > Aquatic > Freshwater > Lake | place: Democratic Republic of the Congo...
GAATTTGTAGGCGACGGTATTTTATTAAGAGGCATAATTGAATTTTCAAATGTGTGTTCAAAAAATTGTTTTTATTGCGGGCTTAATAAATCTAATAGAAAACTTACAAGATATTCTTTAAGTAAGAGCCAGATACTGGCAAGCGTTAAGAATCTTGCAGGTTATGGGATAAAAACTGTTGTACTTCAGTCAGGCGAAGACGCAACGCTAGATCCTTTTTGGCTTAAAGAAATAATAGAAGAAATAAAAAATAATTTTAATATAGCCGTTACATTATCTGTCGGAGAAAAAACAGCTGGTGAATATAAAATATTCAGGAATGCAGGCGCAGACAGGTACCTTTTAAAGATAGAAACAAGCAATGAAAAACTTTACGAAATGCTGCATCGGGGCGCCAGTTTCAAAAACAGGCTTCAATGTTTAGACGATCTTAAAAATTTAGGTTATCAGGTTGGCAGCGGCAATATGATAGGCCTAAAGGGCCAGACGCCAAGGATAATAGCCGAAGATATAGTATTTTTTAAAAAGCGTAATTTCGACATGATAGGTATAGGGCCTTTTATCGGACAACCCAACGGTTCAGTAAATATGGTATTAAAAGCCTTGGCGTTGACAAGGATTGTAACAAAAAATTCCCATATGCCGGCTACAACTGCCTTGGGAAGCCTTGATAAAGATTATAGAGTAGACGGGCTTAAGGTAGGCGCAAATGTGCTTATGCCTAATTTTACGCCCATGCCATATAGAAAGATTTATGAAATTTATCCGGGCAAAAGATGCGTAAATGAGGCTGTAGGTTCTTGCGCTTTCTGCGCAGAAAATATGGCTGAATCCATAAATAGATTTGTTGATTATACGATAGGCGATTCTTTAAAAATAAAGAAGTCCCTCGTCACTACTCGTAATAGCTGGTGACTCGGGACAAATTTTACAATTCTTTATAGCTGGTAAAATTTGGAGGTAATTATGCGCGGCACACCAGTAAGTAACAGGCTTCATATAGGTATATTCGGCAAGCGCAATGTCGGCAAGTCAACATTGATAAATTCATTGACGGGCCAGGATGTTGCCATAGTTTCTGAAGTGCCGGGCACTACAACAGACCCTGTAAATAAGGCCATGGAGATACATGATATAGGCCCTGTGCTTATTACTGATACCGGCGGTATAGATGACGAAGGCCTTATAGGCGATATGCGCGTAGAAAAGGCATATAAAGTCCTTAATAAAACTGACATATCCTTGCTTGTTATAGACAAGGATAGCGGTCTGGGCGAATACGAGGAGAAATTTTTAAAAGAGATTGAAAGTCGGCGCATACCGGGATTAGTGGTTGTTAATAAGATAGACATTTCGCAGAAAAACGGCGAGCTTTCAGAATTTCTTAAATCAAGAAAATTGAATTATATAGAGGTAAGCGCGCTGAATAAAACAGGCATGGATAGTTTAAGGCAGCGTATAGTAAAGATGGTGCCTGATGATTTTGAAAGAAAAACTATATTGAGCGATTTACTAAAGCCCGGCAGTTTAGTTGTTATAGTTGCGCCTTTGGATATGGAAGCGCCCAAAGGCAGGCTTAAAATACCCCAAGTCCAGGCCATGAGGGATTTATTGGATATAAACTGTTCTACTATAATGGTAAAAGAGAATGGCCTGAAGGCATTGCTTAAAAGCTTAAAACAGAAACCAAATTTAATTATTACTGAATCCCAGATTTTTGCCAAGGCTAAAGATGTGCTGCCCGAAGATATACTTTTGACTTCATTTTCTATATTATACGCAAGATACAAAGGCGATTTAGGTATCCTTGCCAATGGAGTTAAATACATAGATAAACTAAAATCAGGCGATAAAATATTAATAGCAGAGGCCTGTACTCATCATCCGATAGGAGATGATATAGGCCGCGTCTTAATACCAGGCCTGTTAAATAAACGTTTAAAAAACAAAAACATAAAGATAGATTATTGCGCGGGTTTTGATTTTCCTAACGATCTAAAAGATTATAAGCTTATAGTGCATTGCGGCGGGTGCATGTTAAATAGAAGAGAGATGATACACAGGATAAATTCTGCAAGAGAGGTAAGTGTGCCTACAACAAACTATGGAATGGTTATAGCGCATTGCAACGGAATGTTAGAAAAGGCGCTTAAGCCGTTTGGTATTTTTTAAGGAGAAGGTTTATGCATAAAAAAAATATTTTTCTGATAGCTTTTTTTATTTTAGCATTTTTTGTTGGTAATAATATTTGTTTCGGTATAACTGATATGCCGCAAGCAATCTTAGATGAAGAACACCCGCGCGCGATGTGGGTGTGGAAGCTGAATCCTGTGGATAATCTTATAGATAGGCAGAAATTATTTGATTTCTGCAAGCATGCAGCCATATCAACATTATATATTTATATGCCGGCAATTGATTCTGATAAAACAGATAAGCTTGCACAATTTTTAAAACAGGCGCATGAGGTGAATATAAAAGTAGAGGCCCTTGATGGGGCTACTGCGTGGGCGTTTAAAAATGGGCATGGCGAATGCCTCAATTGGATAAAACAGATTTTAGAATATAATAAGTCAAGGCCTGCAAATGAACGGTTTGACGGCATATCTTTAGATACGGAGCCATATGTTACTCCTCAATGGCAGTCTAATAGGCAGGGCGTTTGTGATGATTTTTTGTCTTTGTTGAAGAAAACAAGAGAGCTTATTGATAGTTACAATCAGAATGTCAGGCTTGGGGCTGCGGTTCCAACGCTTTATGCGGATATAGATGATGGCGTATTTGAAAAAGCCATATTTGATTATGTGGATTATGTAGCATTGATGGATTATTACGATAATGCCAGGCGCATAACTGAAGAAGGCAAGAAGCATCTTGAAATAGCAGATATAATGAATAAAAAGGTTGTTGTAGGCGTTGAGACGCAAGATCTGATAGCGCTTAACCAGGGAGAGCGTAGTTTTACTTTTTTTGAAGAAGGTTGGGCAGAGATGGAAAGAGCCTTAGGGCAGGTAAAGGAGGAGTTTAAGAATCATCCTAGCTTTGAGGGTTTTGCAATACATTGTGATTATAGTTATATGGCTCTTCAAAACGGCCGTAATGCCCCAACTGCGCAGAGAACCGAAAATTATATTTTGAAATCGCAAAAAAGAACCAAAGATATTAGTGTAGACGGGAATCTTTCAGACTGGGATATATCGCAGCCTTTTATTGTTGATAAAAAAAGCAATGTTGTTTATGGAAATATTGATTGGCAGGGCCCGCAGGATTTAAGTTTTAAGGTATGGAGCGTGTGGGATGATGATAATATTTATTTTTCGTTTTATGTTAAAGATGATAATATAGCCCAGGTTAAAACCGGCAAGGATATGTGGACATCTGATCATATAGAGTTATGGTTTGACGCTGATTTGGCAGGCGATTATAATGAAGCGGTTAATTCCCAAGACGATTTTCAATTTGGATTTTCTCCCGGAGATTTTAACGGTATGCCTGGGGAAGTTTATATTTGGATACCTGAATCTGTTTCTGATTATAAGACAGAAGCGGGTATAGCGGCCAGTAAAACAGATGACGGCTATATAATAGAGGTTAAAATCCACAAAACTTTATTCACTAATACATTAGAAAGTTTACGGGTAAAATCTTTATTCACAAAAGGCGCAAAGTTTGGCGTAAGTATCGAAGCTAGCGATACAGACCAGGTGTCTAAGCCGCAAGAAACGCTTATATCGTCTTCTGTTACTAGAAAATGGGGCAATCCAACAACCTTTGGCACGCTTGAGTTAGAGTAGCTCATAATTTTCTTCGAAAATCATGAAAGAAAACATAAAAGAAAAAATCCTCATAATTGAAGACGAAAAAGATATAGTTAAGATGCTTGACTATAATCTTAAAAAAGAGGGATTTAGGGTTGTATCTTCTAATAATGGAGAAGACGGGTTGAGGTTAGCTTCTGGGGAGCGGCCTGATTTAATTCTTTTAGATTTGATGTTGCCCGGTATTGGCGGCCTTGAGGTATGTAAGGCTATAAAAAAGGATGATAAAATTTCAAGTATACCTATAATTATGCTTACAGCAAAAACGCAGGAAACAGACAAGGTTGTCGGTTTGGAATTGGGCGCAGACGATTATATAACTAAACCATTCAGTATAAAGGAGTTGATAGCAAGAATAAAGGCCGTAATCAGGCGTAGTAAAACAGTGGATAAATCTCCGGAAATATTTGTTATAGACAAGCTAGCTATTGATTTTTCAAAAATAGCGGTTTTTATCAATGATAAACCGGTTGAACTTACATCAAAAGAATTTGAATTATTAAAGATATTGATAAAATCAAAGGGCAGGGTTCTTTCGCGCGATTATTTGCTTGATACCATATGGGGGTTTGACAATGCCATGGAAATTCAGACCCGCACAGTAGATGTGCATATCAGGACCTTGCGTAAAAAATTAAAAAGCGAATCCAAGCATATCATAACAGTTAAAAACTACGGCTATAGGTTTGAATAAGAGGATACGATGTTATTTTTAAAGTGCAATAAGATATTGAAAGAAACCAGGCAGGCGCTGGGCGATATTTCCGAAAAGATGGCCGAACTTGAAAAGAAGAACAGATCAATGAAGGCCATTATCAAAAGCATGATAGAAGGTATTATTGTTGTTGATAAGGATACAAATATACTTGCCATAAATCATTCGGCTGAGAATATATTCGGTATTTCAAAAAAAGATACAGAGGGCAAGCTGTTGCTCGAAGTTATACGTAACAGCGATATAGCTGATTTGGCAAACGATGTATTAAAAAAAGGTACTTACATTTCTAAAGAACTCTTATTAACATGGCCCATAGACGGTATATTTATTATCAACGCTTCGGCTATTATTGAATCTGAAGGCATAATCGGATGCGTGCTTGTTGTGCATGATATTACAGAATTAAGAAAACTTGAGTTAATGCGAAAGGATTTTGTTGCTAATGTATCCCACGAATTAAAAACACCTCTTACATCAATAAAGGGTTTTATTGAAACGCTTTTAGAGGGGGCTTTAGATGACAAAGAAAACAGCCGCAATTTTTTAAAAATTATTCAGAACCATGCGAGCCGTTTGGATAACCTGCTTAATGATTTGCTTGATTTGTCATATCTTGAATCAAAAGAAGTGGTTTTAAAGGCAGATAAAATAAAACTTAAAGATTTGGTAGATGAAATACTGGCCGGATTTAAGGCGCAGCTTAAGAAAAAATCAATTAATGTCAAAAATGAAATATCCCCCGATTTGGTAATAAAAGCAGATAAAGATAGATTTAATCAAGTTTTGACGAATTTTATAGATAACGCCGTTAAGTTCAATAAAGAAAATGGATTTATAAAAATATATTCAGAATTGTCTGATAGTAAGATTAAGATATATATAGAAGATAATGGCGCAGGGATACCTGCGAAGGATCTACCGCGTATTTTTGAGCGGTTTTACCGGGTGGATAAGGCCCGTTCTCGCGAACTTGGCGGTACAGGCCTTGGGCTTTCCATAATAAAGCATATCATAGAGCTGCATAAAGGCGAAGTCGGTGTTGAAAGCACTGAAGGTGCTGGTTCAAAATTCTGGTTCATCATTCCTAAATAAGGCCAGCCTTAAATACGAGGGGACAGGTTCATAGAACCTGTCCCCTTATTTTTATTTTACATACTTTTAACATCCCCTTCAAGCATATTTAATAGATATGGTATATACTTCCTTATGAAAGTTAAATGAAAAAAGATAATTAATATAACGAAGAGGAGGAGGTATATATGAACAGGTTGAAGTTATTAGTAATAGTTTTTATGCTGACAACAACATCTTATGCTTATGCCTATGATGACGGCGATTTTCAGATTTGGAACACAGAAACAGAAGAAGTAAAAATTGACAATAATACTAAAGTTGCGCTTGAGCAGGAATTCCGTTGGGCAGATAATGCCAATGATTTTTATTATCATCACTATGACGCAGGATTTGCATACACCATAGAAAAATACCTTAATATAGGCGCTGGTTACCGCCATATATACGAATTAAAAAGCGGCAAGTTTAAAGAAGAAAATTCTCCTTATATAACTGCTGCGCTGCTTTGGGATTTTAAAGGTTTTAAATTTGAGGATAAGAATCGGGGTGAATACAGGCATTTTGATTATCAGGCTGATTCGTGGAGGTATCGCAACAAATTCACAGTAAAGGCACCCTGGGAATTTACGTTTTTTAAAATACAGCCTTATATAGCCGATGAAATGCTTTTCAATGTGAGCGCAACAAACCGGCTTAGTCAAAACAGGCTTTCTTCGGGAGCCGGCCTGAGTCTGACTAAAAATATAAAGGCAGAGGCCTATTATATGTTTCAGAGCACAAGAAACGGCAGCAGATGGACAGACGCAAATGTATTAGGTACAAAATTAAAGTTAACATTTTAGGGAGGATAGCATGTTTAAAAAAATATTGTTTTTTTTAACAATTTTTGCTTTTGCCTTACCGGCTTATGCTGGTTCGAAGGACAATTCTATACAGATTAAAGGCTCTGATACAATGGTAAATCTTGGCCAGTCATGGGCTGAGGTCTATATGGAAAAGAACCCGACAGAGTTTATTGCTGTTACCGGAGGCGGTTCAGGGACAGGCCTTTCAAGTTTGATAAGCGGCACATGCGATATAGCAATGAGCTCAAGAAATATCAAGGATAAAGAAATTGCCATTGCCAAACAAAAAGGGATCAATCCCTATGAAATAAAGGCAGCTTTGGATGGCCTTGCTGTGGTGGTAAATCCGAAAAATCCAGTAAGTAAGTTGACTATAGGCCAGCTTGCGCAGATTTTTACAGGCAAGATTAAAAATTGGAAGGATTTGGGCGGCATAGATTCTAAAATAGTCATTCTTTCGCGCGAGGTAAATTCCGGCACGCATGTATATTTTAAGGAACATGTGCTAAGGAATAATGACCCTAATTCAAAAGAAGAATTTGCTCCCGGCGCTTTAATGCTTTCGTCTTCACAGGCAATTGCCGATGAGGTAGCGGGAAATATTTCAGTCATAGGTTATTATGGAATGGGATATATATCAACTAAACAAAAACCTATAATGGTGGCAAAAGATGAAAAATCAGTATATGAAGCCCCGACAATAGAAAACGTAATTAATGGCAAATATCCTATATCAAGGCCTTTGTTTCTTTATACAAACGGCGAACCAAAGGGTTTGGTAAAAAAGTTTGTTGATTTTTGCTTGTCAAAAGAAGGCCAGGATATTGTTTTAAAAACGGATTTTGTGCCTGTTGTAAAATAAATCTATGCGTAAATTCAAGGAATTTATAATTGAAAAATTAATCTTTATCTGCGGTATAGCTTCAATATTGTTCGTGGCCTTGATATTTTTGTTTTTGTTAAAAGAAGGCCTCGCTTTATTTAAGATTATAAGCCCATCTGCATTTCTCTTGGGCAAAAGCTGGTATCCCATATCCGAACCCGCTCAATTAGGCATTTTGCCGCTTATATTGGGGTCTTTGATTGTTACGCTTGGAGCGGCAATAATTTCTATACCAATAGGCGTTGGATGCGCAATTTATATTGCTGAAGTAGCGCCTGCAAAAACAAAAGAGGTTCTTAAAGCCGGCATAGAATTATTAGCTGCAATACCAAGCGTTGTTTTGGGTTTTGTTGGCATGGTAACGCTTGTGCCTTTGGTAAAAACCTTGTTTAAATTGCCTACAGGCCTAACCGCTTTATCCGGTTCAATAATGCTTGCGTTTATGGCAATGCCTACAATAGTTTCTATTGCAGAGGATGCTCTTTATTCTGTCCCGAAAAATTATAAAGAAGGCGCTTTGGCTTTAGGCGCTACGCACTGGCAGACTATATGGCGCGTAATGTTGCCGGCAGCATCTAGCGGCATATTGGCAGCTATTATGCTTGGCATAGGAAGAGTAATTGGCGAGACAATGGCAGTTATGATGATTACCGGAAACGCCGCAGTCATGCCGAATAGCATATTGCAGCCGATACGTACACTTACAGCTACGATTGCCGCAGAAATGGGCGAGGCAGTAGTAGGCAGCGAACATTATTTTGCATTATTTGCCATAGGTATAGTTTTATTTTTTATAAGTTTTATTATAAATGTAACCGCAGATTTATTTTTGCATAAAAAACAATGAGAAATCCATACCGCACGCAGAAAATCGCATTTTTATTTTTATTTTTGGCAACGCTTTTAATAGTGGTGCCAGTAGGCTTAATTATTTTCATTATTATTCAAAAAGGCCTGCCTGCTATTAACTGGCAGTTCATTTCGGATATTCCCAGGCAAGGCATGCGCGCAGGCGGGATATTCCCGGCAATAATTGGAACTGTATATTTAGTGGCAGGAGCAATTATATTTGCTTTGCCTATAGGCCTGCTTGCCGCAATATACCTTAGCGAATACTCAAAAGAAAATTTTCTCACGCGCATTATAAGATTGGCCATTGTTAATTTAGCTGGCGTGCCGTCTGTGGTTTTTGGGCTTTTTGGTTTGGCTTTGTTTGTAGTGTTTTTTAAATTTGGCGCCTCAATACTTTCAGGTTCGCTTACATTGGGTATTATGATATTGCCTATAATTATTACTACTTCGCGTGAGGCATTGGAAAGCGTTCCGCAGTCGTTTAGGGAGGTCAGCTTGTCTTTAGGCGTAAGCAAGTGGCAGACCATACGGCATATAGTTTTGCCGAATGCCATACCTGGTATATTAACAGGGACAATACTTGGATTAGGCAGGGCAGCAGGAGAGACAGCTCCGATACTTTTTACAGTAGCAGCCTTTTACTTGCCGAGGCTGCCTGGTTCAATGTTTGATCAGGCTATGGCATTGCCGTACCATCTTTATGTTATTTCAACGCAGGTCCCCAATGTTGATGAAAAAATAAGATACGGTACTGCCTTTGTGTTGTTAGCCCTGGTGCTTTTTATGAATCTGGTTGCCATAATTATTCGTTATAAATTTAGAAAGAAAAAGAAATGGTAAACCCCGCGCCAATTACAAAATTTGAGATACATGATTTGAATATCTGGTTTGATTCCACGCACGCCATAAAAAATGTTAATATGGAAATACAATCTAACCAGATTTTAAGTGTAATAGGGCCTGCGAATAGCGGGAAAACAACTTTTTTGCGGACACTTAACCGTTTGAATGACCTTAACCCAAGCTATAAAATGACTGGCCTTGTTGAATTCCAGAGAGTTGATGTTTGTAGTATTGATGTTGAAACATTGCGACGCGATATAGGCATGGTGTTTGCTTTGCCTTTGCCGCTTCCTTTATCTATATATGAAAACGTGGCTTATGGATTGAGGATGCATGGAGAAAAAAATAAGAAAAAAATGGAGGAAAAGGTCAAAGATTCATTAAAGCAGGCCTATCTTTGGGAAGAGGTGAAAGACCGGTTGGACGAATCAGCTTTTAAATTGTCCGGCGGCCAACAACAGCGCCTTTGCATTGCAAGGACACTTGCAGTGGGGCCTGAGGTAATATTATTTGATGAGCCGTGTTCCGGGTTGGATCCTATTTCAACCGCAAAGGTTGAAGATGCTATGCTTAAATTAAAGAAAGATTACACCATAGTTTTGGTGACAAATAATGTAAAACAAGCTGCAAGGGTAGGCGATAAAACGGCGTTTTTTTTAAGCGGCGAGCTGGTTGAGATAGACAACACAGATAAAATTTTTACCGCGCCGAATGATACACGTACAAACGATTATATAATAGGAAAGTTTGGTTAATGGAAAAGATAGTAACAAAAAATTTAAATCTGTGGTATGGCAGTTTCCACGCGCTTAAAAATGTTAATTCTATTTTTGAGGCAAATAAAATTACTGCTATAATTGGCCCGTCTGGATGCGGTAAGTCAACTTTATTAAGGACTTTTAATCGCATGAATGATCTGATTGAGGGCGTGCGGACTACAGGAGAAATTTTAATAGACGGCACCAATGCGCTTGATCTGCATGCCGACATGGTGGTTTTGCGTAAAAAAGTCGGCATGGTATTCCAGCGACCGAATCCTTTTCCGTTATCTATTTATGAAAATATTGTTTTTGGCCAAAGAGTGCATACTAATAGTATTAAGCGCGATCTTTTGGATAAAATAGTAGAGGATAGCTTAAAGAGCGTTCTTTTGTGGACAGAGTTAAAAGATAGATTAAATATGCCGGCACTAAGATTATCTCTAGAGCAGAGGCAAAGATTGTGTATAGCAAGGCTTATAGCTGTTAAGCCGGATATATTATTAATGGATGAGCCTTGTTCAACGCTGGATCCGCAGGCAACAGCAAGGATTGAAGAATTAATGCGTGAACTTAAAAATAACTATAGTATAATAATAGTAACTCATAATATGCAGCAGGCAGCTCGCGTATCAGATGATGCGGGATTTATGTTGTTGGGCGAATTGGTTGAATTCGGCAAGACAGAAGATATCTTTACAAGGCCGAAGGATAAAAGGACAGAAGACTATATTACAGGAAGATATGGTTAGAATAATTGTAATCCCTCGCCACTAACCGTAATAGCAAGTGGCTCGGGATGAAATTTTCATCACGGAAAAATAGGAGAAAATTTCAATGGAAAGGCATTTTGACGAAGAGTTAAAGGATCTGCATAAATATATACTTAAAATGGCTGCCTTGGCGCAGGAGGCTATTTTTAAATCAGTGGAGTCTTTAAAGAACCGCGATAAGGCGCAGGCCCAGGCAGTAATAGATGCAGACAGCAAGGTTGATGAGCTGGAATTAATTATAGATGAACGTTGTATAGATTTAATTGCGCGCTATCAACCTATGGCAGGAGACCTCAGGTTCATTACAACAGGCATGAAGATTAATGCCGAATTGGAACGCATTGCTGATTTGGCGGTTGATATATCCCAGAGGGTTCTTGAGATTGCGGATAAGCCGTTGCTTAAGCCTCTTATAGATATACCAAAATTATCCATTATTGCCCAGAATATGGTTGGCGATTCCATAGATTCCTTTATAAAAAAAGATACGGAGTTAGCCAGGAAAGTTCTTTATTCTGATTCAGAAGCGGATAATCTTCGTAACCTAGTGCAAAAAGAGCTGATTAATGATTATATGCTGAAAGACGTAAAGTCAGCAGACAGGGCAGTACCGTTGTTATTAATTGCCCGCCATCTTGAACGCATATGTGATCACTCTACTAATATTGCTGAAGATGTTATATATATGCTTTCTGCTAAGGTAGTCAAACATCACCCTGAAAAATTAGAAGATAAGAACAATGGGTTAATTTAAAAATCCATTGCCTTTTTGAGCCCTTGTGATATAATTTTATATGTTCCCTCGTCCCGAGTCGTCAGCATACAATGATGGAGCGACGAGGGACTCGGGATAAATTTTTAACATGTGATAGCAGGAAAATTTAATGGAACTTAAATATCATAAGGGCTCAATACTAATAATAGACTTTGGTTCGCAGTATAACCAGCTCATAGCAAGGCGTGTAAGGGAAAATAGCGTCTTTTGCCAGATTGTGCCTCCTAGTATAAGCATTTCTGATATAGAAAAGATACGGCCAAAAGGGATAATCTTATCAGGCGGGCCTGCAAGCGTTTACCAGAAAAATGCCCCAAAATCAGACAAATGTATTTTTAACCTAGGCATACCTGTTTTAGGTATATGCTATGGCATGCAGTTTATGGCGCAGTCGCTTGGCGGCAGGGTAACCGGCGCCAAAAAAAGGGAATACGGCAGGGCGGAGCTTCTTATAGATGATAGCATTGATTTATTCGCCGGTGTACCCCATAAAATAGTTTCATGGATGAGCCATGGCGATCATACCTCGGCATTGCCGTCCGGGTTTACAAAAATTGCCCACACAAAAAATACAAAGATAGCAGCATTTAGAAATAAAGATAAAAAGTTTTATGGCGTCCAGTTTCATCCGGAGGTGGTTCATACCGAACATGGCAGCCGGATATTGAAGAATTTTTTATTCAATATATGCAGCTGCCGGCCAAATTGGAATATGAAGTCTTTTATAAAAGAATCTGTAGATGAAATTAGAAAGACAGTGGGCGATGAAAAGGTTGTTTTAGGCCTTTCCGGAGGCGTAGATTCATCCGTTGCAGCAGTTCTTTTAAATAAGGCAATAGGTAAAAAGCTTTTTTGCATATTTGTTGACAACGGCCTTTTAAGAAAAGGCGAAAAAAATAAGGTAAAAGAGGTTTTTGGCAGAAATTTCAAGATGAATTTAAAATGCATTGATGCAACCGATGAATTCCTAAGGAAACTTAAAGGCGTAACAGACCCCGAGAGAAAAAGAAAGATAATAGGAAAGACCTTTATCAAGGTGTTTGAAAGAGAGGCGAAAAGGTTAGGTAATATAAAATTTTTAGCACAAGGCACGCTGTATCCCGATGTTATTGAATCGCGTTCGGCATTTGGCGGCCCCAGCGCCACGATAAAAACACATCATAATGTCGGCGGCCTGCCGAAAAAAATGAATCTTGAATTGATAGAGCCTTTGAAGGAATTATTTAAGGACGAGGTTAGAAAACTTGGCAAAGAACTTGGCATGCCTGATGAGGTTGTCTGGCGCCAGCCTTTCCCGGGGCCGGGCCTTGCAGTCAGGATAATAGGCGATATCACAAAAGAGCGCCTTAATATTTTAAAAGAAGTGGATTTTATAGTTATAGAAGAAATCAAAAAGGCTAATTTTTACAGAAAATTATGGCAGGCATTTGCGGTTTTTCTGCCTGTTAAAAGCGTTGGTATAATGGGTGATGAGCGCACGTATGAAAATGTTGCAGCTATACGCGCAGTGACAAGCCAGGATGCGATGACAGCTGATTGGGCAAAGCTGCCCTATGAGCTGTTGGGTAAGATTTCAAACCGCATCATCAATGAAGTAAAGGGCGTAAACAGGGTAGTTTACGATGTCTCATCAAAGCCTCCTAGTACCATAGAGTGGGAATGAAGTGAGCTTTAGCCCTGAATGAAATGAAGGGCGAAGCGAACGGAATCCTGAGCAAGTAAAATTTTTTGACAATGTCAAAAAATTCTACGCGTCGAAGGATGACCAGGAGGAAAGATAATATGAAAACTTTAGAAACTAAACTTATCAGTTGGTTAAAAGCGAAGATAAAAGAATCAGGCGCTAAAGGTTTAATCTGCGGGTTAAGCGGCGGCGTTGATTCATCTGTTGTTGCCGGGTTGATGAAAAAGGCAGTAGCTAAAAATCATCTTTGTTTAATTATGCCATGTCATAGTGTGGAAACTGATGCGCAAGACGCCTATTCAGTTGCCAGAAAATTTGGCCTGAATGTTGAAAAGGTTCAGATTAGCGAAGTATATAATACCTTTTTGAAGATATTGCCCGAAGGCAATGACTTGGCAAAAGCAAACTTAAAACCGCGCTTAAGGATGATCACGCTTTATTATTTTGCGAATAAACTTAATTATCTGGTTGTAGGCACAGGCAATAAATCAGAGTTATTGATGGGTTATTTTACCAAGTATGGAGATGGCGGTGTGGATTTGCTGCCATTAGGCAATTTATTGAAAAAAGATGTCAGGCAGCTGGCAGCTCATTTAGGCGTGCCTCAAAATATAATAGACAAACCACCTTCAGCAGGCCTTTGGCATGGCCAGACAGATGAAGGCGAGATGGGCATTACTTATAACCAGCTTGATTCTATACTTGAAGATCTGCAAAAAAACAAAAAGCCAAAGGCGCCTAAGCCTTTAGTTGATAAGGTAAAGAAAAAAATGAAAATCTCAGGACATAAAAGAGAAGGCGCTGGGATTTTCAAATAGAGGGGTAGTCCCTCGTCCCGAGTCGCCAGCATATAAAAAATGGTGCGACGAGGGACTCGGGACAATTTTTTAAGTCGGAATAGCTGGAAAAATTGGAGGAAACAACTATGAAGGTAACAGTAGATTCGTCGCTTTGCACTGGCTGTGGGCTATGCGAGTCGTCATGCCCGGAGGTTTTTAAGGTTGATGACTCAGGTATAGCAAAAGTAGTTGGCGATTGTTCGAGTTGTAACTGCGATATCAAGGAAGTTGCAGAAAGCTGCCCTGTTGAGGCGATAAAGGTAAAATAAGGTTATTATAGTCCAGATCCTTCGGCGCCTCAGGATCAAGTAAATTCTTTGAATTTACTTGACAAAAATTTATAATATGATATATTTAATACTAATGATAATTATGGTAATTAACATAGTTGCTACATTATAAAATTGTGAAAACCCCCGACTTAATTAGGGGGTATTTTTTTTAAGTTGTATTAATTGCAATTATGTCTAATGCAAGGGGTTATTACTATGTCTAAAGATATGATTTCTGCAAAACAAATAATGGAGAGATATAATCTTACTTATAATACTGTCAACCATTATACAAATTTCGGGCTTTTGTCGGTAGTGGCAAAAAAGGGTAAAGAGAGGTTATATAACGAGTTAGAGGTTAACGAGAGGCTTGCCAGGATAAATGAGTTGGTTAGAGAAGGTTATTCTTTGCATTTAATCAGAAAAACGCTGATGGGAATCTGAAAGATGAGTTATTATAGGATACTTGGTTTAGAAAAAGAGCCGTTTTCAACAAGTCCTGACCCTGATTTTTTTTATGAATCAAAGGGCCATCACGCTGCATTAATGCGTTTAATGATTGAGATCCGCCTCAGGCGCGGCCTAAGCTTTGTATTGGGTGACGTAGGCACAGGCAAGACTACTCTATCCCGGAAGCTTTTTCATATGTTAAAGGAAAGAGAGGATATTATTTTTCATATGTTAATGGATCCCACATATGATACCGAGCAAATCTTTTTGGATTCTTTAATCAGGACTTTTAACCTCCAGCATAACCAGCCTTTTACTTCCATACTTGACTACAAAGAAGCGTTAAAAAAATACCTTTTCCAAAAAGGCATAGAGGAAAATAAAATTGTCGTCTTATTGATAGACGAGGCGCAAAAATTAAATCCTCTTTCTTTGGAAGTTTTGCGCGTCCTTTTAAATTATGAGACAAACGAATATAAGCTTCTGCAGGTTGTCCTGCTGGCGCAGATGGAACTGCTGCCCAAATTGCGCGAGATGAAAAATTTTTGCGACCGCGTAAGTTTAAAACATATTCTTAATCCGCTGGACCAGGAAGAGACGAAAGAGATGATAGAATTCAGGATAAGGCAGGCTGGTTATATCGGCCCGAGTTTTTTTGACGACGAGGCTATAACGGCGATATACCGGTACACGCAGGGTTATCCCCGCAGGATCGCGATGTTTTGCCATCATGCGCTAAAGACCCTGGTGATGGAAAACAAGCCGTTTGTAGATGCGGCGTTAATAAATGAATTAATATCCAGGGATGTTAAAATAAGCGTATAAAAAATGGTACATGAAGATAAAGTTACACCTGAAGAAAGATTGTTAAAAATAATAGAGAGCCCGGCCGGCAATACGCCTAAGATCAGACCGCCTGTGCCTAAGGGCAGGGTGAAGTTATCTTTCATCGGTAAACCGGTTGCGCGGTTTAAGGGTATACGGATAAACAGGGAGGCCTTTGGCAAAATAAACCTCGCCGGGGTCAACAAGATGGCGCTGTATTTATGCGGCTTGTTTACGTTTTTTTCGTTGTTTGTTTTTATCAGGGAGGGATTTGCGCTAAGGGCGCGTTTTGAAAAAATTAAAACGCAGGCCCCAACTGAAATAGCGGCACAGAGTTCGCTACTCGACATTGATATGGATATTAGCAGTTTGCTGGCAGCATCCAAGCGGCACGATATCTTTTCTTTGGCGCCTAAGGCAATTCAGGCAGAGAGCCCCGCAGGCCAGCAAGCCGTTTCCGCTGCTGCCGCCGGTAACATTAAACTCGTGGGCATAATATGGTCGGATAATCCGCAGGCGATGATAGAGGACACCAAGGACCAGAAGACATACTTGTTGAGCGCGGGCGAAAGCTTTATCAATTTTAAGGTTAAAGAAATTTTTCCGGACAAGGTTATAATGGAAAGCCAGGGCAAGGAGATGGAATTAAGATGAAGCGTTCAGGTATTATAATTTTGCTATTATGTTTTTATGCCGCCGCGGCGTTTGCATCCGGGGTGGACCCGCAAGCGCCCCAACCGGAGGCAAAGAAAGCGACTATAGATTTAAGAGGCATCAACATATTGGATTTTTTCAAAATCTTTTCCAAAAAAATGAACGTAACCATTGTGCCAAGCAAAGACATTTCTGGAAAAATCAATATGCTGCTTAATGACATCGCATTTGAGGATGCGTTTGACCTTATTATTGTCAGCCAGGGCCTTGCCTGCGAACGAAACGGCAGCGTCATAAATATCATGGCATCAAATGAATACGAAAAATTATACGGAAGAAAATATAACGAGAAAAGAAAATTCAGGGCTTTTAAAATGGGTTACGCAAAGCCGTCGGCGGTTTTTTCTGTCCTCGGCGAGATAAAATCCGATATAGGCAAGCTCATACTGGACGAGCCTTCGGCGACGATATTCGTTATAGACACGCCCGAGAGGATTAGCCTGATAGAGGCCGCTGTAAGCGAATTAGACCAGATTCCGCAGACCGAAATTTTTCAACTGCAGTACGCAAAGTGCGAGGACATAAAGCCCCATTTGGAAGGGCTGATAACCAAGGGGGTCGGCGAACTGGTGACGGATAACCTTTCAAACAAGATTATAGTTTCGGATTTGCCGGATAAATTAAAAAGGATGGATAGGATTGTAAGAGAGCTTGACGCTGAGCCGTTACAGGCGGTTATAGAGTGTAATATAGCCGAAATCACCATAAAGGATGAATACCAGCGCCAGATTAATTGGGAGGCGATATTTGAAAATTTTAAAAACATGGATTTGACAGGCACTTTTCCCGTAGGCGCGTCCTGGTCGGTTTCACCGACAATGTCAACCGCCAGCCAGTTGGTAAATGTAGGTACTTTGAATAAGGACCATTTTACCACGGCGCTGAAATTTTTAGAGACGCTCGGAGATACTAAAATATATTCTCATCCGGAGTTGTTGGTGATGAGCGGCCATGAAGGCAGTATACTTGTGGGTTCGCGTGAGGCGTATGTTATCCAGACCTTAAGCCAGGCGGCGGGCAGCACAATAAGCGCAGAGGATATCCAGTTTATCGACGTAGGAATAAAACTCAATGTGACACCCCAGATAAACCGCCGCGGCTTTATAACAATGAAGATTAAGCCGCAGGTAAGTTCGGTCAGGGAGACGGTTACAACTACGCTTGGCAGCCGTGTGCCTATCGTTGACACTACCGAAGTGGAAACTTCTGTAAAAGTTGCCGACGGCGTTATAATTATGATTGCCGGCTTGACTAAACAGGAAATGCGCGGTGACACTGCGGGCATACCCGGGTTTTCGCGCATGCCTATTGCGGACCTTGCTTCCGGCGCCGCAGCCGGGCTGAAGAAAAGGACGGAGTTTGTGGTGTTTTTGACGCCTCATATAGCAAGAAGTGATTCGTCCATAAGCGCCAAGCCTTTGAATATTGAACTGCAACTGCAGGATAAACTGAAGGGGATGAAAGTTGCTGAAACTTATTAGAACGCATAGGTTATTAATATATGCAATACCGATAGCGCTTCTTTTTTGCAGCCTGGTTATTTGCACGGCGCTCCAGGCAGCCGAAGGGGACCAGGCCTTGAGCGAGGAGAATGGCCAGGCGCCTGCCGAAGAA
>Ga0172373_10005306_pt1 | contig 17733 bp, 17 predicted proteins | sample Lak10m_2_FD_114546 | JGI IMG/M metagenome (GOLD analysis project Ga0172373, IMG submission 114546) | Freshwater microbial communities from Kabuno Bay, South-Kivu, Congo - kab_092012_10m | ecosystem: Environmental > Aquatic > Freshwater > Lake | place: Democratic Republic of the Congo...
ACCCAGAATCCCATCATCCCCATCGCCATCTGAACCATCTCGTCGGCGTGAGGGTGATACATGAATGTGCCTGGGCGACGGGCCTCGAATTCATAGACGAAGGTCTTGCCCGGAGGAATTCCCGGCTGGGTGAGCCCTGTGACGCCGTCCATGCCGTTGGGCAGTCTCTGACCGTGCCAGTGAACACTGGTGAATTCGCCCAGTCGGTTGGTGACGAAGATTCGCACCCGGTCGCCTTCAACCACTTCGATCGTCGGGCCCGGACTTTGCCCGTTATAGCCCCACAAATGGGCGCGAAAGCCTGGCGCCATCTCGCGCACCACGGGTTCTGCAATCAGATGGAATTCCTTGATGCCGCCGCGCATGCGCCAGGGCAGGGTCCAGCCGTTCAGCGTGACGACTGGCCGATAGGGGCGCCCGTTGGGCGGCTCGAGCGGCGCTTGCGTGGTGGCGCCGGTCTGGCTGATGGGTTCGGGCAGGGCGGCGAGCGCGACGCGGCTCACAGCGGCTGCGCTGACCGCTGCCCCTGCGATAGACGCACCGCCTAGAAATTTTCGTCGTGTGACCATGTCGAGTGTCCTTGTTGAGGGCGGCCGCTTTTAGTGCGGATTGGCGTGAGCGGGTGCGCTGTCCGGGCGTACCAGGGCCGATACGGCGGGCAGGGTGGCGCTGGGTCTGCCTATGAGCGCCATGTCCAGGTCGGCCTGAGCGAGCCAGAAGTCGCGGAGGGCATCGATCGCAGCGTTGACGCTTGCAATTTGTGCGCGCGCATCAGCCAGCAGTTCAAAGACGCCGATCAGCATGCCGTTGTAGCGAAGCAGATTTTCTTCGGCGATCCGCTGACGGAGCGGCACGATCTGCTCGCGGTGATAGCGCGCCATCTCCCAGGTACTCGCCCGGTTCGACCAGGCCTCCCGCACTTCCGAGCGGGCATTGATGGCGATGTCGGCGGCGCGATTGAGCGCCTGGCGATAGACCGCCTCAGCGCGCGCGAGCCGGGCCTGTCCACTATCGAAAATCGGCAACTCCAGGCTGATCTCCCATCCAGTCTTGTCGGGGGCTTCATTGGAGCGCTCGCGCTCAAGGCCAATCTCCAGGACATTGATGAAACGGGTCGCGCGAGTGAGCCCCAGCGCGCTTGCCGTGCGTTCAGCGGCGAGTCGTGCGCCCTGTACATCGAGGCGTTGCGAGATGGCGAGCGCCTCGAGCGCTGTTCGCTCATCCAGTGCAGCGGGCAGGTCGGGCAAGCGCTCGGGCAGGCGGTAGGCGGTCTGCGCGCCCCATAGGCCCATCAGCCGCGTAAGCCGTTCACGGCTTGCTTTCTGAGCCTGTTCGGCACGCGCGAGATTGAGTGTGGCATCGGCCTGGAACGACTGTTCACGGGCATGCTGCAATTTGTTGAAGTTGCCCGTGTCGGCCATTCGTCGGGCCAGTTCCGCGCTGACTTCCGCGGCTTCCATCACCTGTCGCGCATAGCGCACCGACTCTGTCGAGGCAACTGCCAACACCCATGCCTTACGCACCTCTGCGGCCTGCGTGACCGCGCGAAGTGCGGTCTCGGCCTGTAACTGCGCAACCCGTCTGGATTCGACCTCGGCAGCCAACGGCAGCGCCAGCAGTCGTGCGAGATTGAAATGGAAGGCAAGACCGCTCTCGATCTCGGCGCCTCGCTGGGTGCGCCCGATGCTGATCCCGGGGTTGGGCAGGCTGAGCGCGCGGATTCGATCCGCTTCGGCAATCCCCAGTTCATCCAAGGCGGCCTGCAGACCTCGATGGTTGAGGAGCGCAAGTTGCACAGCGTCATCAGCCGCGAGCGGTCGCGAAAGGAGGGCGCTCACGCGCTCATCGATCAGGCGTCGATGGTTCTCATCGCGCGCCCATTGCAGATCCTTGTTCAGGTGCTGACGAACGGTCTGATTGACCTGATCAAAGCCCGAGTCAGGGCGGGGGCTGGCGCAGCCGGCAAGAAGTGCAGTCGCCAACAGCGCCGCCGGTAGGTGCCGGATCGTGTGCTTCCTGAAAGATGCGAGGTTCATGTCTGGCTCCGCGTATCAGGGGTGGTTGTGGCCTGTCGCAGGCTTCGCTGGTGCTGTCTGAGTGGGTGAACCACCGGGAGCGGCCTGGGGCGGTTGTGATGGCTTTGCCTCGCGGGCGTAGGTGCGCCAGCCGCCGATACGGTTCACCGTGTCGTTGGCCTCGCGCCACGACCCCACCTGCGTTTCCGTGAGCGAGGGCGCGTGGGTGAGGGCAGAGGAATGGCTGAACGCCGGCACGGGCGCTGCCGGGTCGAGCGGGTCGGGGCGGGCCGCCGCGATGGCGGGAAGCCACAGCAGCGCAGTGAGCACGCGGCTCGGGACGCGGCTGCGGCGTGGGCGGTACAACTGTGCAGGGAGGGACTTCATCCCTATCTCCTCGGATAGATGCTGCCATCGTTCGCCTGGCCCGATGAGGCCGGCGGATCATTACAGGGGAGCGGATGGGTAGCCTGAATGGCACTCACGGTGCCGACGCCGCTGGGGCGACGTTTGCGCAGGGCGTGAGTGCTCGGGAGTCAGGCGGCGGCGATCGGTCGGGGAGGGCGTTCGAGCACGTGTGGGGCCACGCTGCGGAACCGCGTGTCGCTCGCGGGGGGCGTGCTGCTGACGCCCGCTGGCGGCGCGATGGAGAGCGACGATGGAATCAGCAGGAGGCAGCACAGCGCGCAGGCATGGCACGACGCATGACGATCGGATGAGTCGTGAGGCGCTTCGGCGGCGTGACAGTCTGGGCAGGCCGGGGAGACGTGGTGACCGCAATCGGGTCGGGAGGGCAACGATGCGTGAGTGGCAAGGGCGTGATGGTCAGCCCCCATGTGAGGCACGCCCTCGCCGTGCTGCGTTTGGGCAACCGACCTTTCGTGCGTCGGGTCCGCGTTCGGCACGTGCATGCGCAACATGCCCGCCATGGCCTGCATCGGCAGGATCAGCATCAGGCACCAGCACACAAGACGGCGAATCGTGTCAGTCATCAGACGCTCTGAGTTGCACTCAGTTTAAGCCAAGCTCACTCAACCCTGAAAATGGCTTCGCCACGGACGGGGCGATCGGTATAATGCGCCGAAATATTGTTAGATGTCTAATCATTCCGGGAGTCGCCAGCATGATGACCGCCGAAGACAATGATCTCCTTTGCCGCGTAGTCGGCGATGCGCCAATGGGGCAGCTGATGCGCAGGCATTGGCAGCCTGTGTGTCTGAGCGAGGAGGTGCTCGATCCCGACAGCCCGCCCGTCAAGGCGCGCGTCTTCGGTGAAGATCTGGTGGTGTTTCGCGACAGCGACGGTCGGGTGGGCGTGCTTGATGAGCGCTGCCCGCACAGGCGGGCATCCCTCGTCTACGGCAGAAACGAGGAGGGCGGGCTGAGGTGCCTTTACCACGGCTGGAAATTTGATGTGTCGGGCAAGGTGCTCGAGATGGTTTCCGAGCCGGCCGCGAGCGGCTTTGCCGACCGCATTACCCACCGCAGCTATCCGTGCCTGGAATGGGCGGGGTTGGTATGGGGCTGGTTCGGTCCGGCCGACCAGGTGCCAGAGTTTGTACCGCCGCGCTGGGCGCCCACGGCCGAAGCACGGGTCAGCATTGCCAAGGTGCTCATCCCCTGCAACTGGGCGCAGATTCTCGAGGGCGCCATCGATTCTGCCCACAGCTCAAGCCTGCATTCGTCGGACATGGTGCCGGCCCGTGTTGACGGCGCCAAGGCCACCTCGCAGCTCTGGCTGCGGCCCTCCACTGACAAGGCGCCGCGCCTGCAGGTGGACATGGACACCTATGGCTTTCGATACGCGGCCATCCGACGTCCGATCAAGGACGCGGCCTCACACGACTACATTCGCTCCACCGTATTTGTGGCGCCCGCCACCGTGCTCATTCCGCCAAACAATCTCTACAACGTCGCCAACATCAATGTGCCGATGGACGACACCAACACGGCCTTCTACTTCATCGCATGGGGCCATCCGTCGCAGACCCCCGAGGTTGAAACCTGGCGCAAGTTTCTCCGCCAGACCGTGGGCGTCGACCTCGACAGCGAATACCGTCCGCTTCGTACCGAGGCCAACCGCTTCTGGCAGGATCGCCAGGCAATGAAAGCGGGCAATTTCACCGGCATCACGGGCTTTCCGAATCAGGACATTGCCATGTGGCTCACCATGGGGCCCATCGCCGATCGGCACAACGACCGTCTGGGGGCGAGCGACCTCGCCATTGTCGAGTTCCGGCGCCAGATGATTGCAGCGGTTCGGGCATTTGCCGAAGGCTCACCCGCAATCGGAACGGGTGATCAGGCGATTCCGGCGCAGGTCTGTTCCTACCAGGCGATCGTGCCCAAGAGTGTTGACTGGCGGGCGTTTGATGTGCGCTATGTCTGGCCCGATGGCACCGAGCGGCCCGAGCTCGAACCGTCGTACTCGGTGCGTGCCTGAGCGCCTCGCAGCCGTCGGCGTTCACTCGCCTTCACGAAATATTTGTGCGCTGATCTCGCGCCAACAGGAGATAGGGATTCATGAACAAGCTGCGTATTTCGGTGGCCGTGGGGGACTACGATCGCACCCGGCCTCTGGTTGATGGCCGCGTGCTGGTCGATGGCGCCGATCCCGTCTACATGCTGCTGTCGCCTGAAGAAATGTTCTTCCGGTCCATGAGGCATGAATCCTTTGATGTGTGCGAGCTCTCGTTTTCAAGCTATTCGGTACGTACGGCGAGGGGCGATTGTCCCTATGTGGCCATTCCGGTGTTTTTGTCGCGGATGTTTCGCCACACTGCCATCTATGTGCGCAAGGACCGCATCAAGCGGCCGGAAGATCTGAAAGGCCGGCGTGTGGGATTGCCCGAGTATCAGCTCACCGCCAACGTGTGGGCGCGTGCCCTCCTGCAAGACGACTACGGTGTGGCGCCCGAGGACATTCACTGGGTGCGAGGGGGAATTGAAACCCCGGGGCGCCCGGAAAAAATCTCGCTCAGCCTGCCGCCCGGTGTGGTGGTTGAATCAGCGCCGGAAGGCCTCACCATCAGCGAGCTGCTGAACCGGGGCGAGATTGATGGTTTCATGGCGCCGCGACCGCCCGCGCGCGACGCACTCGCCAATCCAGCGATTGGCTGGCTGTTTGATGACCCGACTGCGGCCGCGAAAGACTACTTTCGCCGCACCCGAATCTTTCCGATCATGCATGTGGTGGGCGTGCGAAAAACCCTGGTTGAAGCCCATCCGTGGCTGCCCGGTGCGCTTCAGAAGGCGTTCACGCAAGCCAAGGATGTGGCACTCGAGGCGCTCAACGACGCCTCGGCCACCAAGGTGACCATGCCTTTTGTCGAAGAGCAGTTGAAGGCCGCGCGCGACACGCTGGGCCCGGATTACTGGTCTTACGGGGTGGCGGGTAACGAGGTCACCATCGACACTTTTCTTCGTCACCACCACTCGCAGGGCCTGTCGTCTCGCCGTCTGAGCGTGGAGGAAGTGTTTCACCCGTCTACTTACGAGAGCTACGCGATCTGAGCGCGGGCCCGCCCGGCGGACCGTCTTCATCGTCTGCCAGGTTCTCGATCATGGCGAGCAGCGTGCGGCGCGTGCTCGCCACGGTGTCGGCATCGAGCCCTCGCATGCTGACCCGATTCACCTCGATGGCAAGCGGCACCAGCTGCTTTTCAAGGGCTCGTCCAGCCGGGGTGAGAAAGACATGCATGTTCTTGCGGTTCCCCGCAATCTGCCTGCGCACAACCAGGCCCTTCTCCTCCATGGCCCTCACCGCGGTGAAGGTGGTGGGTTCCATCACGCCCGCCTGCTCGCTCAGCTCGCGCTGGGTGAGGCCATCGCGGGTCCAGAGCACGCGCAGAAACGTCCAGTGGCCAAACGAGACATCAAGCGGGGCCATTCGCTGCTGAAGCGCCCGCATCTGCGCCCGGGCGACGTCGCGCACCAGATGCGCCATCCGGTCATTGGGCACGGCTTCGCGCCAGTGGCGGAGGATGCTCCCGGCGGGGTGGTCGCGGCTCATGCTGCGCCGTTGGCGGACGGAGAGAGGGCGGGCGCGACCTGACGCGACAGCGCGATGTCGCAGCCACGACGGTCGCTTTCAAGCAGTGCAAGGCAGGCCTCCACGGTGGCTCGCGACCAGCGGCCGTCGTGAAGCGGTGCAATGCCGTCGTGTGCCACGGCGCAGAGTTCGTCTATCACTTCCGAGCGCGCCACCACAGGCGTGGGTGCGGAAATGAAGCGTGCGCCTTCCTCGTTGATCAGCTCGACCCCATGGGGCGTGAGGCGCAGGTCGCCCCGCTCGCCGCAGACCAGCGTGGGACCGAAATGCTGCCAGGCCGCGGGCGGCCCCTTTCGCGCGGGCTGGTATTGGCTACCTCCAAAGTTGCGCTCGGCCTTGAACGCCGCCTCGGCGGCTTCATCGGTGACCGCGCGCAGCCGGGCTCGCGTCTGCTGATGCGCTCGCTCGGGCTTGGGCTCGCCGAGCTCGCCGATTCCGTCCATCAGGGTGTCGGTGTCAAAGAAACCGTAGCCGTTATAGGTGACGTTGGCGAACGCGCCGTCTTCAAAGAACAGAAGCGCGGTGTAGGCGCCCTCGGTGGGCCGCGCCGGATCCCAGCGGCCGGCGGCCGCTCGCACGCTGCGGATCCGGCCACCGGCCAGGAGTCGAACGATATCGAGCTGGTGCGCGGCCTGACTGAAGGCCACGCCGCCTCCGCGGGTCGTGTCCATTTCTTCTGGTCGGCGGGGCCGATACAGAAAATCGGTGAACTGCATGGCGTGCACCATACGCACCGGCCCGATCGCGCCCTGCCTGATCAGCTCGAGCGCGAGACGCACCGGCGCGTTATGACTGTGACTGTGCCCCACGATGAGTTGCACGCCCGCACGCTCACAGGCCTCGACCATGGCGTCGCAGTCGGCAAGCGTGAGCGCCATGGGTTTTTCCACCAGCACGTGACGGCCGTATCGCGCAGCGAGCTGCACATGTTCAGCGTGCAGGCCATGCGGGGTGGCAATGTAGACCCACTCCACGTCGGGGTCGGCGCAGACTGCCTCGGGCGTGTCATGCGAACGGCCGCCGAATTCGCGGGAAAAGAGTTCGCGTGCCCCCGGGCGTGGGTCAAAGGCCGCCACCAGTCGGATTCGGGGGTCGGCGGCAAAGGTGGGCACCATCAGCGTGAAGGCCCGACCCATGCCGAGCACGCCCAGGCGAAGCGGGGCAGTCATCGGTCAATCTCCAGTCGCTCGCTTCGCGCGCGCGACACGCACACCATGATGTGGCTCGCATGTTCCTCGGGCAGCAGCACAAGATCGCGGTGATCCGCCTCTCCCGACAGCAGCGCCGTCTTGCACGAACCGCAGGTGCCGCTTTCGCATGAACTGGGAATGGTGATCCCCTGTTCTCGAGCGACCTCGAGGATGGTGCGGCCAACAGGAACCTCGAATTCAAGCCCGCTGCTCCGACAGGCCACCACAAACGCGCGGTCGTCGGCGCGTGCGGCAGTATCGACGCCAAAGCTTTCGAAATGCACGGCGCTCGATGGCCAGTGGCCCGTCATGTCGCGAACCGCCTCCATCAGTCCCGCCGGCCCACAGCAGTACACATGCTGGCCGCTGACGCTTCCGGGCTTTTCAAGCAGGGGCCAGAGGTCGAATGCGCGATCCGGATCGCCCCCATCATGGTGCAGCGTGACGCTGGCCTTCAATTCCGGGGAGGCGAGCTGATCGGTGAAGGCAGCTGATTCGCGGTCTCGAGTGAGGTAGATGAGCCTGAAGCGGCGAGTGCCTTCTTCTGCGAGCGCCAGCGCCATGGCAAGCATGGGCGTGATGCCGATACCGCCTGCAATCAGAAGAAAGCTGCGCCCGCGGTCGTCCAGCGGAAACTGGTTGACGGGTGCACCAATCTCAAGGGTGTCGCCGGGCTTGAGCGTGTCGACCATGCTCGCCGAGCCGCCGCGGCCGGCCGCCTCTCGCTTGACAGCGATCAGGTACCGGCCACTGTCGGACTCGGCGCCGCAAAGCGAATACTGGCGCATGACGCCGGCCGGTGTTCGAACCGGAATGTGCGCTCCGGCAGTAAACGCAGGCAGCGTGCGGTCGTTGGTTTCCCGCAGTTCATACTGCACGATATCGCGCGCCACAGGCTCGGCTGCCGTGACTCGAACGGGAAATAGGGATGGGCTTTCGCCAGGGGTAGGTATCATCGCGGTCACTGCAGTTAATCGGCAATTATCTTAGGTAACTAAACATCGCGCAAATGTTCGCGCGGTCCCCCGGGAGACTTCTCATGCGAATGCTTCGTTCCATATCTGCTGCGTTTGCTCTGGCGCTTGCACCGCTCGTGGCGTTTGCGCAGTCGGCAGCCCCCGCTGGCTACCCCTCCAAACCTATCCGCCTCATTGTTCCGTACGCAGCCGGCGGGCTTCCTGATTCGGTCGCACGCACTGTTGCACAGCGCCTCACCGAGCGCATGGGCCAGTCGGTGGTGATCGATAACCGTCCGGGGGGCAATGGTGTGATTGCCTTCCAGGTGCTGCAACAAAGCAGTCCGGCAGATGGCCATGCTTTCATCGTGTCGGATGGATCGATGCTGTCCATCACGCCGCTGGTCAACCGGCAGGTGCCTTACCAGGTGGGCAAGGACATTCTTCCGGTGTCGCTCATCGCCCGCTCGCCGCTTTTTGTGGTCGCGCATCCTAAAACCGGCGTGACCAGCTTCCAGCAGTTCATTGACCTGGTGAAGTCAAAGCCCGACGAGTTCACCTATGGCTCATCGGGAATCGGCAGCACCCATCACCTCACCATGGAGGCACTGAAGGCCGCACTCGATCTCAAGGTCCGCCACGTGCCGTTCCGCGGTTCGGGTCAGTCCACGCCGGCGCTGGTTGGCGGGCAGGTGGAGTTTTCGGTGGCGGCGCTGCCCTCGATGGCGGGCTTTGTGAAAGCTGGGCAGGTTCGCATCCTGGCGAGCAATGCTGCGAGCCGTTCGCCGCAGGCACCCGATGTGCCCGCGATCGCGGAGGTGGTGTCGGGATTTGACTTTGCCGTGGTGATTGGTGCCATGGCTGCCGCAGGTACGCCGCAATGGGCGATTGATCGACTCGCTGGCGAAATCGCCCAGGTGGTGAAAATGCCAGAAGTCATCCGTACCTTTGACGCCGCCGTGATCGAGGCGGTGGGAGCGGGGCCTGGCGATTACGCCAGGGTGATCGCCCGCGAAAATGAACTGATGGCGCGGGCAGCCAAGGCTGCCGACCTGAAGCCGGAGTGACCTCGTGACTGCACGCATCCAGACGAGTACCAGGGCTTGATCGCCGCGATTTTCGATTCGGCATTTCCGTGGCCCCTCTTTCTTGGCGCGCTCTTCGCCGGGGGGCTGGTGAAGGGGGCGCTCGGCGTGGGGCTTCCGCTGGTGAGCACGCCGCTTCTGGGCCTCGGGCTTTCGAGTTATCAGTCCATTTCGCTCTTGGCTGCGCCGGTGGCGCTATCGAACCTCTATCAGGCGATCGATGGCGGACGGATTGTTGAAACACTCCGGCGATTTGGCGGCCTCATCATCGCGCAGTTCATCGTCACCATCCTCACAGTCAAGCTCACGCTTGCCCTGTCGGCGGCGCAGTTGAATGATCTTCTTGCCATCGCTCTGCTGCTCGCTGTGGCCTCCATGGTCTGGCAGCCCACGCTGTCCATCAGCCGCGAGCGGGAAGCCAAGGTGGGTGTGGTGGTGGGGTTGCTGGCCGGCATTCTGGGCGGCGTGTCCTCGCTCACCGGACCGGTCACGCTCACCTACCTGCTCGCATTGCGCCTGGATCGCGAGACCTTCGTCAGTTCCATCAGCACGATTTATTTCATCGCAGCCCTGCCTCTTTATGGCGCACTGATGTGGTATGACCGCATGACCAGTGTCGATCTGGTGCTGTCGGCGGTTGGATTGTTACCGATGGCGGCCGGCCTTGCGATTGGCAAGCGGGTTCGATACCGTCTCAACGAACAACTGTTTCGCAGGCTGCTTCTTGCCTTCCTGACCCTTCTTGCCCTGATCCTGCTCTTCAAATGAATTCGCCCGCCCCGCTTGAATGGAACGACGCCCTCTTGCTTGGCTATCCAGCCATGGACAGGCTTCATGAGGCGTTTGTTTCGGAGGTGGAGGCGCTTCGCAGCGCGCCTGATGATCAGCTCGCTGCGCGCCTTGCGCAGGTACGCGATCATCTTGAAAGCCATTTCGGTCAGGAAGACAAGTGGATGCGCGAGACCGAATTTCCTCCGCGTGACTGCCATATCGACGAGCACGCTGCTGTGTTGAACTCGGTGCGCGAGGTGCAGGCGCTGCTTGCCGAGGGCGGTCACTTCGATACCTGTCGCGGCCTGGCAGATGAGCTTGCCCGCTGGTTTCCCGGTCATGCCGATTATCTGGATTCAGCGCTTGCCGCCTGGATGTGCAAGCGCCGCCATGGCGGCAAGCCGGTCGTGGTTCGTCGCACCATCACCTCGGGCGAACCCAGCGCCTGACCAGGAGTCCACTATGAATGACAACGCTTTTGTGAACCGTTTCCAGCCGGCGCGCCGCCAGCTTGTTGCGGCTGCGTCCCTGGGCGCCATGGGTTTGCCGGTTCTTGCGCAGTCATCCGGAGCAGCGTCCGACGACGGACTGGCTGCAGCGGTCGCAGCCACCCATCGCAGCCCGGTAAACCGCGCGCGCGATCGCTGGCGTCATCCGCTGGAGACCTTGCGTTTTTTCGGACTGAAGTCCTCGCAGACCGTGATTGAGGTGGCGCCGGGCGCGGGCTGGTATACCGAAATCCTCGCGCCGTGGTTGCGCGCTAACGGCCGGCTGATTGCGGCCCACTACTCGCAGTCGGATGCGAGCGAATATCGTCGCCGTTCACGCGCGGTGTTTGATGCTTTTCTCGCGTCCCGTCCCGAACTCTATGGCCGCGTCACCACGGTGACCCTGCCGACGGGTCCGCGGTTTACTGATGCCGGTATGCCGGCACAGGTGGATGCGGTACTCACCTTTCGTAACGCGCACAACTGGGTGACCGATGGTCATCTCGATGAGACGCTGAAGGCGTTTGCTTCGGTGCTCAAGCCGGGCGGGGTGCTGGGGGTGGTCGACCATCGCGCGCCCGCCGGAGCCTCGCTAGACTGGATGATCCGCAGCGGCTACGTGTCGGAGCAATTCATGGAAGAGCGCGCCCGCGCGGCGGGCTTCCGGCTTGATGCGCGAAGCGAGGTCAACGCCAACCCCAATGACAGCCGATACCACGCGAACGGCGTCTGGTCGCTGCCACCGAGCTTCCGCGGCGGCTCGGTCGATCGCGAGAAATTCGCTGCGATCGGCGAATCCGATCGCTTTACGCATCGTTATGTCCGGGTCTGAGCGAGAAGCAGGCAAGGCGGTGTCAGACGGACGCTGGCCGCGTGCCATCACGCTCGATCTCGACGACACGCTCTGGCCCATGCTTCCGGTGTTGAAGCATGCCGAGCGCACGCTTTCAAACTGGCTCGCCGCTCACGCGCCGGCCACGGCCGCGATGCTTGATGCCGAGATGCGTGTGGCCCTGCGGCGGGCGGTCATGGCCGATCACCCAGAGCGCTCGCATGACGTGGGGTTTCTGCGCCTGGAGCTGCTGCGCCGTGCGCTGCTCGGCGCGGGTGAAGACCCAGCGCTGGCGCAGCCCGCCTTCGATGTTTTCTTTGAGGCACGGCAGCAGGTGAGCCTTTATGACGATGTGCTGCCCGTGCTCGAGCGCTGGTCTTCCAGGGTGCCGGTGGTGGCGCTCACCAATGGCAATGCCGATCTGCGCCGAATCGGCCTGGCCCGGTTCTTTGCGGGTGTGGTGTCGGCGCATGAACTCGGTTGCGCCAAGCCCGATCCGCGCGCGTTTCACGCCGCGTGCGACATGGCGGGTACGGCGCCGTGCGACACCCTTCATATTGGTGACGACCCGGCCCTGGATGTTGAAGGCGCCCGGGCAGCGGGACTGCAGTCCATCTGGCTGCTCCGCCCAGAACTCAGCGAGCGTCATGCCGGGCATGCGGCTGCGGCGCAGTCAGTAACCAGCCTCCACGACATCGATCGCGCGCTCGGTAGCGACTGACCGATACAGATCTCAGCCCGGGCTCTTGCCTGCGGAACGCGACGCATGGCGTCGTTCCCAGGGTCGCTATGATCAGGCTCGTGCTTCACGCCACGAGGAGTCCTTCGATGCCCCGCAAAACCCCTGATCAGTTGCGTAGCGCGCGCTGGTTTGCGCCCGATGATCTGCGCTCGTTCGGCCACCGCTCTCGCCTCATGCAGATGGGCTACTCGCACGCCGACTGGGTGGGTAAGCCCGTGATTGCGATCGTGAACACCTGGAGCGACATCAATCAATGCCATGGTCACCTCCGACAGCGTGCGGAGGACGTACGGCGCGGGGTGTTGCAGGCGGGTGGGCTTCCCATCGAGCTGCCCGCCATCAGCCTGTCCGAGCCCATCGTCAAACCCACCACCATGCTGTATCGCAATTTTCTGGCGATGGAGACCGAAGAACTGCTTAGGAGCCACCCCATTGATGGTGCGGTGCTGATGGGGGGCTGCGACAAGACCACGCCGGGTCTCACCATGGGCGCGCTCAGCGCCGGTCTGCCCTTCATCTTCGTCCCGGCCGGCCCGATGCTGAGCGGCCAGTGGCGAGGGCAGACGCTTGGCTCGGGTTCGGACGCCTGGAAGTACTGGGACGAACGACGTGCGGGGCGCCTGTCGGAAGAGGCCTGGCGTGAAATTGAAGGCAGCATCTCACGCAGCCACGGCACCTGCATGACCATGGGTACGGCGGCCACCATGATGGGAATCGCCGAGGCGGTAGGCCTCACCCTTCCTGGCGCATCAAGCATCCCCGCGGTCGATTCGGCGCATATCCGAATGTGTGGTGACAGCGGCCGGCGCATCGTTGATATGGTCTGGGAAGATCTCAGCCCTGCCGCCATGCTGACGCGAGCAAATTTCGAGAACGGCATTGCCTGCGCGATGGCCATGGGGTGCAGCACCAACGCCATCATTCATCTGATTGCCATGTCGCGCCGGGCGGGTCATCCCGTGACGCTGGATGACTTTGATGCGGCCAGTCGGACGGTGCCAGTGATTGCCAATATCCGGCCAAGCGGCGAGCGCTATCTGATGGAAGATTTTCACTACGCAGGGGGGCTGCGAGCCCTCCTGGCCACCGTGCGCGAGCATCTCCGGCCAGAGGCCCTCACGGTCAACGGCCGCACCCTGGTCGACAATATCTCGGGTGCCGAGCCTTCCAACCGCGACGTGATTCGCCCGCTCGACAATCCCATTTATGCGGAGGGTGCGCTCGCTGTTCTGCGCGGCAATATCGCGCCCGATGGTGTGGTGATGAAGCCGAGCGCCTGTGCGCCGCGCCTTCTCCGTCATGTCGGTCGCGCCCTGGTGTTTGATGATTACCCCAGCCTCAAGCGCGCCACCGATGATCCTGATCTTGATGTCACCGCCGACGACATTCTGGTGCTGCGAAACGCCGGCCCCCTGGGCGCAGGCATGCCGGAGTGGGGCATGCTGCCTATCCCGGTGAAGCTCGTGCGGCAGGGGGTCAGCGACATGCTGCGGCTGTCCGACGCCCGCATGAGTGGCACCAGCTACGGGGGCTGTCTTCTTCACTGCGCGCCCGAGGCCGCGATCGGGGGACCTCTTGCGCTGGTCAGGACCGGTGACCGCATCGCGATCGATGTCCCGGCGCGCCGCATTCATCTCGAGGTGAGCGATGAAGAGCTCGCGCGCCGCCGCTCCGAATGGCAGGCGCCAGCGCCGCGCTGGCAACGGGGCTACGGCTGGATGTTCAGCCGCCATGTCCTTCAGGCCGATCAGGGTTGCGACTTCGATTTTCTCGAGCGCGATTTCGGTGATCCGGTGCCCGAGCCCGACATCTACTGATCACGCCTGATGGCCCGACCGCGTCTTTCGGGCGTTGGTCTGGCTCCTCGGCTACCATTCGGGTCGGAACGGATGGGGGCGGCCTTGAACGACAATTTTTCTTCGACGCAGACGGTTCGCAAGGCGGTCGTGCCGACTGCGGGTGGGGTGGTGGCGGCGCAGCATCGCGCTGCGGCTGAAGCGGGCGCGGCGGTGCTGGCCGCCGGGGGCGATGCGGTGGATGCCGCGGTCGCCACCTCGTTTGCCCTGGGGGTCGTCGAGCCCTGGATGAGCGGGGTCGCCGCAGGTGGCTGCATGGTGATCTGGCGGGCCGGTGAGCGGCGCGCACGGGCCGTCAATTTCGGGATGCGCTCGCCGCGCAACCTCAACCCGGCTCACTATCCACTCACCGGAGAGGGCATCAATACCGACCTCTTCGGCTGGCCCTCGGTTCTCGAGGATCGCAATGTCCAGGGGGCTACGTCGGTTGCTGTCCCTGGCGTCGTGGCGGGCATGGCGCTCGCGCACGGGGAGTACGGTCGTCTTGCGTGGCGGGAGCTCGTTGAGCCAGCGGTGGCGCTGGCGCGCAAGGGGCTGCTTTGCGACTGGTATTCAGGACTGGTCACCGCGTCAAATGCCAAGGCGCTTGCAGCCGACCCCGACGCCGCCGCCATGTTTCTTGACGAAGGGAAGTGGCCGATACTGGGCGCATGGACCGGCGGCCCGGTGCGCCGGCTTGATCAGAGTCGGCTGGCCGATTCGCTGTCGCAGATTGCACTGAACGGCGCAGGCGCTTTCTATGGCGGCGACCTGGGTCGAATGCTTGCCGCCGATGTCATCGCCAAGGGCGGTTTTCTCAGCGAACATGATCTGGCCGACTATCGCGCAGAGTGGGTCGATCCGCTACGGCTTGAGCATGCGGGCGGTGTCATCTGGGCCGTGCCGGGCCTCACCGGTGGCCCCACCTTTGCTCGCGCGCTGGGGGCGCTTGATTTCGCGTCAGACCGCGAATTCTCGCCTCACTCCCGGCCGGTGGAGCCGGCTCACTACCAGGCGATCGCGGCCGCCCTCAAGGAAGCTTTCGCGGCCCGCCTGGCCGAGATGGGCGATCATGAATCGGGCAAGGCGCCCGGCAGCACCACGCATTTCAGTGTGGTCGATCGGCACGGCAATATCTGTTCTGTCACACAAACCCTGTTGTCGATTTTCGGTGCGAGGGTGGTGTCGCCGTCCACCGGAGTGCTGCTCAACAACGGCATCATGTGGTTCGATCCGGTGCCCGGCAAGCCGAATTCACTGGCGCCGGGCAAGCGCTGTCTCGCCAACTATTGCCCGGTGATTGGCGCTGACAGGCAGCAGCGAATGTTTGCGCTCGGTGCGTCGGGCGGACGCAAGATTCTCGGCGCCGTGTTGCAGCTGGCCACCTTCATGTCCCGTTTTGGAATGAATCTGGAGGAGGCCTTTCATCAGCCACGAATCGACGTGAGTGGCCACCCCATTATTTCCGCCGACCCGACGCTGGGCGAGGCTACCCTCACTGCGCTGTCCGAGGTGTTGCCCGTTTCCCTCGCTCGGCGACAGGTGTATCCCTACGCGTTCGCATGCCCCGCGGGGGTCTTGCGCGAGGGCCAGCTCAATAGCGGCTGCACCGAGATCATGTCCCCCTATGGCGACGCAGTAGCCGAGCCAGGGGTCTCCTGACCGTGGCGGCATCGGGCGCGCTTTTTTCGTGGTGGACGGTGGGCTTTCCACTGATGGGTACCGCCGCGCTCGGCGCCTCGGTCGCGGGGCTGCAATTGCCCATTGTTGCGGTGGTTGTGCTCCTGATTGGCTGCACGTTTTCAGCGGTTCATCACGCCGAGACGCTTGCGCACCGGTTGGGCGCCCTGTTCGGCAGCCTGGTGCTGGCCCTTGCAATCTCTATCATCGAGGCCGGTCTGATCGTTTCCATGATGCTGGCGGGCGATCAGCCAGCGCTTGCTCGCGACTCCATTTTTTCAGCGCTGCTGATTGCGCTCAATGGCATCCTGGGCGTCTGTCTGCTTCTGGGCGGTGGCCGTCACTACGAACAGAATTTCAGGGTCTCCGCCTCCAACGCGTTCCTGGCCGTTCTGGTGCCACTCTCGATGCTCACCATGGTGCTGCCGTCGTTTACGGTAAGCGCCCCCGGGCCCGTGTTCACGCGCGCTCAGTTGATCTTTGTCGCAGCGATTTCGTTTGTTCTCTATGTGCTGTTTCTCTACGTGCAGCTGGTGCGGCACCGAAGCGATTTCGTCGCCGACCATGAGGTGGTATCGAATGCGCCACGACCCGGTGGCCGTGATTCGCTCCTCGCCATGGCCCTGCTCCTGATCGCGCTGGTGGCGGTGGTGCTGCTTGCCAAGATGCTTTCGCCGGTCCTCGAAAAATCGGTTGAGGCCGCCGGGTTGCCCAAGGCGCTGGTGGGCGTGGCCATCGCCCTGCTGGTCCTGATGCCCGAGGGACTCACCGCCATCAAGGCGGCCAGCCACAATCGCCTTCAGACTGCGCTCAACCTCACACTCGGATCCGTGCTCGCCTGCGTCGGGCTCACGATTCCCGCCGTGGCGATCACGGCGCTGATCACCGGGCAGCCACTGCATCTGGGCCTGAGCGAGCCTATGGTAGTGCTGCTGCTCACCACCTTCCTCACCCTGTCGTTCACGCTCAATACAGGTCGAAGCACGGTGCTTGAAGGCATTGTGCATCTGGCAATCTTCGCCGCGTTCATCCTCTTCACCATGCTGCCCTGACCGTATGCGCGCTTCCTCCACCAAACCCTCCAGGCCGGCTGTCATGCGATTCATCCATCTCTGCATGGCCGCGTTGCTGGCAGGCACTTTCTTCCTGGCTTCGCTACCCGTCTTCGCGCAAGACTTCCCGCCCAAGCGTGGCATCACGCTGCTGGTGGGATTTGCTGCCGGGGGTGCGGCTGATACAGCGGCCCGCATCATTGCCCGGCGTCTATCCGATAACCTTGGTCAGACCGTGTCGGTTGACAACCGACCGGGTGCGGGCGGCAACATCGCGCACCAGATGACCGCTGCCGGTCCGACCGATGGCAGCCTGATTCTGCTGGGGACAATCGGTCCGCTTTCGATTGCGCCGCATCTGATGAAAACGGGCTATGACGCGGCTGCCGATTTTGCGCCGCTCACCATGGCGGTGAATTTTCCGAATGTGCTGGTGGTGCATGCTGGCGCCGGCATCAAATCATTCAGCGAATTCATCGATGCGGCGCGACGTCAGCCGGGCCGCATCGACTTTGCCTCCACCGGCCCCGCGTCGGCATCGCACCTGGCGGGTGAGCTCCTGAATGCCATGGCAGGCATAGAGACCGTGCATGTTCCCTACAAGGGTGGCGCGCCGGCCCTGGTTGATATTCTCGCCGGCCGGGTGACATCGTGGTACGCCACCATGTCGACCGCGCAGCAGCATATCGAGTCGGGAAAACTCATTGCACTTGCCTCAACCGGACTGAAGCGACATCCGTCGCTTCCCAACATACCGACCATCGCCGAGTCCGGGTTCCCAGGCTTTAATGCCACCAACTGGTATGCGTTCATCGCCAGCGCCAAGGCGCCACGCGAAGTGCTTGATCGCTGGCATACCGAACTCGTGCGCGTGCTGGATAACGCGGAAGTGGCCGAGGCGCTGGGGCGCCACGGATTCTGGCCAACGCCCACCAGCCGCGCCGAGCTGGGTGAGTTCATTGCGCGTGAATATAAAACCTGGGGCAAGGTGATCCGTGAGCGCAACATCAGTGGTCGCTGAGCCGATTTTCGCTAT
>Ga0172373_10005307_pt1 | contig 17729 bp, 15 predicted proteins | sample Lak10m_2_FD_114546 | JGI IMG/M metagenome (GOLD analysis project Ga0172373, IMG submission 114546) | Freshwater microbial communities from Kabuno Bay, South-Kivu, Congo - kab_092012_10m | ecosystem: Environmental > Aquatic > Freshwater > Lake | place: Democratic Republic of the Congo...
AAGCTGGCTGAAGCTAGCCAATAGGCTGAAATTGAATGCCAGTGTTAGCGGATAAACTTATCCTGCGCTTGCAGCTTATTTTAGACGCTAAGTTGGCGCGTATGGGCAACATGCCCCGTCCGGCTCGGAGTGCGCAGGTGCATGGCTCGCATCCTACACTTACAAATCTTTGCTTAAACTTTTTCTTTCCCTGCAGGTTTAATCAAGCGTATCCCCAGTTCCTTCAACTGCTCATCGCTAACAAGCGCCGGCGCACTGACCAAAGGGCAGGCCGCCGACTGGGTTTTAGGGAAGGCGATGACATCGCGGATGGAATGCGAGCCGGTCATCAGCATCACCAGGCGATCCAGGCCGAATGCCAGGCCGCCGTGAGGAGGCGCGCCGTATTTCAGCGCATCCAGCAGGAAGCCGAATTTTTCCCTGGCTTCGTCCTCTTTAATGCCCAAAATCTCAAATACGGTTTGCTGCATTGCGGGGCGGTTGATACGAATCGAGCCGCCGCCGACTTCGGTGCCGTTCAAGACCAGGTCGTAAGCGCGCGACAGGGCTGCGCCGGGATCGGCTACCAAGTCTTCTACTGAACAACTAGGCGCAGTAAACGGATGATGGATCGCGTTGTAACGTCCGGCTTTTTCATCCCAGGCAAACATCGGGAAATCGACAATCCAGACCGGTTTCCAGTCGCCTTGCAACAGGTTCAGGTCATGCCCCAGCTTGACGCGCAATGCGCCCATCGCTTCGTTGACGATGTCGGCTTTGTCGGCGCCAAAGAATACCAGGTCGCCGGTTTGCGCGCCGGTCTTAGCCAGTACGCTAGCCCAGACTTCGGCAGGCGCAAATTTGACGATCGGCGACTGCAAGCCGTCGAGGCCGGCAGCCAGGTCGTTGACTTTGATATAAGCCAAACCTTTGGCGCCGTAAATGCCGACGAACTTGGTCAAATCGTCGATGTCTTTACGGCTTAAGTCGCCGCCCTTGGGCAGGCGCATCGCGACGACACGGCCTTTTGGGTCGTTGGCGGGGCCTGAAAAGACTTTAAAATCGACAGCCTTCATCTCGTCGGCTATATCGACCAGCTCCAGCGGGATGCGCAGGTCCGGGCGGTCGATGCCGAAGCGCGAGATGGCTTCCTGGTAAGTCATGCGCGGGAATACGGCATCGAGCTCGACATTGATAACTTTCGCAAACAACTGGCGGATCATTTCTTCCATAATCGCCATGATTTCATCTTCGTTCATGAACGAGGTTTCAATATCGAGCTGCGTAAATTCAGGTTGCCTGTCGGCGCGCAAATCCTCGTCGCGGAAACAGCGCACGACTTGGTAATAGCGGTCCATGCCCGCCACCATCAGGATTTGCTTGTATAACTGCGGCGATTGCGGCAGTGCAAAAAAGGCGTTTTCATGCGTCCGGCTGGGCACGATATAGTCGCGTGCGCCTTCCGGTGTGGCCTTGGTCAGGTAAGGCGTTTCGATTTCGAAAAACTCGTTATCGTCGAGAAAATTTCTCAAGACGCGCGTGACATCGCGGCGCACTTTCATTTTTTCCTGCATCGCAGAGCGGCGCAGGTCGATGTAGCGATAGCGTAGGCGCAGTTCCTCATTGACTTCGATATCGCTTTCCACAGGGAAGGGCGGCGTTTCGGATTCGTTCAGTACCTCGATGTGTCTTGCGAGCAGCTCAATCTCGCCGGAGTGCATATTGGGGTTGACGGTGCCGGCCGGGCGGTGGCGGACCAGGCCCGTCACTTTTAAAACATATTCACTGCGGACATGTTCGGCAATCGCAAAGGTTTCGGCGGCGTCGGGGTCAACGACGATTTGCACGATGCCGGCGCGGTCGCGTAAGTCGATAAAAATAACGCCGCCATGATCCCGGCGTCTATGTACCCAACCGCAGATGTCAACGGTTTCGCCTAGCTGTTGTGTATTGAGTTCTCCGCACTTGTGGGTACGCATAGTGTTTCCCTGTAATTTTGAAAAGGTTTATTTGGATGTTGCTATTGGCCTGGAAGCCGGCTTGTCAGTAAAACGTGTTTAAAAACGGCATCTGCTCATGGCTCGCAATCTTTCGTAGATACGCACCGCGTACTGCGGCATTAATTTTTATCATAATTCTATAAAGGTGCGCGGTGCGTACCCTACATAAAAAACCGAAACTTGACGGCGTTGGCTATGGGGGCTCTTAATTGCTCTTGCAGCCGGCGGTGCCGCATGCCGACGAGCCGCAAGCCGGTGCAGGCGATTCTCCCGCGACATTTTTCTTGGCGCCGCTTTTGAAGTCGGTTTCATACCAGCCGCCACCCTTCAAGCGGAATCCTGCCGCTGAAATTTTTTTCATCAGCTCCGGTTTGCTGCAGGCCGGGCAGACAATTAAAGGTTCTGCGCTGAGTTTTTGTAATGCTTCGTGCTCGTGGCCGCATGATTGGCATTGATATTCGTAAATTGGCATTGACCGCTCCTAACAAAAATAATAACTACAATAAGGTATAGTGTAAGTTTTTCAAGGTACTTACTACAGAACTTACTATAAAATAACTGCCCATTTTACAGATACAGCGTCCACAATGAAAACATTAACCATTACCCGGCCGGATGATTGGCATCTTCATGTCAGGAACGGGGCGATTTTAAAAACGGTTATGCCGCATACGGCCCGGCAATTCGCCCGTGCCGTGATCATGCCCAATCTTAAACCGCCCGTGACAACCGTGGCGCAGGCTCTTGCTTACCGCAACGAGATTTTGCAGGCGATTCCGGCGGGAATGGATTTTACGCCGTTGATGACGATTTACCTGACGGCGTCGACGACGGCGGTTGAGGTCAAAAAAGCCGCCGAATCCGGGCATGTTCATGCGTTTAAGCTGTATCCTGCCGGGGCTACGACTAACTCGGATTCCGGTGTTGCCGATATTCACGCTGTCTATCCGCTATTGGCGGTAATGGAAAACCATGACATGCCGCTCTTGGTTCACGGCGAAGTGGCCGATGACGCCTGCGATATTTTTGACCGGGAGCGGGTGTTTATCGAGTCGCAGTTATCGGTTATCCATGACAACTTTCCCGGTTTGCGCATTGTCATGGAGCATTTGACGACGGCAGAAGCCGTGCAGTTTGTGCAGTCGGCAAGCGCCAAGGTTGCGGCGACGATTACGCCCCAACACCTGCTGTTTAACCGTAATGCGCTATTGGCTGGCGGCCTGCGCCCGCATCATTACTGTCTGCCGATCCTGAAACGCGAACATCACCGCCTGGCGTTGGTCGCTGCAGCAACCGGCGGCAATCCCAAATTTTTTTTAGGGACGGACAGCGCGCCACACCTGAGGTCATTGAAGGAAAGCGCCTGCGGTTGTGCGGGTTGCTACAGCGCGCATGCGGCTTTGGAGCTCTACGCCGAAGCTTTCGAACAAGTCGGCGCACTGGACAAACTGGAAGGCTTCGCGAGTTTTCATGGCGCGGATTTTTATCGTTTGCCCAGGAGTACCGACACCGTCACGTTGGCAAAATCCGCTTGGCAAGTCCCGTCCGCTTACGGGGACGACGGCGTGGCGATTACGCCGTTAAAAGCAGGTGAAGTGCTGGGCTGGAAGGTGCTGTGAAATGTTTATTCCTGCGAGCGCCGATTTTTATTTCAGGCCAACTTCGCGTAACATGCGGTATCCCCTTTTTCTAGGACGTCATACGATACATGGATACTCCCGCAATACCTTTGGATAAACGCTTTAGAGGCTATCTTCCCGTCATTGTCGATATAGAAACGGCCGGTTTTAATCCCAAGAAAAATGCTTTACTGGAAATCGCCGCCGTTATTGTCGAGCTCGACGGCAATGGCGACTTGGGAATTACCGAGCGCTATTCGACGCACGTCATCCCGTTTAAAAACTCGGAGCTGGATGAGGCGGCGCTAAAATTTAACGGTATTGATCCGCACCATCCGTTTCGTATGGCGATTGACGAAAAAGCCGCGTTGGAGATGTTGTTTAAGCCGATTCGGCATGCGATAAAGCGCAATAACTGTACGCGGGCGATTTTGGTGGGGCATAACCCGGCGTTTGATATTGCTTTTTTGAATGCCGCCATTCACCGGACGCAAATAAAGCGTAGCCCTTTCCATCCGTTCAGCAGTTTTGATACGGCGACCTTGGGCGGCTTGGTCTATCAACAGACCGTGCTGGCGAAAATTGCCCAGGTTGCAGGCTTGGACTGGGATAACGATAAAGCGCATTCAGCACTGTATGATGCAGAAAAAACCGCAGAACTATTCTGCCGCGTGGTTAACCGCTGGAAGCGGCATGAAACATTGGCGGCGCAGCAAAGTTTGCCGGGTTAGCGCGGCTAACCCGGCGGGAATTAACGCATTATTCCGCGATACCGCCAACGGCCGTCAGCATGCTGAGCAATTCGCCTTTTTTATACAAATCAATCACGATGTCACAGCCGCCGATGAGTTCGCCGTTAATGTAAAGTTGCGGGTACGTCGGCCAGTTTGAATATTCCTTTAAGGCGTCGCGCAGTTCAGGATCTTCAAAGATATTAACGGACATATATTTTGCCCGGCAAAGGTCCAGTATTTGTACGGTTTGCCCTGAAAATCCGCATTGTGGGAAATCAGGCGTGCCCTTCATATATAAAACGACCGGGTTATTTTCAATCTGGTCTTTAATTCTTTCTATTACGTTCATAGTCGGCATCACTCAATAAATAAAAACCAAGAGATTCTATCAACTTTAGTGGGCTTAAAAAAGCAAATGTTAATGCATGATGCTTGCCTGGGGGTTGATTGAAACTTATAATCGAACATTTTTTTAAGGCAATAGACCGCCGTTTTTCGCTTACAGGCCGACTTTATGACCAGCCACATTATGCCAACCTACCAACGTTTGCCCATTACCTTCGAGCGGGGTGAGGGCGCCTGGTTGTGGGATGAAAATGATAATCGCTACCTGGACGCTTTGTCCGGCATAGCCGTATGCAACCTGGGCCATGCGCATCCGGCCGTGCATAAGGCGATATGCGAGCAAAGCGGCAAATTGCTGCATACCTCCAATATTTACGGCATAGCGGTGCAAGAGCGCCTGGCCGATGCCTTGGTTGAAAAAAGCGGCATGGATAACGTGTTTTTCTGCAATTCCGGCGCGGAAGCGAATGAAGCGGCTATCAAGCTGGCGCGTAAATATGGTTACGGCTTAGGGATAGCAAGCCCCACGATTATCGTCATGGAAAAAAGCTTCCACGGTCGCACCCTGGCAACGCTGAGTGCGACCGGCAACGCCAAAGTGCAGCAAGGTTTTGCGCCGCTGGTCGAAGGCTTTATTCGCGTGCCTTACAACGATGTGGAAGCGATAGAGCAGGCCCTGTCCGGGCATGACAATATCGTTGCGGTCCTGGTCGAGCCGATACAGGGCGAAGGCGGCGTTAATATTCCCGCCCTCGATTACCTGAACCGGATACGGGCGCTGTGCGACAGCCGCGGGCTCCTGATGATGCTCGATGAGATCCAGACCGGCGTCGGCCGTACCGGCAAGTTTTTCGCCTTCCAGCATAACGCTATCCTGCCCGATGTGTGTACCCTGGCCAAGGCCTTGGGCAACGGCGTACCGATCGGCGCCTGCCTGGCGCGCGGCAAGGCCGCTGAAGTCTTGACGGCAGGGGCGCACGGCTCTACGTTTGGCGGTAATCCCTTGGCCTGTAGCGCGGCGTTGGCGGTGTTAACGACCTTGGATCAACAACACCTGGTCGAATCGGCTGTGCAAAAAGGCGATGCGATTTGTGCAGGACTGGCCGAGCAGTTACGCGGTAACACTCATGTCGTCGATATACGCCATAAAGGCATGATGATAGGCATCGAACTCGACAGCCCTTGCGCCGAATTAGTCAAGTCCGCATTACAGCGGCGCTTATTAATCAATGTCACCAATGAACAAACCATCCGCCTGCTGCCGCCGTTAATCATCGACGAGCAACAAATACATCAACTTGTAGGCAGTTTATCGGCTCTTATTCAGGACTATACGGAGCAATCATGAATCCCAGGCACTTTATCAGCTTGCTCGATCTATCCGGCGATGAATTGCGCCGCTTGATCGACCGGGCTATCGTCTTGAAAAAAAACCGCAATCCCGATTACCAGCCGCTAAAAGGCCAGGTATTGGCGATGATTTTTGAAAAATCATCGACCCGCACACGAATTTCCTTCGAAGCGGGCATGAGCCATTTCGGCGGCAGCGCGTTATTTTTATCGCCTAGGGATACGCAATTAGGGCGCGGCGAACCCTTGCGCGACAGCGCCAAAGTGATTTCCAGCATGGTCGACTGCATCATGCTCAGAACCGACAGGCACGAGACGGTAACCACGTTCGCCGAACATTCCAGCGTGCCGGTTATTAACGGCTTGACCGACGAACAGCATCCTTGCCAGTTGCTTGCCGATATGCAGACGTATGTTGAATTGCGCGGCGATATTGACGGTAAAACCGTGGCGTGGATAGGGGACGGCAACAATATGTGTCATTCTTATATCCATGCCGCGATGCGGCTTGGTTTCGTATTGAATATTGCCTGCCCTTCCGCTTACCGGCCTTCGCAGGCTATTGTTGACGCGGGCGGTGACCGTGTCAGGTTTTTTGATACCGCATTGGCGGCCGCCAGGCATGCGGATTTGGTAGTCACCGATGTGTGGGCCAGCATGGGCCAGGAAGAAGAGCAAAAGCAGCGGGAAATCGCCTTTAAAGACTACCAGGTCAATACCGCTATTATGAGTGAGGCCGCGGGCGATGCGCTGTTTATGCACTGTTTGCCGGCGCATCGCGGCGAGGAAGTCAGCGGCGATGTGATTGACGGTCCGCAAAGCGTAGTCTTTGATGTAGCCGAAAATCGCCTGCATGCGCAAAAAGCGTTGTTGGAGTTTCTTATCTGTAGAAAATAACGTTAAAATTCCCACTGAAACGCCCCTTGAATTTAAAAGATAAGTGCAGAGATTCCCGTGAAAAAAATATTACTTTCGTTTGTTATCTTATCAGCCGGTTTCGGTACGGCATGGGCTGAAATCGTTTATGTCACCGACAATTTGAACTTAACGCTCAGGGCTGAAGCAAGCAACGAAGGTAAGGTATTGAAGCTACTGCCTACCGGGACGCCGCTGACGGTTATCGGCGAAAAAACCAAATCCGGGTTTACTCCCGTCCGGATGAATAACGGCATGGAAGGCTATATACAAACACGCCACATCCAGAAAGAGCCGCCCGCAAGGGAACAAGTGGAAGCTAATAATAAAAACCTGAAAGCGCTGCAAACGGAAAATGCAGGGCTGAAAGCCGAGCTGAAAATTGTCAAGGATTCCATTACACCGGGCACCTCGTTGGAAAAATCCCTGGCAATTGAACGGGATAATTTAAGCCTTGAGCTTGGCGAACTAAAAAAAGCGGCTTCCGGCGTCATACAGTTAAAAAACGAACGCGATGAGCTCCAGGAGCGTGTCGTCAATGCTGAACGTGAATTGCAACAGCTTAAGCTTGAAAACCAGGCGCTAAAAGATACCACCAACCAGGACTGGTTTTTGTACGGCGGCATCCTGTCTTTCTTCAGCGTTATTTTAGGCTTTATCCTGCCCAAGCTGGGTTGGCGGCGCAAAAACAGCTGGGATTCGTACTAAGGAATATGCATTTTATAACTTGCTCAACTGACTTGTCTTTTTGTTCGTATTCTGCGTTGTATAAACAGTTACATAGCTCGCTATGCGCCTGTTTATACGCCTTGAATACGAACAAAAATCCTGTGTCAGTTACTCAAGTTATTTCATGCCTATTCCTAAGCCTAATCAAAATAGGGATAAGATGCCGGCAGCAAAACCGTGATGTTTGCTTTGCCGGCATGTATTCCTTTCAACTACCCATCCATCAGGAATCGTATACATGTCCAATTCAGGCGACAAGGCCAATTTAAATCATCCTACCCGTAGCCATTCTTCTTTAGTCGTAGACGGCATGGAGCGCGCACCTAGCCGGGCGATGCTGCACGCGGTGGGCTTCAGCAATGAAGATTTTACAAAGCCGCAAATAGGCGTCGCGTCAACCTGGAGCATGGTCACGCCGTGTAACATGCATATCAACAAACTGGCTGATGATGCGGCGGTCGGCGTTAATCATGCCGGCGGCAAGGCCGTGATCTTTAACACCATCACGATTTCCGACGGTATTTCGATGGGCACCGAAGGCATGAAATACTCGCTGGTCTCGCGCGAAGTGATCGCCGACTCGATAGAAACCGTAGTCGGTTGCCAGGGTTTTGACGGCGTCGTCGCGATCGGCGGCTGCGATAAGAACATGCCGGGCTGCATGATCGCCATTTCCCGCCTGAACCGTCCGGCGATCTTTGTTTACGGCGGCACGATTATGCCGGGTTGCCACAAAGACAAGAAGCTCGATGTGGTTTCGGTTTTTGAAGCGGTAGGCGCACGGGCCAATAACAAAATCGACGACGCCGAGCTGGCCGAAATTGAAGCGAAGGCGATTCCCGGCGCCGGTTCCTGCGGCGGCATGTACACGGCCAATACGATGGCTTCGGCGATAGAAGCGCTGGGCATGAGCTTGCCGAACAGCTCGGCGCAAGCCGCCATCTCCAACGACAAGCGCCTGGACTGCGAGCGGGCGGGCGCGGCGGTGCTGGAATTGCTGAAAAAAGACATCAAACCCAGCGACATCATGACCAAAGCGGCGTTTGAAAATGCGATTACCGTCGTTATCGCGCTGGGCGGTTCGACCAATGCGGTGCTGCATATCCTGGCGATGGCTAATGCCGCCAATGTCGACATCACGCTGGATGACTTTACGCGTATCGGCAAGCGCGTGCCGATGCTGGCGGACTTGAAACCCAGCGGCCGTTACCAGATGGCGGAGCTGATTGAAATCGGCGGTATCCAGCCGCTAATGAAAGTGCTGCTCGATGCCGGTTTGTTGCATGGTGATTGCCTGACCGTCACCGGCCTTACCTTGGCGGAAAACCTGGCCGATGTAAGGCCTTATCCAGAGGGGCAGGACATGATCCATGCACTCGATAACCCGATCAAAAAAGACAGTCATTTAGTCGTACTATACGGCAACCTGGCACCGGGAGGCGCGGTTGCGAAAATCACCGGCAAGGAAGGCCTGCGCTTTATCGGTACCGCTAAGGTATTCGACGCCGAAGAGCAGGCCTTGCAGAGCATATTAAACGGCGACATCGTCAAAGGCGACGTCATCGTCATCCGTTACGAAGGCCCGAAAGGCGGCCCCGGCATGCGCGAAATGCTGTCGCCGACGTCGGCCATCATGGGCAAGGGCTTGGGCAAAGAGGTCGCATTAATCACCGACGGACGTTTCTCCGGCGGCACGCATGGTTTTGTCGTGGGGCACATCACGCCGGAAGCTTATGTCGGCGGGCCGCTAGCGATTATTGAAGACGGCGATACCATTTTGATCGATGCCGAACATAATGAATTAAAGCTTAATGTCAATGAGCATGAAATAGCGCGGCGTCTGGAAAAATGGCAACAGCCTGAACCGCGTTATACGCGGGGCGTGTTGGCGAAATATGCCAAGTTGGTGAGTTCGGCTTCTTTGGGGGCGGTTACGGATAATTAAAAACCTGGGCTGGAATATGGTGAGTTTCACTGTTGATCAATAGATAGATATTCACACATATTACGAGCATCCTATGGCATTTATGTTGATGGAACCTACTAACCAGACTTTTCAGGAGCTGATTAGCAATGGCGTGAAATATCAAGTTCCTAGGTTTCAACGAGATTATGCTTGGGACAGGGAGCAGTGGGAAGATTTATGGTCTGACATCGAAACGATTGCCGATGAACAATGCCACTACATGGGCTATATCGTGCTGCAACGCAAAAGCCAGCATGATTTTGAGGTGATTGATGGTCAACAACGGTTGATTACGCTATCGTTGGTTGTGCTTGCGGCAATGAAAAACATCCTGTCACTCATCAATAAAGGCGATGAAGCCGATGAAAATAAAGAGCGTCTGCGGGTCTTGACTGAACGTTATATCGGCTCTAAAAATCCTATTTCATTGAAAGTCGATAGTAAACTTTCATTAAACAGAAATAATGGCGCCAATTTTAAAGCCATTTGTTCATCGCTCGATGCACCTAACAAACGCGGACAAACGTACACCAATAAGTTGCTGAATAAATGTTTCAAATTTTTTGAAGAAAAAAAAGTAGGCGCTAGCGGTCAGGAAATCGCCGAGTTTATTGAGCGTGTTTCTTCAGGGATGGTTTTTACCAAAATCGTCGTACAAGATGATTTGAACGCTTATAAGGTGTTTGAGACCTTGAATGCACGGGGCGTACAACTTTCGACGCCTGATTTGCTAAAAAACTATATTTTTTCAGTCGTTACAAAAAACGATCAGGTTGCCGATGAAGAACTAGACGAACTGGATGAAAGCTGGTCGGAAATTGTCGAGCAACTTGGCGAAAGCAATTTCACCGACTTTATCCGCTATCATCATAATTTCCAAGCCTCGTTGGTGACCAAGAAAGACCTGTTCGCTTCCGTGCGAAAACTGGCGAACACGCCGGAGAAGGCTTACCAATATTTACACTCTTTAAGCCGGTATGCGCCAGTTTATGCGTCATTGTTAAACCCGCATGATGACTGGTGGGGCAATCAGGATGTCGCTTACCGTGAGGCTAAAAAATATCTGGAAGGCTTTGAATTATTTAATATCAAACAACCCTTTACCATTTTAATGGCGGCATTCCAGTACTTCTCTGCCGAAGAGTTTGTCGCCCTTTGCCGATATATTTACGTTTTGGCGATTAGATACAATGTCATTTGTCATCTTTCAACGAATGAGCAGGAATCTGCTTATAACCAATTGGCAATGAAAATTCATACAAAAGAATTCACGCGCGCCAGCCATGTAAAAAATAGAGAGATATTTAAGAAACTTTATCCTAGTGACGATGTGTTTTTTAATGCTTTTGAGTTCCATAAAATGCCCAGCCGACGGTCAGCGAAAAAAATCCGCTTTTTGTTAGCCGAGATAGAGGCGCATTTAGGACATAAAACCGATCACAGCAAAGCGACGCTGGAGCATGTTTGCCCGTATAACCCTGACGAAATATGGGATAGTTATTTTGGTGAGGGTGTCAACGATATTCAAGACCGCTTGGGCAATGTGGTCTTGCTGGAAAAAGACGAGTTGAAAAGAGCCAGTTTCGAGGAAAAAAAACAGGCTTATTTGAACGCACATTATCCATTAGCACACCATGTGGCGACATTTGACGAATGGAATTTGCCTAATTTAAACGCCTACCAAGCCTGGTTAGCAAAACAAGCGATGGAAGCCTGGAAAGTTTCGTATAAATAATAAGTTGCTTATCTAGTGGAGTTGACGCAATCCTCATTTTTAGAATTTGGCATAAACGGGAAAACTGGCCAAGTTGCACTGGGTGAGGTTGAACGTCTTTGCCCGATATTACGCTTTTTGGGTAGATAGCGTAACGTGTATCTACGAACGACAAACACCATGATATTACAAAACGAATTCGTCAACTGGTTCAGAGCCTCATCCCCCTATATCCACGCCCACCGCAACAAAACTTTTGTGATTTCTTTCGGTGGCGAGGCGGTGCTGGACGATGATTTCGATCACCATGTCCACGATTTTGCGCTGCTCAACAGCTTAGGCATTCGTTTGGTGCTGGTGCACGGCATACGCCCGCAAATCGACCAGCGGCTTAACAAATTGAACGCCGCGCCGCGTTTTAGTAATAATTTGCGCATTACCGATGACCTGGCGTTGCAATGCGTAAAAGAAGCGGCAGGACTGGTGCGCGTGGAAATTGAGGCTTTGCTGTCTTTAGGCCTAGCGAGTTCGCCGATGGCGGGCGCTAAAATAAAAGTTGCTTCCGGCAATTTTGTCACCGCCAAGCCGCTGGGCGTTATCGACGGCGTCGATTATTGCCATACCGGCGAAGTGCGCCGTATCGACAGCGCAGCTATTCACCAGCAGCTCGACCAGGACAATGTGGTATTGATTTCGCCTATAGGTTATTCGCCCAGCGGGGAGATTTTTAACCTGTCCGCCGAACAGGTAGCCACTGCCGTCGCTATTGCGTTAAAGGCTGAAAAACTGGTTTTATTGACGGAACAAAACTGTTGCAATCCGGACAGCGGCGAACAGGTTCAGCAAATGACTACCGCCGAAGTCAGCGCTTTCCTGGAGAGCTATCCCCAGTTGCAGGAGTCGGTCAGCCAGCCGCTTAAGGCAGCCATCCAAGCTTGCCAGTCCGGCATAGCGCGCGTTCACCTTATTAATCGAAGCCAGGATGGCGCATTGTTGCTGGAATTGTTTACGCGTGACGGCATCGGCACCTTGATCAGCTCAACGCCGTATGAAGAATTGCGCCCTGCGGCCTTGAATGATATAGGCGGCATCCTGGAGTTGATCAAGCCGTTGGAACAGCAAGGCATCCTCGCGAAGCGTTCCAGGGAGAAAATTGAAACGGAAATCGCCGATTATATTGTTATTGAGCGCGACGGGCTGATTATCGGTTGTATCGCGCTGCACTCGAACCCGCAACGCCAGTTCGGTGCGCTCGCCTGCCTCGCCGTGCATCCTGAATACCAGCGCTCGGCTCGCGCTAACCGTCTTTTAGACTATGCTTACCGCAAAGCCAGGCAGCTCAACCTGAAAAAGTTGTTTGTGTTATCGACGCAGACTATGCACTGGTTTATCGAACGGGGATTTTTGTCGTCAGATATTGATAGCCTTCCCGAACCGCTAAAGGCGCTTTATAACTCGCAAAGAAACTCTAAAGTGCTTTGCAAAGACCTGGAATAGTCCTGACGATGACGAACTTGCCTGCCTGCCCGCCCTCCGATTGCCTGTCAATATTACAAATAACGGATTTACATATCCTTGCCAGACAGGATGCGACATTATTGGGGCTTAATACGGCGTATTATTTTGATGCGGTGCTGGCCCTGGCTTTTGCAGGGCATCGCTCGTTTGATTTAATCCTGCTCACCGGCGACCTTGCCCAAGATCCGGTCATCGAAAGTTACCGGTATATTTTGGATAAGCTGACAGCGCTCGATATACCCTGTCTTTGCCTGCCCGGCAATCATGATGATGATGCCTTGATGCAGCAGGTTTTTAATACCCGGCTGATCAACTGCCGCAAACACCTGGTTTTGAATGCTTGGCAAATTATCATCCTGAACAGCCAGGTGCCGGGGTCGGATGGGGGGCGTTTGGCGGCTGCGGAATTGGCCTATCTCGAAGACTGCCTGCAAGCTGATCCGGACAAATACGCATTGATCGCCGTGCATCATCATTGCCTGAAGACGGATAGCCTATGGATGGATACGATGATGATAGAAAACAGTGATGAGTTTTTAGCGGTGATCAGCAAATACCCGCGAGCCAAACTGGTTGTCAACGGCCATATTCACCAGGAGATGGATAAAACAACGGGGGCGGTTCGCATATTAGGTACGCCGTCAACCTGCTTTCAATTTAAGCCCGGAAGCAGGGAGTTCAGTCTCGACGATACGTCGCCGGCATACCGTTTAATACAACTGCATGCCGACGGACATATCGCAACGGAAATTATCAGGTTGCCTGGGCGATTGCTGGGATTGCAAACCGATACGGAAGGCTATTAAGCTTAGAATTTAGCCTTCTTGGCTTTATTTTTTTTAGCAGGATAACCCTCGGTCTTAACGGGTATGCCGTTAGTAGCGAGAAGAACGCCTAACTCGCTCATTGCTTTTTGGTAGACCTTGCGCTTGAAGTACACGACATCGTTCAGCGGTTCCCAGTAATCCACCCAGCGCCAACTGTCAAATTCGGGTTTCGCGCAATGGTCAAAGCGGACATTGGTGTCCGGCGTGATCAAGCGCAATATATACCAGATCTGTTTTTGGCCTATGCATAACGGTAATGAATTCTTGCGTATATAGCGTTCCGGTAATTGATACCTTAACCAGTAGCGCGTGCGTCCCAGTATCTGGACATGCTGTTTCTGCAGCCCGGTTTCTTCCCACAATTCTCGATACATCGCCGCTTCTGGGTCTTCATTCTGATTGATTCCACCTTGCGGGAACTGCCATGCGTTCACGCCCATCCGTTTTGCCCAAAACACGCGACCCTCGTCATTGCAAAGGATGATCCCGACATTGGGCCGGTATCCTTTAGAGTCTATCATGTTAAAACCTGTGTTTTTTTATCTTGCCCTTATCTTAAATTTGCGTGTGATATAGTGTTAAGGCAAGTTAGTTTGTAATGTTTCCATTGTTCCATAAAAAAAGTGCTTATGCCATAGCGCACGGCCTTTTAATTACGTCTGGCAGGATTAATATGAGTTTAGCGATTTTTGATTTGGATAACACGCTGATAGGCGACGACAGTGATTATCTGTGGGGGCAATTCCTCGTCGACCGGGGTGTCGTTGATAAAGTGCAGTATGAAACAGCAAACGCAAGGTTTTATGAGCAATACAAACAAGGCACGTTGGATATTGTCGAGTTTTTGCGCTTCTCGTTGCAGCCTTTGGCAGATAATGATGCCAGCCGACTCTACCAATGGCGGGAGCAATTTATCCAGGACATCATTACGCCGCTGCTGCTTAAACCGGCGCAACAATTAATCGACAAGCACAAGGCAAAAGGCGACACCTTGCTCGTCATTACGGCGACCAATCGATTTGTCACCGAGCCCATTGTCCAGTTGTACGGCATCACTCATTTATTGGCAACGACGCCTGAATTTGTCGATGGTAAGTACACGGGCGCGTTTACCGACATTCCCTGTTTCCAGGACGGTAAAGTGAAATTACTGGAAAGCTGGTTAAAGACTTCATCTGAAACGATGGCCGGCAGTTGGTTTTATAGCGACTCGCATAATGATTTGCCGTTGCTGAAATGCGTAGATCATCCTGTTGCCGTCGATCCTGATGAAAAATTGGCTGACTTCGCCAAGGCTGCCGGCTGGCCTGTCATCAGCTTAAGAAATGATGAGTGTCCCACGCATCATTTCCAAAAATAGCGCCGGGGCGCATCGCAATGCAGGTTCACCGGGTAGCCCATAAACCATGAGAGCCGGTCCGGTGAATCTTGCCAGCATCCTAAAGCTGGTACATGAAGGTCACCAAGTCGGCTTTTTCCTGCGGGTTAAGTTGGGTGCCAAGCACCAGGTTGAAGAATTCGACGGTATCCTCCAGCGTCAGCAAACGGCCGTCATGCAGGTATGGCGGCGTGTCCTTGATACCGCGTAGCGGGAAGGTTTTAATCGGGCCGTCGGCGGAAGCATAGCGGCCGTTAATCATTTGCTCCTTGAAAAAACGCTCGGTATGCAAATTATGCGCGAGATTGTCGGTGTAATAAGGCGCTGCGTGGCAGACCGCGCATTGTCCTTTACCGAAAAATACGGCTTGCCCGCGCAGTTCGGCTTCGCTTGCTTTGGCAGGGTCAAGTTTTCCGAAAACATTCAGTTTGGGTGCCGGTGGAAAATCGAGCAATTCCTGGAACTCGGCCATCGCATGCACTTGGCTGCCCCGCTCCAGTGGGTTAACGCCTTTTTTTGTTGCAATCACAGGATCGCCGTCGAAATAAGCCGCGCGTTGTTCAAATTCGGTGAAGTCCTCTACGGTCTTGAGCGCGCGTTGCGAACCAAACAGCCGCTGGATGTTGACGCCGCGTAACGTGGGTGTATCAATACGGTGGCGGTATTGTTGCGGGCGGACATCGCCGGCAAGATGGGTGGCCGAGTTGGTGTGGCCATTGGCATGGCAGTCGAAGCAGGTAACCCCTAAGCTGGGTTTTTCAGAGCGGCGGTCTTCGGTCAGGTTAAATTGCTGTTGGGCGAACGGCGTGACTAAGAGGCGCAGGCCTTCGAGCTGTTTGGGGTTCAAAATGCCGTTGAACAGCGCGTAATAATTCGACAGGGTTACCAATTGCCCTTTGGATACATCACCGAGATCCGGGCGGGTGGTCAGGTAAATCGGCGCGGGAAATTCAGGCAGGAAATGGTCGGCAAGCACGTAATCGAGATCAAAGCGGGTTAAATCACGGTCATCCTGCTTTTTGACGGCATCGATATGGAACTGCGGGAATATCATGCCGCCTTCAACATGGTTGGGATGCGGCAACGGCAAAAAGCCTTTCGGCCATAAGCCTTTGTTCCTGATGTCATCCGGTGTCATTGCGGCGAGCTGCTCCCAGCTTACGCCCTTGGCTAACCTGGCCCGGATACCGGTTTGTATGGCTTTACCTCCGGACATCAGGATGCCGTCCGCCGGCAGTTTGCGCAAATCATAACGTTCTTCAAGCAAGGCCTGCTGCCTGGCGATGACTTTCGGCTTATCTGCCTTCATGCGCTTCATCGTGCCGGCAAAATCCTCCTTAATGACTACAGGCGCATAGCTGGAAGGCATATCCTTCGCGAGCACGGCTTCATGCGCAACTATCGAGATACCCAATACTATCGTTGTCAGTAAAAATTTCTTCATGGTAGAACTCCCCTTGTGTCGTTGGCAGGTCTTGAATCATAAATCGCAAGTAGGCGGCATACCAGGAAGCCGTCAAGTTGCTGATAGTAGGCAACGTTGGCGTTCATTGGTTCCGAAGCCCTCTGTCCAGTCACCCGGCATAATGCAAAGTGACTGGACTCCCAAGCGTAACATCAGTTAGTATTTCGTTGATTTTCTTACTTTAGTCTGAGGTAGCGAGGATCGATTATTATTAGAAGAATTAGAGGAGGGGACTTTATGCAAAACTATTTAGCCATTTTTGAGAATAACCCGTGCGATGTTGTTATTTTTGCAGCCGCAGGCATTTTTATCGCCAGTATTCTGCTCTGCTTATTGATAAGGGTTCGCTATCGGAACAAGCTTGTCAACCTGGATGCGGAATTGAAAAAAGCAGCTATTGACCACGAGCAGGATCGTAAGCAATTAAGCGATAGCCTTAATGCGGCGCATGAAAAAATACAGCAGCAGGAAGAAGGGTTAATGGACCAGGCTGGGCGTATCGAACAGCTGGAAAACGATAAACAGGCGGCCGAAGCCCTTGCAGGACGCTTGGCGGAAGTGGAGCAGGCCCAGCAGGCAGCTTATGCGATGCTTGCCGAGAAAGACGTGGCCTTAGAGGCACGCCTGCATTCCGAAGAGCAGCGTCGAGCCGAGCTGGAACAGGCCCTTCAGGCGGGGCAAACGATGCTTGCTGAAAAGGAAACTGTCTTAGAGGCCTTAAGGAATACCGTCAACGAGCAAGCGAACTATATTGTTAAAACAGAACAGGATTTTGACGAACGGCTGGATAATGCCGATGCGGCTTTATCAAAACTCGATGCAAAATACCAGTCCTATAAAGGCTATGCCGACAAGTTAGCCGTAGGGCGTATGCAGGTTTTCAATGAGTTAAACATTGCGACACACCAGATACATCAGCTGGAAACCGCGTTAAAAGCCAAAGAGACGGGTATCGAGCCGTTAATACAACAGGAAAGCCCGCATCAGGAACAAGGCGTTGCAGAGGCGCTTACGCCTGTTGAGGCAGATGAAGACGTGTTGCCGGCAGAAGAACAGGATCAGGAGCAAGAACAGGAACAAGATCAGGAACAAGATCAGGAACAAGATCAGGAACAAGATCAGGAGCAAGAACAGGAGCAAGAACAGGAGCAAGAACAGGAGCAAGAACAGGAGCAAGAACAGGAGCAAGA
>Ga0172373_10005308_pt1 | contig 17729 bp, 15 predicted proteins | sample Lak10m_2_FD_114546 | JGI IMG/M metagenome (GOLD analysis project Ga0172373, IMG submission 114546) | Freshwater microbial communities from Kabuno Bay, South-Kivu, Congo - kab_092012_10m | ecosystem: Environmental > Aquatic > Freshwater > Lake | place: Democratic Republic of the Congo...
CTGACTACGGCGCGACAACCCCAAGACAATCGGCATGAAGAAGGCGGCAGCGGCAGTGTTGCTGATGAATGAACTTAAAATGGAGGGAGCAATCAAGGTGAATTGTTTGATGCGACTGGGACGGTTGCCAATTACCTTGACCAACCAACTCCCCAATAAATCCACCATGCCGGTGTGAACCAGACTCTCCGTGAGGATGAGCAACCCCAGGATCATCATGACGGTTTCACTACCGAAACCAGCAAAGGCGGCTTGGGGTTCTAGCAAACCCGTCAAGACCAACGCTAACATCAAACCCAAGGCGACCACATCAGCAGAAAACCACTCCACCGAAAACAGGATGATCGCTGTTACAAACAAACACAGGAAGACTGCAATATCGAACGTTAAATCCATCTACAACACACCCGTACTGTTTACATCATCGCAAAATTTTGGGTGTGTTTGAGGAAAAATTGAAGGGACAGTCACAAATGGGAATTTGCGTATAACATGTCAATTTTGTCTACTTAATGATATGTTATACTAATGCAACCTTCTTCACACTCACTGCAGGTTTTCAAATAGCCCTGCCGCGCCCATGCCCCCACCAATGCACATGGTGACAAGCCCAACCTTCCCACCATAGACCTTGAACTCGCTCAAGAGTTGCACAGTCAGTTTTGCGCCTGTACACCCAAGCGGATGCCCCAGCGCAATCGCACCCCCATCTTTGTTCACCTTGTCGGGGTCAAGGTCGAGTTCACGCATCACCGCCAGCACTTGCGAAGCGAACGCCTCGTTGAATTCCACCAAGTCAATTTGCTCAAGTGAGAGACCTACACGTTGGAGTAACTTGGGGATAGCCTTAGCTGGTCCCACGCCCATGATCTCTGGGCGCACGCCTGCCACCGCAAAGCCGACAAAGCGTGCCAGCGGAGTTAAACCCAAACGGGCAGCTAACGCCGCCTCCATGACAATAACCCCCGCCGCCCCGTCACTCAATGGGCTTGCATTGCCTGCCGTCACCCGTCCACCTTCGGTGAAGGCGGGTTTGAGTTTGGCGAGTTGCGCTAAGGTGGTATCGGGGCGTACATGTTCATCGCGATCGAACACTTTGCTTTCAACGATGCGCTCTCCGTCGTCCGTCCAACGCACTTCCTCGTAGTGGACAGGGACAATCTGGTCATCAAACCGCCCACGCGCAAGGGCATCCGTCGCTTTACGGTGGCTATGAAACGCCCATTCGTCCATGTCGGCGCGGTTGATGTGGTATTCGTCGGCAACTTGTTCGGCAGTGTGCCCCATGCTGATGTAGGTTTCGGGAAGGTGTTCGCTCAACCACAAATTGGGAGAGGGTTTGAAACCGCTCATCGGAACACCGCTCATACTTTCTACCCCCCCTGCAACAATCACATCCGCCCCGTTGGCGATGATGCGCTCAGCAGCTTGGGCGATCGCTTGTAAGCCACTCGAACAAAAGCGATTGAGCGTGACGGAGGGAACCTCAACCGGCAAGCCAGCGCGGAGGGTGATGGCGCGGGCAACGTTCAAGCCTTGTTCCCCTTCGGGCATGGCACACCCCACCAACACATCATCAATGAGCAGGGGATCGAGCTTACCTTCAGTTTTGTGCATCAAGTCTCGAAGAACGGTTGCCATCATCTCATCGGCGCGTAGATGGCGGGTGGTTCCCTTTTTGGCTTTTCCGACTGCTGTTCGCGTGGCGGCAACAATAACGGCGTCTCGCATGATGAATGATCCTTTCGCACTCAGTTCCGTAGAGGCTTGTTATTTTGCAACATATAGGCGATGCGCTCCAACGTCTTGGGAGTTTGCGCCAATTCAACCAGTGCCTGCAATTCCAAGTCCAAGATGACCTGTTCATCTAACCATGTTGGCTCTGAAGGGGCACCCCCCGTAATGATGTAGGCAAGTTTCTTGGCGATGAGCGCGTCATGTTCGCTGGCATATTTCCCACGCACCAAGCCATCAATTGCCAAGAGCAAGGCGGAATAAGCATCCCGTCCAGCAGCGTAGATTTTTTCTCGGCGGGGGGGAACATAGTCCTGTGCCAGATGAAGGGCAGTGCGTTTTGCCTCGCTCAAAAGATGGGCGCGGTTCATGACAATGCGATCAGTGGGGCGCAAAATACCCATGTGCATTGCCTCCACCGCACTGCTGGAAACTTTCGCAAAAGCGATTTGCTCAAACGCCTGTCGCAAATGTGGCAAGACATCTGCGTTCTTGGTGCGCATGATCGGGTTAATGAGGCGACGCATCATCTCCTTCGTGCCGCTTCCGCCGGGGATAATCCCCACGCCAAACTCCACCAACCCTGTATACAGTTCAATATGCGCTACGGTTGCCACGCCCGCCATGAGAATCTCTGCCCCGCCCCCTAACGCCATGTTGAACGGCGCGGTGACAATGGGCGCGTGTGCATAGCGTGTTGCCATCGTGAAATCTTGTAACCCCCTGACCAACCGCTTGAGTTGGTTCAGGTCTCCACTTTGCACTGCCATTGCCATGAGCAGAATGTTCGCCCCAATGGAGAAGCGTTCGCCATCATGGCTAATGACCATCCCCTTGAACCCTCCTTGATTGAGCAGCTCAACGGCTTTGAAGCCCATTTGAATAAAGTCTTCATCAATGGTGGCATGTTCGGTGGTCATTTCTAACAACAGGATGCCATCGCCCATCTCCACCAAGTTCGCGCTGGCGTTGCGTTCAACCACGCCGTGCGTCGCCCGTAACCATGTGGTGGTGAGTTCACGCGGGTTTTGCTCAAGCGGGACATACGCCCCTGCTTGGGGACTGTAATAGCCGATGCGTTGCCCGCGCTCGTCCTGTTGGTAAAAGCGATGAATCCCATTCGCCAGCATGGTATGGACCCAGTCCGCAACTTTATAACCGCCTTCCTCAAAAGTCGGAACGGTTTCAGCAATGCCGAGCGCGTCCCAAATTTCAAAGGGTCCAAATTGATGGGCAAACCCCCACTTTTGGGCGTTGTCAACGTTCACCAATGAGTCTGTAATTTCTGGCACACGCTTGGAGGCATACGACAAATAGAAAGCGTGGTGATGCCACAAGAACCGCCCTGCAACATCCTGCTCATTCATCAAACGCTTGATGCGTTCGGTGACATCTGTCACTTTGCGGTGTTTGCCCACGCTGTCAAAGCGCACTTTAGCAGGTTGGTTATATTCGAGGGTGTTCAGATTTAACGACCAAAATTCCCGACCGTTGGGCGTGTCCACGCGCTTATAAAAACCCTGTCCGCTCTTGTTCCCAAGCCACTTCTCCTGCATGAGTTTGGTGTACAAAGCCACCACTTTCTCATTGGATAGCAGGTGACGGCTATCATCATTGGGGATGGATTCGCTTAGGTTAGAGGTGACGTACCACGCCACATCATTCCCAACCAGATCGCTCAAGCGGAAAGTACCCGTCTTGGGGCGACCAATCAATTGCCCGGTGAGAGCATCCATCTCGTCTACCGACAGCCCATACTCCAGCGCGTAGCCCATCGTTTGGCTACTCAACATCGCCATGAAGCGATTGCCAATGAAGTTTGGCTCATCCTTGGCAATCACCACACCCTTGCCCAAGCGCGTGGTCAAGAAAGCGTGCATGAAATCAACTAAGGCAGGGTCTGCATTTGGATGGGGAATCAATTCCAACAAAGGCAAATAGCGTGGCGGGTTAAAGAAATGCGTACCCATGAAACGACAGCTAAATGCTTCCCCTAGCCCTTCGGCAATTTGCCAGATCGGCAAGCCGGAGGTGTTGGTGGTGATGATGCAATCAGGGCGCACAATCGGCAAGATGCGGCGCATCAGTGCTTGTTTGAGATCTAGCTTTTCAATAATCACCTCAATGACCCAATCGACCTCAGCTAAGCGCACGAGATCGTCTTCGGTATTCCCAACCGAGATCAACCTAAGGTCACCGGGGTCATACAATTCAGGGGGATTAGACTTCTCTAGGCGTTCTAACGCACGCCACACGGGAGCATTGCGCACTTGAAAAGCATCCGTCGGGCTTGTGCCGTTGGCGGGAATGTCCATCAACAGGACGGGAATCCCCACTCCTGCCACCAACGCAGCAATCCCACTGCCCATGGTGCCAGCACCCAAGACTGCCACTTTACGAATTGAGTATGGCATACCTTATCCCCTCATCACTGATTTATTGTGCAAGTTGCTGGATTGTTTCAAGAGGCAAAGCCCCCTCAACATTTTCGGGTGCTGGAATGACCACAGTTTGCTCCGGTTGAGCAAGTTGTTCAGGAACGACCTTTTTGAATTGTTTAATCCACGTGTGCTTCATCACAGGGAAAGTCGAGTTCAACACTCCTGCGGTGAATGAGCTGGTGAAGAAGATATTCTGAATAGAAACTGCGAGAGCTGGCGACACAAACAAGCCCCCCGCACTGATGATGGAGGGGACAACCGAGAGCAAGACGTTATTCCGCATACGCTTCTTGAACTCTTTTGCCAGGTCCAACATGCTCAAGATGTGCTTCAAGTTTTGATCCAACAGCACCACTTGGGCACTATCCGTAGCCAAAGCTGTCGCTCCCTGCATGGAAAACGAGACATGTGCGGTCTTAAGCGCGATGGCATCGTTGATTCCGTCCCCAACGAACGCCACTACTTTGCCTTGCGCCTGCAGTTTTTCAACCTCGTTTGCCTTTTCCTGGGGCAACACTTGGGCATGATACTGATCGACACCCAGTTGCTGCGCCAGTTGACGTGTCGGTTCTTCGTGATCGCCCGACATGATATGAACTTCGAGACCGCGTTCTTTCAAAGCGTTGATGGTTTCAACCGCTTCGGGACGCAATAACGCGCTCAGTTCAATCGCCCCGACAAGTCGGTCATTCACCGCCACATAGATGATGGTTTGACCGCGTGCGTAGCATTCCGCCTCAATGCGTTCAAACTCGGCACTGATATCAATTCCACCTTGCTCTATAAAACGACGGCTTCCCACCTTGACAAGGTGGTTTTCAATCCGCGCGGCAATGCCATAACCCAGCTCATAATCCCCATGTTGAATGGCGGGAATTTCAATTTCTTGCTGCTTCGCTGCTTGGACAATGGCACGGGCAATCGGATGGGATTGGTTGATTTCGGTTGCCCCGGCAAAACGCAGAATCTCGTGTTCGGTAAATCCGTGCGCGGTGTAAATGCGCCAAACCGAAGGCTCTTCCAGGGTGAGGGTACCGGTCTTGTCAAAAACGACCGTATCCACTTCGTTAAGCAACTCAAATGAGCGGGCGTCCTTCACCAAGACATTCATCTGCGAAGCGAGGCTCAAATACGACATCATAGTTAGCGGAGCTGCATTACGAATAACTTCTGTGAAGTTCGATCCTAGCGCAACCACCAAACCACTAATGCCAAAGATTGGAAAGCTGACTACCCCTGCCACAATCAGTGGCATCGAGATGCGATCAAACATGCGGAGCATATCGGTTTGAATGCGACTTTCGTAGCTTGTGGTGTTCTCCAAGGTTTTGGCGATTTGGGCGGCAATGGTGTCTCCACCACTTCTTACAACCTGAATATCAATTTCACCCGCCAACACAATCGTGGCGCTCATGACTTCTTGGTCAACCGTGCGTTCCACTGGTTGGCTTTCTCCGGTGAGCATGCGCTGATCGACGCTAGCCGTTCCCTGAATGACCTTGCCATCCACTGCGATGAACTCCCCCATGCCAATCCGTAGGGTATCCCCAACTTGCACGTCTTCAATCGGTATCTGAACCACCCCGTCCTCACTGACTTTGCGGACGAGCACGCTTCGCCCCTCATACAAGTTGGCAAGTTGTTCGTAAGTACGGGACTCTGCTTCATACAACAGGCGATCACCCACATTGAACGCCATACGCTCGGCAGAAAGTTGGACATTGAATCCGCCCGCCATCGTCGCAAAAGTGTAGACACTATCTACCAAGTTGGCAGAGGTGCGCTTCTCTTTGACCAGTTTTCGATAGGCAGCTTTGAACAACTCGCTACTAGCGTACAAGTTCAGTGGGACGCTTGCCAAGATAACCAGTGGCGCACCCGCTACTGTCCCCCCCACAGCCAGCGTGGTGGCAAGGAGAGAGGCGGCTAACTTGCGATTTGCAATTTCAACCGTCGGGGAAATATGATCCCCGGTGTGAATAGCATCTTCGGGGAGTGGGGTAATTGAAGATACTTTTTGAGCATCTGCTTTGATTGGAAATTGATTACGTAGGAAAGTTAGCACTTTGTTCACCTATGCTGGATAAATTGGACGAATCTGTTTCAACATTCCGTTGAGCCTCAGTGGAGCATATTAACGCCCTCAAAAAGGTATCGGACATCTGTTCCGCGATCGCCTGTCCGTTCAAGCGTCCCCCAGTCCGATACCAAACGCCCACCCAGTTGTGTGCCCCCATCATCGTCTTGACAAAGATGGGAACATCTACCGAGCGGAATTCACCATCTTGGATGCCCTGAATGATGACTTCGCGAAAAAGTTGCTCAAACTGATCTCGGGTTTCAATGAGTAGCTCTAAACGATCTTGCATGCTTGCCGACCGTTCTTTTTGAAGCTGTTTGCGAATCCCTAATAGCGGACCCATTTCATACACCAGAGCCGCCGCCACCGCCATCTGCTCGGTCAAGCTCACCACATGAACAGCAACCATCGCCCGCAGTTTTTCCTTGGCGGACAAGCTGGACTGTGCAATGGGCGACACGCGCGAAACAGCGTGATGCACTCCTGTTTCTAAAACCGCCAGAATCAACTCCTCTTTGTTACGGAAGTGGTAGTATAAACTGGCAGCGGTCAGCTCCACTTCAGATGCAATATCTTTCATGGTTGCCGCTTCGTATCCTTTTTGACTGAGAACTTCGGCAGCCGCTTTGAGGATTTCTTCTCGGCTAACCGTTTGATCTGCGGGTTTACGAGCCAACTTCACCACTCCAACTTCTATAACAACAGCGACGACAAGGATCAAAGAGTTGCCTCTAGCACCTTAAGTTTAAGACAGATCACGGAAATTACAACTAGAATCTGCTGTTCACAACGCTTTCAATCGTCGCTACAATTTTAGGTCTTAATTCCTCAGCGGATAAGGGAGTTTATGAATTCACACCACTATTTTAACTATGATCTCATCTTTTTCGACTGCGACAGCACGCTTTCGACCATAGAGGGGATTGATGAGTTAGCAAAGCTGGCGGGCAAGGAAGCAGAGATCGCCGAACTCACCAACTTGGCAATGGAGGGCAAGATTGATCTGAGCGAAGTCTATGGCAAACGCTTGGCACTCATCCAACCCACACGCGCCCAACTGGTACAAATTGAACAACGCTACTGGGAAACACAGGTAGAGGATGCCAAGGCGGTCGTTGATGCCCTCCACTTCTTAAAGAAGCAGGTGTTTGTTGTCAGCGGTGGATTGGCACAACCCGTCAAGGGATTTGCCTACCGCTTGGGGATCGCGCCTGAACGGGTTCAAGCCGTCGAAGTGAACTTCAATGCGCTTTCGGGCGAATGGTGGCAATACCACGATCCAAGCAAACTTGCACAGCAAAAATTCATGGACTACTATGAGGGTCCGTTGACCATCTCAAGTGGCAAGCCCAATGTGGTTAATGAAATGTCACAAGGGTTGCACGGCAAACGCCTGTTCATTGGCGACGGGGCATCTGACTTGGCAACCCGTAGTGTGGTCGATTTATTCGTCGGTTTTGGCGGGGTGGTTGCGCGGGAGAATGTGCGCAAAGGCGCAGACGTGTGGTTAGAGGCGCAAAGCCTTGCCCCCATTTTGCCGATCGCCACAGGGGCGTTTGGCTATGCCCGCTGTGTAGGAACGGTTCATCAAGCTGTGTTTGAGCGTGGGATTGCCCTCACCCAAACCCATCTCTTTCGTATCCAAAATGAGAGCATTCAGAACGCATTTGAGGAGGCGTTCGCCCTACTATGACCATGAACCACTCTTTCCCCTGCCCACCGCAAGCCGTTATCTTTGACATGGACGGTCTCCTGGTTGATTCCGAGCGGTTATGGAAGATCGCAGAAACGCGCATTCTTGCCGAACGCGGTAAAACCTACAGCAAAGAACTGCATGCCCCGCTCATCGGTCGCGCAGTGAACGAATTTGTCGTTGGGCTAATTGAACGCTATGAACTGGATGATACGCCACAGGCACTAGCCAGCTTGCTGGAGGAACGTGTGTTAGAAGTCATCATTCAGGATACACGCCCCCAACCCGGCGCGGCAGAAATCGTTGAATGGGTGAGCGCACAAGGGCTACCCTACGGCATCGCCTCCAGTTCCAGTCTTGCCGTCATCCATGCCACCATTGGAACGCAACGGATGTGGGATGATTCCTTTCCAGTGCGTTGCTCCGGTAGCGAAGTGGCAAAGGGCAAACCCGCCCCAGATGTCTACCTATTGGCGGCAGAACGTCTGGGCGTTGCGCCACAGGCGTGCATTGCCCTAGAGGATAGCCCCAACGGTTCGCGCGCGGCAGTGGCAGCAGGCATGACTTGTTTCGCCGTGCCAGACGTTTCCCATTCTCACCCGTCCGCCTTTGCGGACATTACTCCCTTTGTGTTCGCTTCGTTGCACGAGGCACTGAGTGCGTTGAAGGGTTGCAATGCGCTATAAAGTTTTTGTTGCCACCGAGTTGACCGCCTTCAGTTTGTCATTACTCGAGCAGTCGGAAGACATCGAATGGGTGGTTAGCGCACCCAAGACCCGCGCGGTGCTTCAGCATATCACCGATGCCCACGCCATCATCGCCCGCGATGATGTGGAATTGCCACAGGACACCCTAGAACTTGCCCCCGCCCTCAAGGTGATTGGGCGTGTTGGAACGGGCATCACTGGCATAGATGTGGACTATGCCACACGGCGCGGAATCATCGTCACCCACACGCCTGATTCTACTGCCGTCCCTGCCGCCGAGCTTACCTTGCTACACATGCTCGCGCTATGTCGTCGTTTGCCAACAGTGCATCATGCTGTTCAAGATGGATGGTGGTTATTTGATCGTCAGCAGCAAGTGGGCAGTCAGTTGCACCGTAAGACGGTGGGGCTAATAGGCTTGGGGCGCGTGGGGAAGCAGGTTGCCCAACGTTGCCTAGCGTTCGGCATGACTGTTCTTGCCTATGATCCGTATATCTCGCCTGAATCTCTCGCTGACCTACGGGTGACAATGGTCAGTTTAGAGGAGTTATTGGCGCGGAGCGATTTCATCAGTTTGCATGTGCCCGCCACATCTGGAACGCAATACCTCCTGAATGCCGAACGGATCGCCAAGATCAAACAGGGCGCACGGGTGATTAACACCTCTGCCGGCACGGTGTGGGACGAACATGCCCTAGCCGATGCCCTCAAACAGGGGAAGCTCGCAGGCGTCGGGGTGGATGTTTACACGCAAGAACCCCCTTATAACAGCCCGCTGATCGGCTTGGCGAATGTCGTTCACACCCCCCACATTGGAGACAATACCCTAGAGGCAAATCAGGATATTTCGGTGCAAATTGTCCAGCAAGTGTTGGATGCCTTGCATGGGGTGGACTATCGCAATGTGGTTAACATGCCCCTGATGGGCTTCAACTACGAGGATACCAAACCGTATCTGCATTTAGGCGAACAGATAGGCAGGCTTCAATATGCCCTGCATCATGCCGTTTCGCCCACACGCATCCAACAGGTTGGCATTGAATGTCGCGGGGAAGAGATGAGCAACATGATTAAACCGCTGATGGTGGCTATGTTGAAAGGATTGCTAGAACCCGTGATGAGCCAACCGGTTAGCTATGTCAACGCTCCTATCCTTGCCGAAGAGCGCGGTTTACAAGTGACCCAAAAGAAAGGACTGAGCCACAGCGCCTTCAACAATGTGGTTTCGTGTCAGATTATTTGTGACGATGGGAAAGAGTTGGTCATCAGTGGCACGCTGCTTGACCAGCGCGAGCCATACATCACGCGCATTGATGACTACATTTTGAACTTCGTCCCACAAACGCACATGCTCATTTTGGGTAGCTATGACCAGCCGGGCGTGATTGGGCGTGTGGGGACGTTGATGGCGAATGAGGGGTTAAACATTGCCAGTTGGTACACCGGGCGCGTTAAACCGGGAGGGAATACGCTCACCATCCTCAGCCTTGATGAACCGATTTCTGACCCCATCCTGGATTTGCTCACCGCACAAGAATTCATTCGCCATGCCACCCGTGTTGAACTTTAAGCGTTATGAGCCATTCTGGGCGGGGGTGTGGATGCTCGCCCTAGTGGGCTATGCGCTAATTGGGGTGGCTTCTGCCCCTTTTCACGGGGATGAAGGGATGCAAGTCTATGCAACACTTGACTATTACACCGCCTTCGTGGAACGTCACCCACAAGACCTGCTCACCAACCCACCCTACATCATTGATAGTCGCCCCCACTTACGCTTGATTAATGGTAGCCTTCAACGTTATGGCGCGGGCTTGGCATTCGCTATAGCAGGTTATACCGTTGAGGATTTGCCGAATGCTCCCGGCTGGAATTGGGGCTTGAACTATGATGAGAACGTCGCGGGGGGGTGGCTTCCCCAAACAGACATGCTCAATATTGCGCGGGGGGTCTCAGTGGGATTCTTCATGATGAGCATGGTCGTGATGGGGGGGATCAGTTGGTTATCTCGTAGTCGCATCATCTTTTACACCGCCACCACCCTCTACGCGCTCCATCCCGTCGTGCTATTGAATAGTCGGCGTGCCATGATGGAAGGCTCGCTGTTGTGCTTTGGGTTGCTCACCGTGTGGGTGATGCTCCTCATGGTTGAGCGCTTGCAGCGTGTCGGCTTGCCCAGCTTATGGCAATGGCTTGGGCTTACCGTTGTAGCCGGCTTGACCCTCGCCAGCAAACACACAGGGGCGATCTTCTTGGTAGCCTGTTGGACATCGCTCGCGGTGGCTTTTGCCCGCCAAGTGCGGCACCATCCCCAGCGTGGCATACTCGGCTTAGGGGGATTAGGCTTGAGTGGTGTGGGGGCAATCGTCCTGTTTTGGGCACTCTCCCCCGCGTTGTGGAACGCACCATGGGCACGCTTCCAAGACCTAATGGCTACGCGCAATGAGTTGCTCAACATTCAGGTGAGCATTGATCCGTTTGCCCCAACTTTGCTGTGGGAGCGTGCGCTCGCGCTCCTTCAAGCTCCCTATCTCACGCCCGTGATGTATTTTGAACTCGACACATGGACAAGCGCATCCGCCATCCAAACGCAGATCCAACGCTACACCCAATCCGCGTGGGCAGGCTACCCATTAGAGCATGGCGTGGGGTTGGTGTTGACCGTGCTGGCAGTGTGGGGATTAGTTGGCTTGTTCCAACATGCGTCCTCCTACCGCCTGAGCATACTGATCTGGTTGGGGTGGACTTGTTTGGCATTGATGTTGAACCCGCTACCGTGGCAACGCTACTACCTGCCCTATATCCCCATTTGCATCCTGTTGAGTGCGCTTGGAGTAGACCGAATTGCAAAAGAGAGTCCATCTTTCTTGATTGCCAACCACAGGCAAGAGAAAGCCCACAATAAATAGGCACCGTTTTGCGCGGCTTCTGGCTAAGTTTGCCTCCCACTCGATTTCAGCCTGTTATATTTTAGTCAATTTCCATAACAACCCAATCGCCTTGAGTAAACTTAATAGGTATCCTATAATGGCGGTTATCCAGTGTCTTAAATGAGCTGATTCGTATTCAGCTCATGATCGTCTAGGTGTAATTTGGAACTTTGCAATAGTTCAACAGGGTGACGTTGACGCATGTTTAACAGCAACGAGTTGTTTTTTCCGTTCTCCATCATTTCGCACCTAAAAACTGCCTACGATGATGAGTGGTATAGGCTCGTTAAAACACTTGAGCAGCTCCCTGAAAGCCACCCAGACGTTCTCGCTTTCATCTTGATGATGAGTAAAATCAATGGTTGTGTCACCTGTGACACGGATAGGTTTCGTGCGTTGAAAGGGTGTTTGGCGTGTAGTTTTCAAACCCTGCGGCGGATGAAGGATGGGCGAGAAAAGATCATGCTGCTGTTGGAAGAAAGTCGCACAGAAATTGCAACCTTCATGGAGCAAAACCCACGCTTTACGCCCCCAGCTCCCAACCCAAAATGAATCCGTTGACAATACGTTATTGACGCTTTTTACAATCTATGTTAGACTCTTATTCCAGCGGACGCATTGCGTCCGCGTTATTTGTGTACCATGTTGAGTGTATAAGGAAACCAGACAATCAGTTCAGAATTTCGCATCAACGAAGAAATCCGCGTACCAGAAGTGCGGCTCATTGACCAAAATAACGAAAATGTCGGTGTAATTTCTACTAGACAAGCCCTTGCCATGGCTGAAGAACATGAACTTGATCTTGTTGAGGTTGCTCCAACGGCTACACCGCCTGTTTGTCGTATTATGGATTTCGGCAAGTTCCGCTACGAAAAAGAGCGACGGGAACGAAAAGCCAAGAAACAGCAGAAAATAGTTGAAGTCAAGGAAATTCGCCTTCGCCCCAAGACTGATGACCATCATTTAGGGTTCAAGGTTCGCGATGCCCGCAAGTGGATTGCGGACGGGATGAAGGTACGCATTCAGATTCGCTTTCGTGGGCGCGAAGTGACCCATGCCGACATCGGCTTGGATCGTCTGAAAGAGATTATCGAAGAGATGAAAGACGTTGCGGTAGTTGAGCAAGCACCTAACCTTGAGGGCTACAACTTAACAGCGGTGTTGGCTCCTATACCTGATAAGAAAAAATAAGCTGGAGAGCAGACAGTGGGTAAGAAATACAAACTGAAGACACACAAGTCTACAGTCAAGCGGTTCAAAGTCACGGGCAGTGGCATGGTAGTACGTACAAAGGGTGGCAAAAGCCACTTCCGTCGTCGCACATCTAAACGTGTTAAGCGGCTACTCTCGAAGACGTTAGCGGTAACGAACAAGAAGGAAGCAAAGCGCATCAGAATGCTTGCGCCCTATCTTGCTAAGTACAAGACGCATCCACCTGCCTAAAGCATTTTATTCAGTTGATTTTTTTGCACCCAGAGCGTTGTCTTTGTTCTGGGTGTTTGTTCGATAGGAGGCAAAATCATGCCAAGAGTCAAGACCGGTTTTGTGCGCCGTCGTAAGCACAACAAAGTCAAGAAGTTGGTCAAGGGTCAATGGGGTTCACGCGGTCGCCTTTGGAAGCGTTCCAAAGAAGCGATGATTAAGAGTTTGTTCTATAGCTACCGTGACCGTCGCCAAAAGCGTCGTCAGTTGCGCACGCTGTGGATCGCTCGTATGAACGCCGCGGCTCGTGTTCATGGGCTAACCTACAGTCGTTTGATTCACGGCTTAAACCAAGCGCAAATTGAGATGGATCGTAAGATTTTGTCCAACCTTGCCATTCAAGACCCCCAAGCCTTCGCACAGGTCATTGCCGTGGTTAAGCAAGCCCTTGCTTAACCGACGCGCCGCGGTGTCAATTTCAGGGTGGGGACTCCCCACCCTAACCCTCCATTAGATGATAACCAGCTCACACAACCCCAAAATCAAACAAGTCAAGTCACTCATCAACAAGTCGCGCCAGCGTGAAAAGGAACAGTTGTTGGTCTTAGAGGGGCGACGCTTATTGATGGACGCGCTCAACAGTGGCATTGAGCCTCATCTCATCTTGCATAGTGCAGAGGCAGACATCTCTTGGCTTGATGATCTAGTCCCCCCACATTGGATCGAGTCTGTGGATGCTGGGCTATTCGATGAGCTGGCGGAAACGCAACACACGCAAGGGGTGCTGGGGATATTCCCTTTCCCCACGCTCGTTGCCACCCAATTAGAGCGGGTTTTGTTGCTGGATGGGATTCATGATCCGGGTAACTTGGGGACCATCATCCGCACCGCATCGGGCGCGGGGGTGGATGCCGTCATCCTTACCCCAGATTGTGTGGATGTGTATAACCCGAAGGTGCTGCGGGCAGGCATGGGGGCACACTTTCGCGTGCCAATTTTGCGTTGGAACTGGGAACAGCTCCACGCCACAAATTATCCTCGCGTTTATCTAGCAGATTCCATTGGCGAGCAACCTTATACCCGTGTGGCTTGGCAGTCCCCGTGGATGCTCATCATTGGGAATGAGGCGCACGGTGCAAGCGAAAATGCCCGCCAACTAGCCACCCAAACCATTTACATCCCCATGTCCAATGCCACTGAATCGCTCAACGCTGCCATCGCTACCGCTGTGATTGTCTTCCACGCCATCCAGCAGGGTGACTAACCCGCCACCCTACCGATGGTGGTTTAACATTTGTCTACATGTTGAGCGTATAGCCTAGCAAAGCGTGAGCAGCTTCTTTGATCGCTTCGCTTAGGGTGGGGTGAGCATGCACGTTATGCGCAATCTCTTCCGCCGTCAGTTCAGCAGAACGCGCCAATGTGAGTTCGGGGAGCAATTCGGTGACGCCCACACCGATCATGTGTGCGCCCAATATCTCGCCATATTGCTTGTCACTGATGATCTTTACAAAGCCGGTCGATTCATTCAAACCCAGTGCCTTACCGTTGGCTTGGAAGGGAAACTTGGCAACCTCTATGTCGTATCCCTTATCACGCGCTTGTTGTTCGGTATACCCGAAACTCGCCACCTGCGGTTGGCAGTACGTGGCGCGGGGCATCATGATGAAGTCCAACTCATGGGGATGCTGACCCGCAATCACTTCAGCAGCGATCACGCCCATCGTTTCGGCAACATGTGCCAACATTAACTTAGCGGTGACATCACCAATTGCGTAAATGTGGGGGACGCTGGTGCGCATGTGACCATCAATTTGTACCGCGCCACGTTCGGTCAATTGAACGCCCGTATTTTCCAACCCATAGCCTTTGGTGTTGGGACGGAAGCCAATCGCCATTAACACTTTATCGGCTTCTAATACGTGTTGCTGACCGTCCTTGCTGACCGTCACTTTGAGCGTTGTACCGCTTTCATCAATGGATTCCACGCGCGTGCTCATCATCAACTTCACGCCCATCTTCTCGTAAACTTTCATCAACTCGCGCGAGACTTCTTCGTCCTCGTTGGGCAACATCCGATCCATGAATTCCACGATGGTCACTTGCACGCCATAGTTCGCCATCACATAACCAAACTCTGTACCAATCGCGCCTGCCCCAGCGATGATGATGGAAGAGGGCAAATTATCTTGCATGATTTGCGTTTCGTAGGTGACAACCCGATCACTCAACTGGATGCCTGGGATGATGTTATCCGTCGAGCCTGTCGCCAGAATCAAGTTCTTGAAGGTGATCTGTTCCGTCCCGCCCGCGTTCAATGCCACTTCCACATGATGGTCATCTTGCAGCGTTGCCCATCCCTCAAAGGTGTCGATCTTGTTCTTCTTCATCAAGAACTGTACACCCTTCACCAAGCGCGTAGACACTTGACGACTACGCTTGAACGCTTGGCTATAGTCCATCTTGACCGCACCCTCAAATTGAATGCCATAGGTCTTAGCTTCTTTGGTGACAATATGAGCAACTTCGGCATTGTGCAACAACGCCTTAGAGGGAATGCAACCCACATTCAAGCACACCCCACCCCAATACTTCTTTTCAATGATGGCGGTTTTGAATCCTAATTGACTAGCGCGGATGGCAGCAATGTATCCACCGGGACCTGCCCCCAGCACCACTACATCATATTCTCTTGTCATGTGACTTCGCTCCAATTGTTTAACATGGTGAACGGGATGTATTATAGCAGTATCTTCACACCACCTAAACTTGGGATTAGAAAGATTCACGGAATCTAGCCCCTCTAAACTTTATCTCACTTGAACTACCAAAGGATGATAACACCATGTCACTTGATCTCTCGCCACTTTTGAACGGGTTGAAATGGGGCGAATACGCCACAACCCACCAAGTTACCCCTGTGCAACTACACGAAACGACGGTCGCGCTATATGCTATTGTACGGGAGCTACTGGCAGATTGCATCGACGCGCACATCACCTTCATGCCAATTGACCCTCACGCGAAAGACCCCGACGCAAAACCGGGCGAGGAGAACATTGGTTGGGGCTTGGGACATTTGGTCGCGCATGTCACCGCCACCAACGAAGAAAATGCTTGCATTGCGTCGATCTTGGCGCGGGGCATTGAGTTTAACGGTCGCTTGCGCTTTGAGACCGAATGGCAAACCATCACCACAGTTGAACAAACACGACAGCGCTTGAACGAGAGCGAGCGCATGGTTTTGGCTTACTTGAACGCCTTCCCCGATTCCCCCAATTCCGTCATCCTACGCCAGTTCACCTCTGAAAAAGCACAAGCGTACTTTGGAGACTTGAACGGCATTGCTAACTTCCTATTGGGGCTTGGACACATGAACGAACATCTCGCCCAGTTCCGTGAAGTCAAGCGTCAAGCACTCGAAGCGCACCCCATCGCTTCATAAAACTTATAATTGACAAACGAACAGACCGCGTGTTACGCTCTTGAGCACAGCAGTAGAAACTGATTAAGATGACCATTCATCATTTGAACTCAATTCAAGGCGTGTAACCCCCTCCCGACTTTGTAGATTCAAAAGGCGCGGACGTTGGTTTGCGCCTTTTTTGTTGCTGAAATCTCAAGTACACGCACAAGGAGTGCCTTAATCATGGTGAATATGAAGCCTAGCCTACCCAAAGGGATGCGCGATTTCTTGCCGTCAGATATGCTCAAGCGTGAGTATGTCTTCGGCGTGGTGCGTGGCATCTTTGAGCGGTACGGCTTTGAACCGCTACAAACCCCCACCCTCGAACGCCGAGAAACCCTATTCGGCAAATATGGCGAAGACGCAGAAAACCTGATTTACAGTGCCAGTCACCAGCGGAGCAACGAAGAAGTTGCCATGCGCTATGACCTCACCGTACCGCTGGCGCGGGTGGTGGCACAATATGAAAATGAACTCACCTTCCCTTTCAAGCGGTATCACATCGCCCCCGTGTGGCGTGGCGAACGCCCCCAGCGTGGGCGTTACCGTGAATTTTACCAATGCGACGTAGACATCGTGGGGGTCAGTGGCATGACCGCTGATGCGGAAATCCTGTCTATCTTGGTGACGGCATTCAAAACATTGGGCTTCCCGCGCTTCATGGTGAAGATCAACAACCGTAAACTCTTGACCGCGATGGGGGTTTATAGTGGCGTGCCCAATGAGCAATTGATTGATCTGTATCGCAGTGTAGACAAGTTTGATAAGATCGGCGCAGAAGGTGTAGAGAAAGAATTACTTGAACGCGGGATCGCTAAAGATGCTGTCAACCGTATGATCGCGCTTATCACCTCTCGTAAGCCTGGCGTAGAAAACATTGACTATGTGGCATCCGTTTTAGGGGATGCCAGTGGGGCACAAGCAGGCGTGCAGGAATTGCGTGAATTAAGCAAGGCGATGCAAGACTTGGGGATTGATGACAATCACTATGAATTTGATTTCACCATGGTACGCGGTTTAGGCTATTACACAGGTCCTATCTTTGAAACCGTTATCACCGAGCCAAACATCGGAAGCATCAGTGGCGGTGGGCGTTACGATGATTTAATTGGCATGTTCCGCCGAGAAAGCCTCCCTACAACGGGATCATCATTAGGGATTGAGCGTATCATTGACCTGATGAGCGAGTTTGATCTGTACCCTGCCGCCCTCGGGGGAACGGTGGTACAAGTCTTGGTGAGTGTATTCGATAGTGAAAG
>Ga0172373_10005310_pt1 | contig 17726 bp, 19 predicted proteins | sample Lak10m_2_FD_114546 | JGI IMG/M metagenome (GOLD analysis project Ga0172373, IMG submission 114546) | Freshwater microbial communities from Kabuno Bay, South-Kivu, Congo - kab_092012_10m | ecosystem: Environmental > Aquatic > Freshwater > Lake | place: Democratic Republic of the Congo...
CACCAATTTTGTTATTACTTGCATAAACTTGAAAATTCTCAATTGAACAATAGTCTACCATTGTAACCACAGCGTCTTCCGGCTGTAAAAATTCCCTCGTATCAATCACACAGCTATCCATACCTGCGCCAATAAGTGATAAGCCGGGGATCATCACTACCTGCTCTTTGTAAGTGCCGTTGGCAACGTAAATGGTGTCGCCAAAGACGGAGATATTAATGCACTCCATAATGCTGTCGGCAGCGGTTTCCCAGCTTGTGTAGGGCGGGGTGCTGCTGCCGGTCGGGCTTACGTAACGGACGGTGCCAATTAACAATGAAGAATTAAAAATTGACAATGAAAGCAGGAATGGAAGGAATATTTTTGATTTCATTTTGTGCCTCGTAGTAATTTCTCGTTTTTACTTTTGGTAAGTTAGGAATAATTTTCATTACTCGCACAAAGAAAAAGAATCGGAAAGGTAGCTCTCAATCAGTTGAGGTATTATGATTGGTTATGATTTTTTAGGATTGATGCATTGTTAAATTGTTTAATTGTCGATTTTCATTCTTCATTGCTGAGTGGACTTTTTTTTGGAATGGATAAAAGAATAGCATGGATATAAGATTACAACTCTGATAAAATTGTATTTGAAGATATGTGCGGACAGAAAAAAAAGGAGAAGAAATTACTTCTTCTCCTCAATTTTTTTATCATCATTGGAAGCTGTTTTTATTTCATCTTCAACATCTTTCAATCCTTTTTTGAATTCTTTTAGTCCCTTGCCAAGTCCCTGTGCTAATTCAGGAATCTTTTTAGCTCCAAAAAGAAGTAGAATTGCAAAAACGATTACAAGCAATTCCCAACCGTTTAAATTTCCCATATTGACCTCAGTTTAATAAAAATTTATTTATTGATTGAAAAAGAAAATTGCCATCGGTTTTGCCGAGCACAGGGTCAGAACATCTTTCGGGGTGGGGCATCATTCCAAGTACATTGCCTTTTTCATTTATAATCCCCGCAATATTCGAAAGTGAACCATTTGGATTTGCCTCATTATTGATACAGCCATCAGCATCAGAATATTTGAAGACAATCTGATTGTTTTTTTCGAGACGGTTTAATGTTTCCTCATCTGTGAAATAATTCCCTTCGCCATGTGCAATCGGAACCTTGATGACTTTCTGATTTTCAAATAACTTTGTGAAAACCGTGTTACTATTTTCAATGGAAAGATAAACATCTTTGCAGACAAATTGAAGTGATTTATTTTTCAACATAACACCTGGTAAAAGTCCTGCTTCGAGTAAAATTTGAAAGCCATTACAAATACCGAGAACGATCCCGCCCTTTTCGGCAAATTCAATTACTGAATTCATAATTGGAGAAAACCTTGCGATAGAACCAGTACGAAGATAATCGCCGTAAGAAAATCCACCCGGCAAAATAATCATGTCAGAATTTTTCAAATCTGTTTGTTTATGCCAGAGAAAATTGACGCTGAATCCATTTATATTTGTTAATACGTGGTATGCATCGTGGTCGCAATTGGAACCGGGAAAAACTACTACGCCAAATTTAGCACTCATGAATATTTCTCAAGTGTAAATTCATAATCTTCCATTATTAGATTTGCAAGAAGTTTCCTGCAATATTCATCCACTTCAGATCTTGCTGCAGATTCGTCAGTCGTATCAACCGTAAACTCGATGAACTTTCCAATGCGGGTATCTCTGATATTACTCAATCCTAAATGCTGAGCGCCTTTTTCAACTGCTTTACCTTGCGGATCTAAAATGGAGGGGCGACGCTTGATAATAACTTTTGCTTTGAACACTTAAAAATTCCTTATCTTTTTTTTCTGAACCAGTTAAACAACTGACGAAAAATACCAAATAGAATTACGAAAACAAAAATGAAGAACAGTCCTTTGTAGTTTGTATAAGCAAGCAGGAAAATAAATAAAATTATAAAGAGAAAATGAAAAGGTTTTTGCTTTAATGACTGAATTGAAATTTTCGGAATTGTATCATATTTTATTTTACTTACCATTAAAAATGAGAGCAAAATTACCATTGGTATGATGAAGATTGAAATATTAGGCTTATCGATAACTTCATAAAAAGCGAGTATGAACAGTGCGATGGTAATTCCTGAAGAGGGGATTGGCAGCCCAGTAAAATGAGTTTTTGAAAAGCCGATAAGCTGAACATTAAACCTTGCCAGCCGAAATCCTCCGGCAATCAACAGTAATGAGCTCAACATTACTCCTACAACCTCAAATTGATTTAAATAAATTGAGTAGATTAAAAATCCCGGAGCTGCGCCAAAACTTACAACGTCAGAAAGTGAATCAAGTTCAACACCAAGTTCACTGCTGGAATTAGTTACCCTTGCGGCGAATCCATCAAGTGCATCGAATATTGCGGCAATAATAATTAGCCATGCTGCGTAGAAATAATTCTGCTCGGAAGAATTAATCATAGATAAATATCCGCAGAACATATTCATTGCAGTAAAAAGATTTGGAATTACAGAGCGAGTGATTAAAGGCTTATTCATTTTCATTTTCGCTTGAAGAGAATTGTCTCTCCAGCTAAAACATTTTCGCCAAGCTTAGCAGCAACAATAAATTCATCCGGCACAATAATATCAACACGGCTGCCGAACTTTATCATACCAAATCTTTTTCCGACAGATACGCTATCCCCAATATTTAAATCCGTTACAATTCTTCGAGCAACAAAACCAGCAACCTGAGTAAAAAAAACTTTACCAAAATTATTTTTAATCCCGATTTCCATTCGCTCATTTTCTTGTGAAGCTTTATCATCAAATGCTTTTATAAATTTTCCTTGGTGATATTTTAAATATTCTACTACACCTGAAATTGGGATTCGGTTCACGTGCACATTTAGCGGTGACATAAAAATTGAAATTTGTTTTCCTCTGGAATGTAAAAAATTATTTTCTTCAACATCCTTAATTACTATTATTTTTCCATCTGCCGGAGAAATAATGAGGTTGTCATCTTTTGGTGTGATTCTTTCGGGGTCACGGAAAAAGTTTAATGTAAAAGCCATAAGCAGCAAAGCGAAGAGGATAAGAAAATATTTTACAGCTTGATTACTCACATAGAAACTAATGCAGATCATAACAAAAGAAACGAAAGCAGCAATACCAATTGTAGAATAACCGTATTTAGTAAACATTCTATTCAATTTTTTAAAAGATTAATTAGAAAATCGGAATACTTTTTTACATCTGCCGGGGTGGTCAATTTGTAAGGGTCAGGCAATTTTAAAGATTTGTCCGGAGAAATAACTTTCAAACTTTGCGGGGAGAAATCTTCGACAAGAAAAAATTTATCACTGTTTTTTCCAAAGATGCAGGAAAGTTCGGAAAGAATTAAATTTCTTCTTTCAAAAAAAGATCTGAGAACGGCATTTATTTTTGAGCATATCCTTGTCATCAATCTTAAATCTTCAATCGGACATAAATCGAACGCAACGATATGGCTTTCAGAAATAATTGAATCTTTATTTCCGCCGTAGTGGTATTCAAATATGGGCAGGTTTAAAATTTCCCCTTCTTTGTGGTTGAAAATTTTTGCTGTTCTTTTATCTAATGTATTTAAAATCTTTATAGAGAAAGGAATTCTACTGTGCTTCAAATTCAAAATAGAATTTGCTGAATGACGATTAACAAAGGCAGTAGGGATATGGAACTCCTTCAGATAATCAAGAAAAAAAACGTTCAGTTGTGTTGACTTCAGACCAAAATCTTTAGGTCTAATTTCTTTACCCAAAGAATTAATGAACAAATCCGGAAACTCTTTTAAAGTGTAGACTTGTTCATCGAAGATTATGTTTGTCTGTCTTGCTTCGATAGTAAACTCCTTTAATTAAATAACGGGCGTGAAATTAGGAAATTTAATCGTATAAAGTCAAACTGATATATTATATTGCTTCAAAAAAACGAATATTTATTAAATTATTTTTTCGGAGGAATTGATGAAAGGCGGCATGCAAGGAATGCTCAAACAAGTGCAGAAAATGCAGGAAGAAATGCAGCGAGTTCAAGCTGAATTAGCAAATAAAACAGTATCTGCGGAGGCAGGTGGTGGCATAATTAAAGCCGTTGCCAACGGTCATAAAGAAATTATAAGCATTGAAATAGATGCTCAGGTTATAAAACCGGATGAAAAAGAAATATTAGAGGACTTGGTTGTTGCAGCAGTAAATAAAGCACTAAATACAGCATCCAAATTAGCTGAGGAGGAAATGTCAAAAGTTACAAAGGGTATGATTCCTCCCGGTTTAAATATTCCAGGGTTCTAAGTTGTTGATTGCTCAACCGCTTCAAACTGCTATTGATGAATTAAGCAAGCTGCCCGGTATCGGAAAGAAAACTGCACAGCGGCTTGCTCTTCATATTTTGAAAAGTGATAGCGAAAATTTTGAGAGCTTAGTTCGTTCTCTTACTGATTTAAAATTGAAACTGAGATTTTGCAAAAGATGTTTCAATCTTTCTGAACATGAATTGTGTGATATCTGTACAAATCCGAAGCGCGATAAGCATTCAATCTGTGTGGTAGAGGAAGCAAGTGATGTAATTGCTGTTGAAAAATCTCACGAGTTCAGCGGAAGTTACCATGTTTTGGGGGGAGTACTTTCACCGCTTGCGGGGATAAATCCTGATTCATTAAAAATTAAAGAATTGATCGCAAGATTCAAGAGCGAAGAAATTGCCGAAGTTATATTAGCACTAAATCCGGATACTGAGGGGGAGGCAACTTCGTTATATCTTGCAAGATTAATTAAACCGCTCGGAATAAAAGTGACAAGAATCGCCCGCGGATTACCTATCGGCGGCAACCTTGAGTTTGCAGATGAAGCTACAATTGGAAGAGCGATGCTTAACAGGATTGATGTATAAATTATAATTCCAACTTATACTGTGTCAAATATGATATTAATTTTGACTTAATATTTTACCGGCATCTTGTTATTATTACATTGAAATGAAAACGACTTTTAAAATATTTTATGTCTTTCCAATTCTATTTATAGGCTGCGATCTATTCACCACCCGTGATGCAGAAATTCCTTTGCTTCCTCGAGACTCGTTTCAAACTGCGGTTACTCCCGAAATTCTGATTGAAAATTTTGTTAATTCCTTAAGAGATAAAAATCCTGATAATTATGTGGCTTGTTTTGCGGATTCTTCATTCACTACTATTCCATTTTTATTTTCACCATCAAGCGAAGCACTCTCGCAATTTCCCGATCTGCTTAATGATTGGACGGTTAAAAATGAACGTCAGTATTTTATAAACATCGCAAACAAAATTACTGCAGATCAACCAATGACATTGGTTTTAGAACAAATCAGTCAAAGCCTGCAGGGTGATAGTGTTTTTTATGAAGCGAGTTATGCATTAAATGTTCCGCATAGTGATCAATTTCCTGTAAATTATGCAGGGGTATTGAGGTTTAATATCAAACGGGATTCAAGAGCTGTGTATGTGATTTCATTTTGGCAGGATATAAAAAACGGAGAATTACCAACCTGGAGTGAATTGAAAGGAAGATACTATTAGAATCTTTTTTACTTCTGTCTCGCTTATTTTCATGCTTGGAAGCTGTATGAATCCATTTGCCCCATCCCTTGATTTTTCGGATACATCTTCCGGGACAGGTCTTTCTGATCAAAAAACAATTGACGGTGTTTTTCAGAATTTTCAATACGCTTATACTTTTAAAGACACTTTGATTTACGGGCAAATAATCAGTAATGATTTTCTTTTCACCTATCGGGATTATGAACAGAGCTTTGATGTTACTTGGAGCAGGGATGAGGATATAAAAACAACATTCGGTTTGTTTCAGAATTCTCAACGACTTGATCTGATCTGGAATGAGATTGTTCTTAGTACGATTGACAGTCTCTCAGCAAATGTCGTGAGAAGTTTTAACCTGACAATTACTTTTAACCCAACTGACGTCGTGAGGATTGATGGACGTGTCAATCTCTCTCTTAAAAAAAATGTTGCTAATGAAAAATGGCAAATCAGCAATTGGATAGACGAATCAAATTTCTAACTTAGCATTATGCTTTCATTTTATTTAAAAGAATCTGTAAAAATAATTGGGCGTGCAGTTCCTTCCTTTTTACTATCGCTTACTTCAATCTTTATTGCTGTATTGCTGATCAGTATTTCATTAATCTCAATTGAACTTTCCGAAGCATTACAGAACAAAATAAAATCAAACTTCGGATTGGAAATATTTTTAAAAGAAAATATTAGCGAAAATGATTTTAGTATTATAAATGAAGAAATTAGCAGTGCAGCGTATTTTTCTTCAATAGTTTTTATTTCAAAAGACAAGGCAGCCGATATTTTTATCAAAGAGACAGGCGAAGATTTTGCGAGGATATTAGATTACAACCCGCTTCCCGCATCCTTTAGTGTCAAATTAAAACCGGAGTATTTAGCTTCTGATTCAATAAAAATGATTACGGCTTCACTTCAGTCTCTTAGTGGTATTGATGAAATAGTTTACAAAGAGGAATATCTAAATAAAATAGTTTCAACGATCGAGAGATTTAAACTTTACATTTTGATAGCGGCGATTATACTTATTATGGTTTCGATATATCTGGTTTACTCTACTGTCAGTGCAATCTTAAAAGTGAAAGCTGATGATTTTGAAACAATGAAATTGGTAGGGGCAAAAATCTCTACAATCAAAATACCTATCATTCTTAATTCAATTTTAATTGGCTTATTATCCAGTATTTTAGCCTCGGGAGTGATACTCTACCTTCTTCAATTTATCGAAAAAATATTAACAGACTCTTTCAAATTAATTAATATGGAAATTGTCTATATCCTTTTTGCCCTTTTCATTGGACCAGCATTGGGATTTGCAGTTAGTATTTTTGCAGTAAGAAATATCTCCCTCAAAATTTGATGTGTAAGGCAATTTTTGTAATTTTAATTTTCAGTTAGAAACTTTCTAAAAAGGTTATGAAAAATATTACACTTTTCTTTTTATTGATGTTAGGTTTTAGCTTCGTGTCGGCTAATGCACAACAAAGCGATGTTCAAATAGGCGGAAGTCTTGGACAATTCAGGCAAAATCAAGGCGCCTTGTTTGATTATTCAGACCCCGAAGCTGTTAATATAAAAGTTGCAGTTTGGGGTTTTGTAAAGTATCCGGGCAAATACATTATACCATCTTACAGCAGTTTGACCGACTTACTATCTTATGCAGGCGGTCCAAGTGATGACTCGCATTTAGATGAATTGAAATTAATCAGGACATTGCCTGATTCAACGCAAACTGTGCTTGAGCTGAAATACGAGGATATATTGTGGAATGAAGAAGCTAAAAATATTTCAAAAACTCCTGAAATTTTTGCTGGAGATATTTTGGTAATCCCCGGCGAGCCAAAACTTTATTTCAAGGATTATCTCTCTATTTCACTTTCAATCTTTTCAGCTATTGTATCACTTGCGATCTTAATTATTAATATTTCAAATTAGGTGGGGCTGCCAATTGAATAACACGACCAATTTTATTAAAGAAGAAGAATCCAATTCCTTAAAAGATTATCTGAATCTTATAAGAAATAATATTGTACCCATTTCATTAATTGTACTAACTAGTTTAATAGTAGCCATTATTTATGCAATAGGCGCGAAAGACATTTACACTTCGGTTGCGTCATTAAAAATATCCAAACCACAGGGTAGTATTCTCGAATCGCCAATCTTGCCGGAATTTAGTGATTATGGCAGCGATAGATTTATAGCAAATGAAATTGAGATTTTAAAATCTTACACCACTCGACAAAAAGTAGCTGAAGCACTGATTGACAGTTTCACAGTTTTTAATTCTGCCGAGAAATTTTATCTTTTATTACATCATGAGTTTGATTCAAAGGAGGATCAGCACCTTCTGCAATCAACCGACGACATTATCGTTTTGCTTGCAAATGTTGTGACAATTGAACAAAAAAGGGGGTTGGATATAGTTGACATTACAGTTGAATCACCTTCTGCATTTGAGGCTGCCCTGATTGCTAACAGCTATTCTTCAATTTATAAAAGTTTGAACCTCGAGATTAATCGAAATCAATTAACTCTCGTAAAAGAATTTTTGCAGCAGCAAAAAAATGAAAAGCAATTGGAATTAAATCAATCCGAAGAATTGCTTCAGTCATTTCAAGAAAGAGGCGGCATAATTGCACTGGATGAACAAGCTTCAGTTCTTATCAATCAAATCTCACAATTTGAAGCGCAAAAAAATGCTGCCGAAATCGACATCCAGTCAACTGATAAAGTTTTGAAAAATTTAAAAGAAGCACTCGTAAAACAAGATCCTAAAATGGCTGAGTATCTTGAGAGCCTCTCGACGGAAAGTCTCTTCAAAGCAATGCAGGATCAATTGGCAAAGTATCAGCTTAATCGTGATATGGCTTTAACTGATAAAAATATTAATTCCGAGAACTCTCCCGTTATAAAAGAATATGACAGAAAAATTAAGGAGCTTCAGGAAAAAATTAATGAAAAATTGAAAGTAATTAAAGCTGGTATATTTGCCAGCAGCCCCGATGAAGTTAAACAAATCTCTCAAAAAATTCTCGAAGCCGAAGTTAAAACTCAATCACTTAAGGCTTCGATGAGTGTACTTGAAGCAATACTTAAAAACTATGACACAAAGTTCAACCAGTTGCCTAAAACTTCTATAGAGTTCGCAAGGCTTCAACGAAACAGAGAGTCGCTGGAAAAACTATATGTCCTTGTCGAGGAGAGATATCAGGAAGCTTTAATAAACGAACAATCTCAACCTGGCAATGTGCTTATGATTGATTCGGCAAGAAAAAACGAACACCCTTCAAAACCAAACAGAATACTAATTGTTTTAGTTGGTTTAGTACTTGGTGTTGGAATTGCATTCGCATATATTTTTGTTAGAAATTATTTTGACAATACTGTTAAAACACCGGATGATATGCAGAATAGAAACATCAATGTTCTTTCCTGGATACCACAGATCGAAGGGGTTGGATTGAATGGATCAAAAGATCTTGAATTTATTGTAGCTAAAAAACCGGATTCAATTCCGAGTGAAGCATTTAGGGCGATGCGCACTCGAATTCAATTCTCCAAAATTGAAAAAGATTCTTTAAAAACTATACTAATTACATCCCCGGCTCCTCGTGAAGGTAAGACAACGATTGCTGTAAATCTTGCAGGCAGTTATGCACAGTCCAATAAGAAAACGTTATTATTAGACTGCGATTTACGAAAGCCAAGAGTCCATTCTATATTTGCAGCTCAGAGATATCCGGGCTTAATTGATTATCTTTTTGATCAGGTGAAGTTAGAAGAAATAATACGACCAACTGGAATGAGTAATCTTAGTTTTATTTCAGCCGGAACAATACCTCCCAATCCTGCAGAGATGCTTGATTCACAACAGATGAAAGACTTCTTGAAATTGATGAAAAATCAATTTGACATTATTATTGTTGATAGCCCTCCAATTATTGCTGTAACTGATTCGGAAATTCTTTCGACTATTACTGACGGCTCAATTTTAGTCGTATCTGCAGATGCTACTGAATTAGATTTATTAGAAAAATCAGTTCAGCTTATTAAGAACAGCGGGTCTTCGTTCTTAGGAACTGTTCTTAATAATTTTAGCTATAAAAGTGGATACGGATCTTACTACAAATATTATTATTATTACTCCCGAACACATGGAGAAATTAAACCGCCTGCAAAAGTGTAAAAGAAAATTAATTATTTATCAAATTGAAAAACTATATCATAAAATTATTTTTATTTTATCTTTTTATAAGTCCGGGAAAAGTTTATTGCCAAAAAATTCCAGATTATAATGAGAGAAATATATTTTCGAGAATAGATTCTAGCTTTGCTTCCTCAATCAGTAATTATAATTCAGAAGCCACAGAAGGAATAACCAACCCTGATGAATATATGGTTGGTGCGGGAGATGTGCTTCTGATTTCAATCTCAGGAGTCGCAGAATTAAATTTGACTCAAGCAATTGATAAAGAAGGGAATTTTTATATCCCCAATGTTGGAGGGGTTAATCTTCAAAATCTAAGTTTGTCTGAAGCAAAATTAAAAATAATTGCTGCTATCGAAAAGTATTATAAAAACGTTGATATTTTTATCTCGCTCTCTGGTTTCAGAAAAATAAAAGTGACTTTTATCGGTGATGTTGTAAAACCATTGACTCAAGTTGTTCCATCAAATTCGAGATTAAGCGATATCATATTAAATTCGCAGGGTTTAAATCCAACGGCAGATTTGCGAAATATTATTATTCGCTCAAACGATTTAATTGAAAAAAAATGTGACTTCCTATCATTTTTAAGATTTGGTGATAAAACTTATAATCCATTTTTACGAGAGGGCGATGTCGTTAGAATTAATAAAATAGATCGTATTATTCAGATAAGCGGCGAAGTTGCATATCCTGCTATTTACGAATTTGTTGAAGGGCAAACGGCTGACCAGTTGCTGAAACTTGCAGGCAGTTTTTTAAGTGAAGCAAGAAAAGATACAATTGAATTAATACGATTTACTGAGGATGGGAGAAGCCAGGTTAGTAGTTACTATTCGTATGATGAAATTGTGAATGGTAATATCCTACTAAAAAACAAAGACCATTTAATTGTTAGAAAAATTCCAGAATATTTAATTGACAAATATGTTCATATCGTAGGTTATGTAAAGTATCCGGGCTGGTATAAAATTATAGAAGATCAAACAACTCTGACGGAAATCATCCAGGAGGCTGGTGGTTTTTTAAAAGATGCCTCCCTAACCGAAGCTAAACTCATTCGAGTCGAAGATAAATCCCTCCCAGATCCTGAATTTGAAAGATTAAAATTAATGTTAATTGCAGATATGACTGAAGACGAATACGACTATTTTAAGTCCAGATCAAGGCAGCGGGGGGGTGATGTTGTCTTAGATTTTGAAAAGTTGTTTGTAAAGAAAGATTTGAGTGAAAATATTTTTCTTAAAAGAAATGATGAGATAATAATCCCCATTTCTAAAAATTATGTGATCCTTCTTGGGCAGGTAGTAAATCCGGGCAATGTTGTTTATAGTCCAAATTTTTCTGTCCAGGATTATATCAATGCGGCTGGAGGGTTTGCCTGGCGAGCGCTCGAAAATCGAGTTAGAGTTGTTAAAGTTAAAACCGGCGAATGGATAGATGCCGATGATATTGATCAACTAGACCCCGGCGATACAATCTGGATTCCAGAAGACCCACCAGGTCCAAAATTCTGGGATGTATTTACAACTTCCTTACAAGTGTTGGGACAAATAGCCGCTGTAATAGCCGCTACTGTTGCAGTCGTTATAGCTACGAGATAAATTATGACTTTACACGACCTTTTTCATTTAATACTGGTTAATCGGGTTAAGCTTTTAACCGGCACAGCAATTTCTGCGGTAATAATTTTTTTATTTTTGTTTTTGATTTCACCTGTTACATTTATTGCACCAGTAAGTATACTTCCTCCGCAAAACACTTCATCAATGAGTGGATTGGGGGGTTTATTGTCCGGGGGTGATTTTACATCATTATTGACCGGGGATATTAGCTCTGCCAATTCCGAAATATATATCCAAATATTAAAAAGCAGGACTGCCGGTGAATATGTTGTAAATAAATTTAAACTTAAAAATTATTACAACGTTGAAAGCACGCAAAAAGCAGTTGAAAATTTACAGCAAAATCTAAACATTGACTTAAGCAAGGAGGGGATAATTACACTAAGTGTAGATATAAAATCGAAGTATTTGCCAATGATTACCGATGATCAGGATTCACTGAAAAAATTTTCAGCCGAACTTTCAAATTCTTTTGTTGATGCTCTTGATTCTATCAACAAAGAAAAATTAAGCTCTAAAGCTAAGAGTGCCCGGCAATATATCGAAGTACAAATTCAGCAGACAAAAATTGATATGGATTCAGCAGAAAAAAAATTGATTGAATTTCAGAAGAAGAACAAAGCAGTTTCACTGCCCGAACAGGTGGAAGCGGTTATAAATGCTGCCGCTCAAATTAAAACACAGATGATACAGACTGAAGTTGAAATTGGTTATCTCCAAAACAATTTAAAGAGTGACAATAAAACCCTTTTAGCTTTGAACCAAAAATTAAATGAGTTAACAGATCAATACAACAAAATGGAAATGGGAAATCAAGACTTTCTTCTTGCCTTTTCTCAACTTCCCGAACTTGGCAAAGAGCTTGCTGATTTGATGCGCGAAGTTAAAATTAAGAATGAAGTTTATTTATTGTTGCAGCAACAATTTTATAAAGAAAAAATACAGGAGAATAAAGACACTCCCACCATCGAAGTGCTTGACAAAGCTATTCCTCCCCTTAAAGCTGTTGCGCCGCGTACTATTTTTTCAACGGCTGTTGGGGCAGTATTCGTATTTCTCTTCCTGACTTTGATTCTTATTTTAAAAGAAAAAAGTATTTTTAATTACACAACAATTAACCGGAAATAAATTTGAAAAAAAAAACTGCATTAGTGACTGGTGGGGCAGGGTTTCTTGGCTCCCACCTTTGCGATAAATTATTAAGTGAAGGATTTATAGTTATCTGCATGGATAACCTAATAACAGGGAGTACAAAAAATATTTCCCATCTGGCAGGGAATGACGATTTTACTTTTGTTAAACATGATGTAACTAATTATATCTTTCTGCCCGGTAAAATCGATTACATTTTTCATTTTGCTTCACCGGCAAGTCCAATTGATTATCTTAAACTTCCTATCCAAACTCTGAAAGTAGGCTCTCTTGGGACTCACAAAGTGCTTGGATTGGCTATGGAAAAGAAAGCAAGATTTTTATTAGCTTCAACTTCCGAAGTTTATGGGGATCCAACTATTCATCCTCAAAGTGAAGATTATTGGGGTAATGTAAATCCAATTGGTCCAAGAGGTGTTTATGATGAAGCAAAAAGATTTGCAGAAGCAATCACAATGGCTTATCATCGCTATCACGGTGTTGATACAAGGATTATAAGAATATTTAACACATACGGACCACGTATGAGGCTGGATGACGGTCGAGCTTTACCTGCATTTATTGGGCAGGCTTTTCGTAATGAAGATATTACAGTATTTGGAGATGGTTCTCAAACACGAAGTTTCTGTTATGTATCCGATTTGATTGATGGTATTTTTAGATTAATGATGTCTGATGAAGTTTATCCTGTTAACATTGGTAACCCCGATGAAATCTCAATCAAGGAATTTGCAGAGGAAGTTATAAAACTTACAGGGACAAAAAGCAAAATTGTCTACAAGGAATTACCAATTGATGACCCCAAAGTGCGTCAACCAAATATAGAAAGAGCAAAAAAAATCCTCGGTTGGGAGCCAATGATTAGTAGGACAGAAGGGTTGAAGATTACAATAGAGTATTTTTCAAAGAATTCTTCTTGATGTTATGTAGTGATGAAAAAGCAATTTTCTTTATTAGTTGTAGCTGTAGAATTCAGTGAGTGTGATTATTGTTTTAGAAGGGTTCATACCGAGTTTTTCTACGTTTTAATCGTTTAGCATTAGATGAATCAATAAATAGACTGGAATTTGTGAGTAAAAAATTAACTTCGACAATCGCCGGTGCATTTATATTTATTACTTTCCTTAATTTATTAGGTCGGGGACTGGGTTTTTTCAGAGAGATGTTATTTGCCAAATACTTCGGAATGGGGCACAATTTTGACATTTATTTAGTTGGGGCAGTTTTGCCGATGACGATTAACACGAGTATGTTGTATTTTGCGCAAAACTATTTTATCCCGTACTACAGTTCATTAAAAATCTCAAATTACCATTCACCTGTCAAGTTTATTTATCATACATTTTATCTATTTACAATTGGTTCATTTTCAGTATCACTCGTGCTATTTATCTTCTCTAAATCTATCATTAGTTATTTCATCAACCCTATTGATGCTTATGCATACGAAAGTGCATTAAATATTTTTCAGATATTTCTTATAACAATTCCTCTAAATGCAATTGTATCGGTTTTGATATCATATCAGCAGGCTGAGTTTAACTTCAAATATCCAGCTATATCTAGACTAATATTAAATTTAATCATGATTCCTATGCTTTATTTTTTTAATGCAGCTTTAGGTATTTATATAATTCCTTTAGCTTTTGTTATAGGGACAGTATTACAGTTTGTCTATCTTATAGTTAAGGTCAAGTTAAATTTAAAACAATTCAACTTCCTTTTAATCTCGAAAATGTTTAATCCTGAACTCGGCTCAACGATTATTTATATTCTTTTGATTGAATCAATTAGTCAATTATATTTGCTTTCAGACAGATATTTTTTTGACTTTATAGGTGAAGGTGGTTTGTCTGCATTAAACTATGCTGGAATATTGTATGTGCTACCAATCTCAATTATTTCTATTGCTTTGACAACTGTGATCTTCCCAAAACTTACATCGAATATTCAGAGAAAGGAATTTGAAGCATTGAATAAAAATGTAAGCGATGCAATAAGTGCTAACCTTTTTATTTTTGTGCCTGTTAGTTTTATCTTCTTTCTTTATGGCAATGATCTAATTAAAATATTGTTTGAGCGGGGAAAATTTAGTGCAGAAGACTCTATGATAACTTTTATCGCATTAAAATATTTTACAATTAGCTTAGTTTTCAATGCCGCTTATTCAGTCTATAATAAATTGCTCTACGGAGCGCAGATGATGAATGGATTAATCATTATTACAATAAGTGGGGTCATAATAAAGATTATATTGAATTTCACATTAGTTAGCAGATATCAACAGAATGGGCTAGCACTTTCTACTTCAATTAGCTACATTTATTTTTTTCTATCAAGCATTATTCTTATCAAATACAGAATACCGGAAATAAAACACTTACTGTTCTTTAAAAATTTATTTTTCTATTTTATAACCGGGCTCATATGTTATTCCATAGTCGAGATATTATTTGATGGTTTTTATACTCTTAGTTATTACAGAGATATTTTTAAAATGATTTTATTTTATACATTATTTTTATTTAGTCTTATATTATCTAATCATTATTCAGTTAAGCTTATTGCGAGTTTAATCAGAACGATAAAAACTGCAAAGGCAATTTAATTAAGGAATTCAATGATTGGAAAATTTAAAAATTTAATTCTTACTTCAAAATCCAATTCTTTGAATCAAGTTTTTAGTATTTTAATTCCCACAATCTTGATGACGCTCATTATGGGCGATTTTTCTATTTATGTCTCAATTGTTATAATTTGTCTATTGCCGGTTTTTATTCTCGGTGAAAAGTACATCATCTTTTGTATCATTGTAACTTTATTTACATTAGTTGGCGATTTAGGCGAATCGTTAAGATTTGCTGTACAATTTATAAACTTTACTTTACTTTTTATTTTATTCTTGAGACACTATGGATTAAAGTTTAGTCAGTATCCTAAACTTCCTAAATCATTAAATGCCTTCATAATTCTCTACTATTTCTCTATGTTTCTTTCAACAATATTATCTCTACATTTCCAAGCAGGGATACAAAAAATTGTTAGGCAAACAGAGTTCTTCATCGTGGCATATCTTTTATTTTCTCTAATCAGAAACGAAGATTTATTAAGAACTATATTAAAAGCTTTTATTACCGCAAGCATAATAATTGTTTTTTCCAGTTTTGTAAATTTTTATTCTGAAGGGCTTGCTATTTCAGATTATGGCATGGGTAAGGAAATTAGAGTGAGTGGACTGATGAGCAATATACTTGCAACAAGCACATTTTACGTCATCGCCGCTCCATTAGTCATAGTATTTTTAATCCTGACTCAAAACAAAAAGATAAAAATAGTATTATGGTTATGTATAGTATTATTAATTATGGGAATACTTTTAACCGCGTCGCGGTCAGCGGTATTCTCGATAATTCTCAGTACATCATTCATCTTATATTATTATCGAAGGAAATTAATTATAGGTTTTTTTTCAACTCTTGCTTTTATCAGTGTAATAATTTACTTCACTCCATTTTTAAACCAAATAAGTTCTATTGTTTTGAGAACCGAAGCCGGATTAAGTCAAAGACAGCATTATTGGACTTTGGCTTATAACATGATCGCAGATAATTTATTATTTGGAATAGGTCCGGGATCGTATGGTTACGAAATGTATAATTACTTCCCGGTCATGCGTGATAGCTGGATTGGAAAAGTAATCATTAACGTAAATGAAATTACTAGCGGAAGTAATAATTCACATAATTATTTCTTAGTATTTATTTCAGATTTGGGAGTCTTGGGATTTATTTTATCCTTAATGTTGCCGATTATCTTTTTCAGCATTACAATTACGACATTAAAAAAGTATGAAAAGTTCGAAAGAAAAACATTTTATTGCTTGGTTGGTATTTCTGCTGCAGGCTCAAGTATGTTTGTCAAGGCGATGATAGATGGATTGGGCATTTTATCCTATGGGTTTATTAGTGCAGATATGCCTTTTTGGTTAATGTTTATGGGGATTATATTTTTTTACTTAAATAAGGAAAATGAAAATCACTCTAAAGTAATCCAAACTGCTTTATAAAGTAATCATGATGCCATCACTCTTGAATTATTTTGTCCTAAATAAAATAAACTGATTACTATGCTTCTTATTTAACGTTTATTATCAATATGAATCTTCAAAAGTATAAAAACTATTTTAATAAAATATCTGTTTTCTTTTCTTTAAATTCTGCCAACTATTGGAATACTATAACACCATGTAATGTAAAGGAAAAGCCAATTAGTGTAGGTAAGTATTATTTAGATTTTATCAGTAAGAGTGATTATATCGGACAAATGAGTGAAGAGGGTATTCCTCTTTATGAATTAGAAGGCTCAGATCCTTTTTATCATCCTATTGTAATTTGTCAATACGCTTTAGGCCTTTTTGAAAAATCGATTTTATGTAACCACTTAGATGTATCGTTGAAGAATAATTTTCTAAATCAAGCTGATTGGCTCGTCAAATATTTCAAGGAAAAGAAAAACTTGTCCGGCTGGCATTTGAATTTCGAAATAAAAAAGTATGGGATTAAAGCACCATGGATTTCTGCGATGGCACAGGGTGAAGCAATATCAGTGCTTGTAAGAGCAAACCTCCTCACCAATGAGCCCTTATATCTCAAAATCGCTGAAATGGCACTAACACCATTCAGTCTAAATGTTCAGGAAGGGGGATTTGTAAATAGGTTTGAAGGCTTTCCGATTTATGAGGAATATCCTTCACCGCATAAGACGGTTGGAGTTTTAAATGGTTTCATATTTTCACTTTTTGGATTGTATGATCTCGCGATTCATTCTAAGAGTGAAGAAGCAAAATTCTTTTTTGCTCAGGGTGTTGAGTCGTTGAAAAATATCTTAAAATTTTATGATCTTAAATACTGGTCTCAATACTATTTATTTGACTACCCAAACAATTACCCTGCTTCATTTACTTATCACATATTAGCAGCTGAGCAGTTAATTGCTCTACACTTCTTAACTGGTGAAAATATTTTTCTTATTTATTCTGAGAAATGGAAAAAGCAGGGAAAGAGTGTTATTAACAAACTACGTATATTAATATTTAAAATATTTTATGCCCGTACTTTAAGTTGATCAGATTCACCAAAATAAA
>Ga0172373_10005311_pt1 | contig 17725 bp, 18 predicted proteins | sample Lak10m_2_FD_114546 | JGI IMG/M metagenome (GOLD analysis project Ga0172373, IMG submission 114546) | Freshwater microbial communities from Kabuno Bay, South-Kivu, Congo - kab_092012_10m | ecosystem: Environmental > Aquatic > Freshwater > Lake | place: Democratic Republic of the Congo...
GAACCCCCAGTGGCGCGATCTCTGCGAAGACATTGCCTGACGGCTCCCGTCGGTTGGATGCCCGCCTGCGCGGGCATGACGTCAAAAATTTACCCTTCCGTAACCTGAGTTCGGAGCCCTGAGGGACGGACGCAGGATGATCGCATTTGGCGATCACCCTGGCGACGGACTGCCGGCGCATTCCCGTGGCGCGTCCGTGGCGTCCTGGGCGACTATGACTGATAGATGGATGGCGAAACCTGCTTTTGACGTTTTTGCCGTTGGCGGCCTATAGTGTCGGCGCCGATTTGACAAGGAAGTGCGGATGTCCGGTCCGGATGGGGGAAAATTCGGGTTCCGGCCGCTCCAGCAGGGTCTGGCGGAGCGTCTGGTCTGCCTGCATGACGAGATGAAACGGGACTTCTCCGGCGTCAACCGGGTGGCCGTGGCCATCTACGACCATCATACCGACATCCTGCGCTCTTTCGTGCATTCCAGCGAGGGCGACAATCCCTTCGACCATACCCTGGCCCGTCTGTCCGACCTCAAGGCCCTGGCCGAGCTGGCGCGGACCGGCGCCCGGCGGGTCGTCGGCGACCTGTCCACCCATGCCAGCGCCACCCCGGTTCACAACCGCCGTCTGGTCGGGGCGGGGTATATGGCCAGCTATACCGTGCCGATCTTCCACAAGGGGGTGTTCAACGGCTTCGTCTTTTTCAACTCGTTCCAGAAGGGGTATTTCACTCCGGCGGTGGTGCATGGCCTGAAACCCATCGCCGAGGTGGTGGCGCTGCAGACGGTGATGGAGCTGGACGCCTTGCGCATGATCCATGCGGCGGTCCAGACCGTACGGCAGATCAGCCGGGTCCGCGACGAGGAAACCGGAACACATCTGGAGCGGATGGCGCGATATACCCGCCTGCTGGCCTTGCGCCTGGCCCCGCGCAAGGGGATGTCCGACGAATGGGTCGAGTTCCTGTTCCAGTTCGCGCCGTTGCACGATGTCGGCAAGATCGCCGTACCCGACCATATCCTGTTCAAGCCGGACCGGCTGACGCCGGAAGAGTTCGATATCATGAAGACCCACGTCACCCGCGGGTCCGAGATCGTTCAGGTGATGGCCGATACCTTCCGCATCGGGACCGCTCCCTATATGCGGGTTCTGCGCAATGTCGTCGCCCATCATCACGAATGCCCGGACGGCAGCGGCTATCCCCAGGGGCTGAGGGGCGAGAATGTTTCGCTGGAGGGCCGGATCATCGCCGTCGCAGACGTTTTCGATGCGCTGACCTCGACCCGTCCCTACAAGAAGCCGTGGAGTGTCGAGGAGGCATTGGCTTTTCTGGGCGGACAGGCCGGCGGCAGGTTCGATTCCGATGCCGTAGAGGCGCTGAGGGAAAGCCGCTCGGCCATCGACGATATCCGGCGCCAGTTCGCCGAAAGCCCCCTGGGGTGAGCATGCGAAGATTGTTGCGTCCCGTTGTTGTACTGTTGCCGTTGCTGGCCGCATCCCCGGCGGTGCGGGCCGCTGCCCCCGACCTGTGGGCCGGGGTGTCCGTGCCGACGCCCGAGCAGCCCCGGTCCATCGGGTCGGCGGCGGCCGGCTGCGTCGCCGGTGCCGTCGCTCTGCCCGTGGACGGCGAGGGGTATCAGGTGCTGCGCCCCGGCCGCAACCGCCTGTGGTCGCATCCGCGCACCATCGCCCTGCTGCAGGGGCTGGGCCGCGACTTCGCCCGCGACGGGGGCGGCCCCCTGCTGGTCGGCGACCTGTCGCAGCCGCGCGGCGGGCCGATGTCCTATGGGCACGGCAGCCACCAGAACGGCCTGGACGCCGATATCTGGTTCCGTCTGCCGGCCCGGCCGCTTGGCGATGCCGAACGGGCGGCGCCGGTGCCGGTCTCGATGGTCAAGGGGCGGGGGGTGGACGGCAAGGTCTGGACGCCCCGGCACCTGCGCCTGCTGCAACTGGCGGCGGCCCGGCCCGAGATCGACCGTATTTTCGTCAATCCGGCGATCAAGGCGGAAGCCTGCCGGACCGCCCGGGGGGATCGCGGCTGGCTGGGCAAGCTGCGGCCGTGGTGGGGGCATGACGAGCATTTCCATCTGCGGCTGTCCTGTCCGCCCGGCGACCTGGATTGTTCGCCGCAGGCCCCGGTCGCCGCCGGCGACGGATGTGGTGCCGAGCTGCAATCCTGGCTGAAGCGCCCGACCGTTCTGCCGGACGCGTCGCGCGACAAGCCCAATTTCCGCCGGCCGGTTCTGCCGTCCTCCTGCACGGCGGTGCTGGATCATCCCGCCAGGGTACCCGCCGGCGGGCGGTGACGCCCGGAAGTCGGACTTGCCAAAGCCGGCCCAAGGGAGTAAAAGCCGCCGATCAATCCGCACGCGGGTCCGCGGCGGCGTCTTTGTGCGTCGTCGCTCCGGTGTCGGGGGTTTTCCCCGGCGACACCCGCGGAGGCTCAACCGGAGAATGGAAGGAATTTTCTCCAATGGCTCTGCCCACTTTTTCCATGCGTCAGCTCGTCGAAGCCGGCGTGCATTTCGGTCACAACACCCGCCGCTGGAATCCCAAGATGGCGCCGTACCTGTTCGGCGTCCGCAACGGCATTCATATCATCGACCTGCAGCAGTCGGTGCCCATGCTGCATGGCGCCATGACCGCCGTGCGTAACGTGGTGGCCGGCGGTGGCCGCGTCCTGTTCGTCGGTACCAAGCGCGCCGCGTCGGACATCGTCGCCGAATCGGCCAAGAAGTGCGGCCAGTACTACGTCAACCATCGTTGGCTGGGCGGCATGCTCACCAACTGGAAGACCATTTCCCATTCGATCAAGCGCCTGCGCGAGCTGGACGAGCAGCTGGCCTCGGGCGCCCTGGCCGGCCTGACCAAGAAGGAACAGCTGGTCCTGTCCCGCGAAAAGGAAAAGCTGGACCGCGCCCTGGGCGGCATCAAGGACATGGGTGGCCTGCCGGATATCCTGTTCATCATCGACACCAACAAGGAAGGCCTGGCCGTTCAGGAAGCCAACAAGCTGGGTATCCCGGTGGTGGCGATCCTGGATTCCAATTCCGATCCGGCCGGCATCACCTTCCCGGTTCCGGGCAATGACGACGCCATCCGCGCCATCCAGAGCTATTGCGATCTGATCGCCGGCGCCGTGCTGGACGGTATCCAGGCCGAGATCGGCCGCTCGGGCGGCGATATCGGCGCCCAGGCGGAAGCTCCGGTCGAGGTGATCGCCGTCGAGGGTGAGGTTGCCCAGGCCGAGTAATCGGTTTGACCGAAAGAACGGCGGCGACGGGCGTCGCCGCCGTTTTTGTAATAAATACAGCATATTGTCTGTTGTTTCTGACGTCTGACACGAAGAGGAAAGCTCATGGCCGAGATTACCGCTGCGCTTGTTAAGGAGCTGCGCGAGAAGACTGGCGCCGGCATGATGGATTGCAAGAAGGCCCTGGCCGAGACGGCCGGCGACCTGGAAGCTGCCGTCGACTGGCTTCGCAAGAAGGGTCTGGCCGCCGCCGCCAAGAAGGCCGGCCGCGTCGCCGCCGAGGGTCTGGTCGCCGTGGCCGCCGCCGGTACCCGGGGCGTCGCCGTCGAGGTGAATGCCGAGACCGATTTCGTCGCCCGCAACGAACAGTTCCAGGGCTTCGCCTCGACCGTCGCCAAGGTCGCCCTGGATGCCGGTTCGGATGTCGAGGCCATCAAGGCCGCCGCTTTCCCCGGTGCCGGCAAGTCGGTCGCCGAGCAGCTGACCGCCCTGATCGCCACCATCGGCGAGAACATGAACCTGCGCCGCGCCGCCCGTCTGGAAGTGTCGCAGGGCGTGGTCGCCACCTACATGCATTCCGCCGCCGCTCCGGGCCTGGGCAAGATCGGCGTGCTGGTCGCCCTGGAATCCGCCGGCGACACCGCCAAGCTGGAAGCCCTGGGCAAGCAGATCGCCATGCATGTGGCCGCCGCCAACCCGCTGTTCCTCGACGTTTCGTCGGTCGATTCCTCGGCCCTGGACCGCGAGCGCGCCGTGCTGACCGAGCAGGCCCAGGCTTCGGGCAAGCCCGCCGCCGTCATCGAGAAGATGGTGGAAGGCCGCGTGCGCAAGTATTACGAGGAAGTCTGCCTGCTGGAACAGGTCTTCGTCATCGACCAGGAAAACAAGATCTCCAAGGTGGTCGACAACGCCGCCAAGGATGTCGGCGCCCCGATCAAGCTGACCGGATTCGTCCGTTTCGCCCTGGGCGAAGGCATCGAAAAGGAAGAAAAAGACTTCGCCGCCGAAGTGGCCGCCCAGTTGGGCGGCTGAGGCCGGGCGATATCGACGGCCGCCGGATGATCTCCGGTGGCCGTTCGCCTTTTGCTGACGAAAGGCGAGACAGGCGGGCGGAATGGTGTATGATCGCCGTCCCGGCCGTCGCCGGGTCCCATTCCAGGTTTCGAGGGTAGCATGGCCAGCGCCGCCAAATTCCGCCGCGTTCTCTTGAAGATCTCGGGCGAGGGCCTTATGGGGCCGCGCGATTACGGACTGGATCCCGAAACGGTCGAACGGATCGCCGCCGAGGTGCAGTCGGTCCGCGACCTGGGGGTCGAGGTCTGCTGCGTCATCGGCGGCGGCAACATCTTTCGCGGCATGTCCGGCGCCGCCAAGGGCATGGAACGGGCCGCGGCCGACAACATGGGCATGCTGGCCACGGTGATGAACGCCCTGGCCCTGCAGAACGCCCTGGAAAACCGCAATGTCTTCACGCGGGTCCAGTCGGCGATCCCGATGCCGTCGGTGTGCGAATCCTTCATCCGCCGCCGTGCCATCCGTCATCTGGAAAAAGGCCGGGTGGTGATTTTCGCCGCCGGCACCGGCAATCCGTTCTTCACCACCGACACCGCGGCGGCCTTGCGTGCCGTGGAAATGGGCTGCGACGCCTTGCTGAAGGCCAGTCAGGTGGACGGGGTCTATTCCGCCGATCCCAAGAAGGTTCCCGATGCCGTCCGTTACGATACCTTGACCTTCCACGACGTCCTGGCCCGCGATCTGGCGGTGATGGATGCCTCGGCGATCTCGCTGTGCCGCGAGAACAACGTGCCGATCGTGGTCTTCGATATGCACAACGATGGTGCCTTTGCCAAGGTCGTGACCGGGCAGGGGCGCTTCACCATCATCAAGGAAGGGGTCTGAAGCCGTGTCCACGCCCACCACTTGGAGCGATCTGAAGAAGGATATCTCCCATCGCATGGATAGCGCGGTGGAAGTGCTGAAAAAGGAATTCGCCGGTCTGCGGACCGGCCGCGCTGCCGCTTCGCTGCTGGAGCCGGTGGTGGTCGAGGCCTATGGCCAGACCATGCCGCTGACCCAGTGCGGCACCATCGGCGTGCCCGAGCCGCGCATGCTGACCGTGCAGGTGTGGGACAAGGGGCTGGTCAAGGCGGTGGAGAAGTCCATCCGCGACGCCGGCCTGGGGCTGAACCCGCAGACCGATGGACAGCTGGTGCGGGTGCCGATTCCGGCCCTGAACGAGGAGCGTCGCAAGGAGCTGCAGAAGGTCGCCGGCAAGTATGCCGAGCAGGCCCGCATCGCCGTGCGCAATGTCCGCCGTGACGGCATGGACATCCTGAAGAAGATGGAAAAGGACGGTCACGTTTCCGAGGACGAGACCAAGAAGCATGAAAAGGACATCCAGGGACTGACCGACGAGACGATCAAGAAGATCGACGAGGCGCTGCACCACAAAGAAAAAGAGATCATCCAGGTCTGAGCATGATGGAAGCTGCCGCCTCGCCCGTGCCGGCCCTGCCGCCGCCCACCCACGTCGCCATCATCATGGATGGCAACGGGCGGTGGGCGAAGGCGCGTGGATTGCCACGCACGGCCGGGCACAAGCGTGGCGCGGAAGCCGTGCGCCGGGCGGTCGAGACGGCGCGGGAGCTGGGGGTTTCCTACCTGACGCTGTACGCTTTTTCGGCAGAGAACTGGAAGCGTCCGGCCGGCGAGGTCACCGACCTGATGGGCCTGTTGCGGCTTTATCTGCGCAACGAGGTCAAGGCACTGCACAAGAACGGCATTCGCCTGCGCGTCATCGGCGACCGCTCCCGCCTGGGGGACGACATCGTCGCCCTGATCGAGGAATCCGAGGCCAAGACCGCCGGCAACACCGCCCTGACCCTGGTGCTGGCCCTGTCCTATGGCGGACGCCAGGAAATCGTCGCCGCCGTCCGCCATCTGGCCGGGCAAGTGCGTGCCGGTGCCGTCGATCCCGACGATATCGACGAGACCCTGTTTTCGGCCAATCTGTTCACCGCCGACATTCCCGATCCCGATCTGGTGATCCGCACCTCGGGGGAACAGCGCATCTCGAATTTTCTGCTGTGGCAGTGCGCCTATTCCGAGCTGGTCTTCCTGGACGTGTTGTGGCCGGATTTCGATCGCGCCGATTTCGAGGCGGCGATCCGGACCTTTCACGGTCGGGATCGCCGGTTCGGCCTGACCAGCGGCTGAGCGTCCGTGCTGGCCACCCGCATCATTTCGGCTCTGGTGATGGCCCCCGCCGCTTTGCTGGCAGCCTGGTGGGGGGGCTATGCCTTCGCCGCCCTGGCCGCGGCCGCGGCCGCGGCGATGGCCTGGGAATGGCACCGCATGGTGGCGGGGCGTTTTGCCGTTGCCGGGTGGATTTCCGCCCTGGCCGGGGCTGCCGCCGCCTTGGGGGCGGTGGACCGGCCCGGACTGTCGCTTGCCCTGGTGGCGGGGGCGGCCCTGGCCACGACGGCCCTGGCCCCGCTTCATCAGGAACGTGGCCGGTTGTGGGTCGGCCTGGGATCCCTTTATACCGGCCTGCCCGCGGTCGCCCTGGTCTGGCTGCGCCAGGAGGGCGATCTGGGATTGCCGACGCTTCTGTGGCTGCTGCTGCTGGTCTGGGCCACCGATACCGGGGCTTATGCCGCCGGCCGCGGACTTGGCGGGCCGCTGCTGCTGCCGCGGGTCAGTCCGAAGAAAACCTGGGCCGGGCTGGGCGGCGGCGTGGTCTGCGCCGGGCTGGCCGGGCTGGGGGTCGGTTATTGGCTTGAGGGCCGGGTAATGGTCGGCGTGGTTCTGGCCAGCGGTCTGCTGGCGGTGGTGGCCCAGGCCGGCGACCTGATGGAAAGCTGGGTCAAGCGGCGTTGCGGCGTCAAGGATTCCAGCAATATCATTCCCGGACATGGCGGTGTCCTGGATCGTCTGGATGGTTTGCTGGCCGTGGGGGCGGCGGTTGCCTGGGCGACCTGGATCGCCGGCCAGCCGGTCTTGCGCTGGCAGGGGTAAGGGAATATGAGCGATCCGCGCCGCGGCGTCACCATTCTGGGATCGACCGGCTCCATCGGCCGCAACACCGTCGAACTGATCGAAGCCGCTCCGGATCTCTATCGGGTCGAGGCCCTGGTCGCCAACAGCAGCACTGAATTGCTGGCCGATCAGGCCCGGCGCCTGCGGGCCGGGCTGGCGGTGGTGGCCGATGAAAGCCGCCTGCCCGACCTGCGCGAGCGCCTGGCCGGCAGCGGGATCGAAACGGCGGGCGGGGCTGCCGCGGTGGTCGAGGCCGCCGCCCGGCCGGCCGATTGGGTGATGGCGGCCATCGTCGGTGCCGCCGGTCTGGCCCCGACCCTGGCGGCGGCTCGCCGGGGGGCGGTGGTCGCCCTGGCCAACAAGGAATGCCTGGTCTGTGCCGGCCAGCTGATGATGGCCGAGGTCGCTGCGCACGGCGCCACCCTGCTGCCCGTCGATTCCGAGCATTCGGCTATTTTTCAGGTTTTCGAGACCGACCAGCGCGATCAGGTGGAAAAGATCATCCTGACCGCCTCGGGCGGCCCGTTCCGGCGAAGCTCGCTGGACGAGATGGCGGCAGTCACTCCGGAACAGGCGGTGGCCCATCCCAACTGGTCGATGGGGGCCAAGATTTCGGTGGATTCCGCCTCGATGATGAACAAGGGGCTGGAACTGATCGAGGCGCACCATCTGTTCTCGATGACGGAAGAGCGGATCGACATCGTCGTCCATCCGCAATCGGTGATCCACTCCCTGGTCGCCTATGGCGACGGGTCGGTCCTGGCTCAGTTGGGCAGTCCGGACATGCGCACGCCCATCGCCTATGCCCTGGGCTGGCCGCGCCGCATTCGGGCGCCGTCGCCGCGCCTGGATCTGGCCGCCATCGGTACCTTGACCTTCGAATCCCCCGATCCCGTCCGCTTTCCGGCGTTGCGTCTGGCCCGGCGTGCCTTGCAAACCGGGGGGGCGGCACCTACTGTTCTGAACGCGGCCAACGAAGTCGCCGTTCAGGCGTTTCTGTCGCGGACCTTGAGCTTCCTGGGCATTGCCCGACTGGTCGAGGCGACATTGGATGCGATGGGGGCGATGACCATCGGTAACCTGGACGACGTCATGGCCGCCGACGCCTGGGCCCGTGCCCATGCCCAGGCCGCTATCCGGGCCGGCAAGGCCCATTGAGCGATCGGATCGATATGGACTTTCTCTGGAATTATATCGTCGTCTTCCTGCTGATCCTGACCGTCGTGGTCTTTGTCCACGAATTCGGCCATTACTTCGTGGCTCGCCGGAACGGCATCAAGGTCGAAGTCTTTTCCATCGGCTTCGGTCCCGAGATCTGGGGGTTCAACGACCGTTCCGGAACGCGCTGGCGGCTCAGTCTGCTGCCGCTGGGCGGGTATGTGAAGATGTTCGGCGACGCCGACGCCGCTTCGGTGACCGGCGACGACGTTCCCATGACCGAGGCGGACAAGGCGCAAAGCTTCCGTCACAAGCGGGTCGGGCAGCGGGCCGCGGTGGTGTTCGCCGGTCCCGCCGCCAACTTCGTATTCGCCATCGTCGGCCTGGCCCTGATGTTCATGCTTCTGGGGCAGCCGGTGACCGACCCGGTGATCGGGCAGGTTCATGCCGATACGGCGGCGGCTCAGGCCGGCCTGAAGGCCGGTGACCGGATACGGGCGGTCAATGGCAGGGCGGTGGACCGTTTTCAGGATATTCAGCGCATCGTCCGTCTTGAGATCGGGCAACCTCTCGAACTGGATGTCGAACGCGACGGCGACCGGATGATGATCGTCGCCCAGCCGCGAATCGTCGAGCGCAAGGGATTGTTCGGCGACATGGAAAAGGTGCCGGTGCTGGGGATCAGCGCCGACGTCAACCGGACGACCATCGTCCGCTACGGTCCGGCTTCGGCCTTGTGGCAGGCGGTGAAGGAAACCGGCCAGATGGTGTCCTCGACCTTCGTAGGAATCGGCCAGATGATCGCCGGCACCCGGGACAGCGACGAACTGGGCGGGCCGATCCGCATCGCCAAGGGAGCCGGCGAAGCAGCCCAGGTGGGCCTTGCCAGCGTCGTCTTCTATACGATCTTGCTGTCGCTGAACCTGGGACTGATCAATCTGTTTCCCATTCCGGTTCTCGATGGCGGCCATCTGGTATTCTATGCGTTCGAAGCCATCCTTGGTAGGCCTCTGGGAGAGAGGGCACAAGAATATGGTTTCCGAATCGGACTGTTTCTGGTATTGGCCTTGATGGTATTTGCGACCAGAAACGACATCGTTTCTCTTCCGGTGTGGGATGCAGTCAAAAGACTGCTCTGACGATGTGTTCGGTGCCGCCTTGATTTCCTTGCGGCGCAGCGTTCAAAGGGGGGCTGAATGGGTTTGGTGCGAAAGACCGCGCTGGCGTTGGGGCTTCTGGCCCTGGCCGTTCCCGCCCTGGCGCAGGATGCCGGGCGCGTCCGTCAGATCGTCGTGCAGGGGACCCAGCGCGTCGAGGTCGAGACCGTCAAATCCTACATGGCCATTGCCGAGGGCGATCCCTACAACTCGGACCGCGTCGACCGTTCGCTGAAGGCCCTGTTCAATACCGGCCTGTTCGCCGACGTCGCCATTCGCCGCGAAGGCGAGGCGCTGGTGGTGCGGGTGGTGGAAAATCCCATCATCAACCGCATCGCCTATGAGGGCAACAAGCGCGTCAAGGACGAGGAACTGCAGCAGGAAACCCAGCTGCGTCCGCGTGTGGTCTATACCCGTACCAAGGTGCAGAACGACGTCAAGCGCATGCTGGACCTGTACCGGCGCCAGGGGCGGTTCGCCGCCACGGTCGAGCCCAAGATCATCCAGCTGGAACAGAACCGCGTCGATCTCGCCTATGAGATCAACGAGGGCGAGCCCACCTACGTCAAGCGCATCAATTTCGTCGGCAACAAGTTCTACAGCGATTCCCGCCTGCGCGAGATCCTGTCGACCAAGGAAGAGCGGTGGTACCGTTTCCTGTCGTCCGACGATACCTATGATCCCGACCGCCTGACCTATGACCGCGAATTGCTGCGCCGCTACTACCTGAAGCAGGGCTATGCCGATTTCCGCGTCATCTCCGGCGTTGCCGAGCTGACCCCCGATCGCGAAGGCTTTTTCGTCACCTTCACGGTCGAGGAGGGGGATCGGTACCGTTTCGGCACGTCGGACATCAAGGCCAACCTCAAGGATCTCGATCCCGAGCAGCTGAAGGCGCATCTGGTTTCCGAGCAGGGCGCCTGGTACAACGCCGATCAGGTGGAGAACATCGTCCAGGCCCTGACCGACGCGGTCGGCACCAAGGGCTATGCTTTCGTCGACGTCAAGCCGCAGGTCCAGCGCGACCGCGAGAACAAGGTGGTGAACATCACCTATGAGATCCAGGAAGGGCCGCGGGTTTATGTCGAGCGGATCGACATCACCGGCAACGTGCGCACCCTGGATCAGGTCATCCGCCGCGAGTTCCGTCTTGTCGAGGGCGACGCCTTCAACACCGCCAAGCTGCGCCGCTCGCGTCAGCGCATCAAGGATCTGGCTTTCTTCGAGAAGGTCGAGGTCAACAACGTTCCGTCCGAAACCGCCCCCGACAAGACCGTCATCAAGGTCGACGTCGCCGAGCGTTCGACCGGCGAGCTGATGTTCGGCGTCGGCTGGTCGACCCAGGCCGGCCCGCTGGTCGAGGCGTCCCTGCGCGAACGCAACCTGCTGGGCAAGGGACAGGACGTGAAGGTCAGCGGCTCGCTGGGAACCCGCCGCAATGCCGCCGAGTTCTCGTTCACCGAGCCCTATTTCCTGGACCGCCAGCTGGCTGCCGGCTTCGATGTCTTCGCCATCACCCGCAAGATGCAGAAGGAAAGCTCGTACGATTCCAATGCCACCGGCTTTGCCCTGCGGACCGGCTATCATATCCACGAGCATCTGCGGCAGGATCTGAAGTACATGCTGCGGCGCGATCAGGTGGAAAACATCAAATCGACGGCGTCGACCTACATCCGCGAACAGGAAGGGTCGTCGGTGACGTCTTCGGTCCAGCAGACGCTGTTGTGGGATTACCGCGACAGCCGGATTGAGCCGACCGAAGGGTACTATATCCGCCTGAACAACGAACTGGCCGGATTGGGCGGAACGCAGCAGTTCCTGCGCAACAATCTGGGCGGTGGCCGCTTCTTCCCCATCGACGAAGGGGTGGTGTTCTCGCTGACCGGCAATGCGGGCTTCATGAACGGGTGGGGCGACAACAAGATCCGCATCACCGAGCGGTATTATCTGGGCGGCGAGACCCTGCGCGGTTTCGAGACGATGGGCGTCAGCCCCCGCGACAAGGGATCGCACGACGCGCTGGGCGGTCTGTGGCAGTACTATGGCTCGGCTCAGTTGAAGTTCCCCCTGGGATTGCCGCAGGAACTGGGATTCGCCGGTCAGGTGTTCACCGATTTCGGCTCGATCGGCGAGACCGAGTCCTACCCGACCGTGTCGAACATCAATCAGGCCAGTTCGATCCGCGCCTCGGTCGGTGCCGGTGTCAGCTGGAAGTCGCCGATGGGGCCGGTCTCGGTCGATCTGGCCTTGCCGGTATTGAAGGAATCCTTCGATAAGGACGAACTGTTCCGCTTCAGCTTCGGCACGAGGTTCTAGAATGCGCCGACGGTTGATGGGGCGTCTGGGGATCGGTGCGGTTCTGGCGGCGGCGACCCTGTGGGGCGGGCCGGCCTGTGCCGAGGTCCAGAAGCTTCCCGTACCCGTCGTCATCGTCGTCGATGTCCAGGCCGCCTTGCAGCAATCCACTGCGGCCAAGGCGGTCCGGGCGCAGCGCGACCAGTTGGTCCAGGGCTATCAGGCCGACATGGAGATCACGCGCAAGTCCCTGAAGGATGCCGAAGCCGACCTGCTGAAGCAGAAGGCGGCCCTGTCCGCGGAAGCCTGGCAGGCCAAGGCCCGGGCCTTCGAGCAGCAGGTCTACGAATTCAACCAGCGTTTCCAGAAGTCCAACCAGGCGGTGGAAAAATCCTTCCGCACGGCGATGGGGGAACTGTCGCAGGCACTGGCGCAGGTCACCGAGGAGGTGGCCGGCGAAATGGGGGCCAATCTGGTCCTGCATAAGATGCAGGTGTTCCTGCACGATCCCCGCATGGAAGTGACCCAGACGGTGATCGAACGGTTGAACCGCAAGTTTCCATCCGTGTCGTTCCCCGCTCCGGCGGATGACAGCCTGCCGGTGACCAAGCCGCAGCCGAAGAAGAAGTAACGCCGATGGCCGATCCCCGTTTCTTTACCGTTGCCGGTCCGTTTTCGTTGCGTGATCTTGCCGGAATGGCCGGGGCGGATATGGCCGACCCCGCCGATGGCGACCGTCTGTTTCACGATGTTGCCGCCCTGGATGCGGCCACGCCCGAGCAGATCAGTTTCCTTGATAACCGGAAATATATATCTGCCTTCCAGGCCAGCCGGGCCGGTGCCGCCATCATTCATCCCGACCTCGCCGACCGGGCGCCTGCCGGGATGGCGCTGCTGCTGTCGAAGGATCCTTATCGGGCCTATGCCAAGGTGGCGCAGGCCTTCTATCCGGTCGCCGTTCCCGTTCCCGGCATCGCCGGTTCCGCCGTCGTCGATTCCTCGGCGATTTTAGGGGACGGATGCCGGGTCGAGCATGGAGCGGTGATCGGAGCCCGGGTTGAACTGGGGGCTCGCTGCCGGATCGGTCCCAATGTGGTCATCGGCGACGGGGTGGTGATGGGCGAGGATTGCATCGTCGGAGCCAATGCCACGGTACAGTTCGCCAGGATCGGCAGCCGAGTGACGGTTTATCCGGGTGCCCGTATCGGGCAGGATGGTTTCGGGTTCGCAATGGGGGCGCAGGGGCATTTGAAAGTGCCGCAGCTGGGGCGGGTGATCATCGGCAACGACGTCGAGGTCGGCGCGAACAGCACCATCGACCGTGGGGCCGGTCCCGATACGGTGATCGGCGATGGCTGCATGATTGATAACCTGGTGCAGATCGGGCACAACGTGCAGCTTGGTCGCTGTTGCGTCATCGTCGCCCAGGTCGGCATTTCCGGTTCGACCCAATTCGGCGATTTCGTCGCCGCCGGGGGACAGGCCGGTTTCGCCGGTCATCTCAAGGTCGGGCCGGGGGCGCGGATCACGGCCCAGGCCGGCGTCACTCGCGATATCGGTGCCGGCGAGACCGTCGGGGGGACGCCCGCGGTCCCCAGGATCGAATGGCTGCGCCAGTCGGCGATGTTGAGCAAGATGGTTCGGAACAAGGGCTGAAGGGCAAGGACAGGATGAACACGATGGTGAGCGGGGGCGAGACCGGCAAGGTCATCGACATCAACCGGATCATGGAAATGATCCCGCACCGTTACCCTTTCCTGATGGTGGACAAGGTGGTCGACGTGGTGGCCGATGCCAGCGCCGTCGGCATCAAGAACGTCACCATCAACGAGCCGTTCTTTCAGGGACATTTCCCGCAGCGTCCGGTGATGCCGGGCGTGCTGATCATCGAGGCGATGGCCCAGACCGCCGCGGTCCTGGTGGTCGAGACCCTGGGGCCGTCGGCCGAGGGAAAGCTGGTTTATTTCATGAGTGTCGACAGTGCCCGTTTCCGCAAGCCGGTTGGTCCCGGGGACCAGTTGGCCATTCATGTGTTCAAGGAACGCTCGCGCGGGAACGTGTGGAAGTTCCGGGCCGAGGCCAAGGTGGGCGACACCCTGATGGCCGAGGCGACCTATGCCGCCATGATTTTGGATAACTGATGCCCACGATCCATCCCACTGCCATCGTCGATGCCAAGGCCGAGATTGCCGACTCTGCCGTCATTGGTCCCTATTGCGTGGTCGGCCCGCATGTCACCCTGGGCGAGCGGGTGGAACTGCTGTCGCATGTGGTGGTCGAAGGACGAACCCGGGTGGGCGAGGGAACGCGCATCTTCCCGTTCGCTTCGATCGGTCATCAGCCGCAGGATCTCAAATATCACGGCGAGCCGTCGACCCTGGAAGTCGGCAGCAACAACCAGATCCGCGAATATGTGACCATGCAGCCGGGCACAGAAGGCGGCGGCATGGTTACCCGGGTCGGCGACAATTGCCTGTTCATGGCCAGCGCCCATGTCGCGCATGACTGTATTCTGGGCGACAATGTCATCATGGCCAACAATGCCACTCTGGCCGGGCATGTCCTGGTCGGCGACTACGCCTTTCTGGGCGGGCTGTCGGCCGTGCATCAGTTCGTCCGCATCGGCAAGCACGCCATGATCGGCGGCATGTCCGGGGTCGAAGCCGACGTCATTCCGTTCGGCATGGTCATCGGCAACCGCGCCCATCTGAATGGCCTGAACATCGTCGGGTTGCGCCGTCGCGGTTTTTCCCGCGATGAGATCCACACCCTGCGCAATGCCTATCGCCTGCTGTTCGCTCCCGAGGGCACGCTGCAGGAGCGCGTCGCCGACGTCGCCGAGCAATTCCAGAGCAATGCCGGCGTCATGGAGATCGTCGAGTTCATCCGTTCGGATTCGTCGCGGTCTTTGTGCACGCCCGGTTTCGAGGATGGCAAGTAAACTCGGCATCGTGGCCGGCGGCGGCGAGTTCCCGGGACTCGTCATCGCCGCTTGCCGCGCCGATGGCCGTCCCTTTCACGTTCTGGGGCTGACCGGCCATGCCGATCCGCAGGTGATCGGCGACGCTCCGGCCGACTGGATCAGGCTGGGCGAAGCCGGGACCGGATTCAAGCTGCTGCGCGAGGCGTGCGTCACCGAACTGGTGATGATCGGTCCGGTGCGCCGTCCCACCCTGAAAGAACTGGCTCCAGACTGGAGAACCGCGAAATTCTTCGCCAAGGTCGGCCTGAAGGCTTTGGGCGACGATGGCCTGTTGCGCGCGGTCGCCCGCGAGATCGAGGAAGAAGGCTTTCGCGTCGTCGGCATCGATGACGTGCTGAATGATTGCCTGGCCCCAGCGGCCCTGTTCGGGCGGGTCGCTCCGGATGAACAGGCGGAATCCGATATCCGCCGGGGGTGGGAGGTTGCCAAAGGGATCGGCGCCTTGGATGTCGGGCAGGCGGTCGTGGTGCAGCAGGGCATCGTCCTGGGGGTCGAAGCGGTGGAGGGAACCGATCGTCTGATCCGCCGCTGCGGCGACCTGCGCCGGGACGGACCGGGGGGGGTTCTGGTGAAGGTTCGCAAGCCCGGACAGGATCGCCGGCTGGATCTTCCGACCGTCGGCGTCACCACCGTGCGTGAGGCCGCCGCCGCCGGGTTGCGCGGCATCGTCGTTCAGGCCGGCGGCACGTTGGTTCTGGGCCGGGATGCCGTCGCCGAGGAAGCCGACCGTCTGGGGCTGTTCGTCCTGGGCCGGGAGGAGTAGGGCGATGTCCCGCCCGCTGCTGATCTATCTTATCGCCGGCGAGCCCTCGGGCGATATGCTGGGGGGGCGGCTGATGGCCGGATTGTCCGCCCGGACCGATGGAGGCGTTCGCTTTGCCGGGATCGGCGGCGCCCATATGCGGGCCGCGGGGCTGGACAGCCTGTTTCCGATGGCGGAATTGACGGTGATGGGCATCACCGAGGTTTTGCCGCGCATCCCCCGCATCCTGCGTCGCGTCAACCAGACAATTGACAACATCGGCGCCTGCCGCCCCGACGCCATCGTGACCATCGATTCCTGGGGCTTCACCGGCCGGGTCCAAAAGGCCTGCCAGACCCGCTATCCCGATATTCCACGTATTCATTACGTTGCCCCAATGGTCTGGGCGTGGAAACCGAAACGGGCGAAGAAGTTGGCCCGGGTCCTGGACCTTCTGATGACCCTGCTGCCGTTCGAGCCGCCTTATTTCCAGCGCGAGGGGTTGAACACGGTGGCCGTCGGCCATCCGGTGGTGGAAAGCGGGGCCGAGCGGGGGGATGGGGCCGCCTTCCGGGCGCGTCACGGCATTGCTGCCGAGGCTCCGGTCCTGGTGCTGCTGCCGGGCAGCCGACGCTCGGAAACCAATGCTTTGCTGCCGATTTTCCGGCAGGTTCTGGAGCGGCTGAAGGCGTGTCATCCGGGGTTGACGCTGGTGGTGCCGACCGTTGAAACGGTGGCCGCCGCCGTGAAGGATGCCGCCGGCAGCTGGCCCTATCGCACCATCGTGGTCGAGGATCTGGCCGAGAAATACGATTGTCTGGCGGCGGGAACCTGCGCCCTGGCGGCATCGGGCACGGTGGCCCTGGAACTGGCCCTGGCCGGTTTGCCGTCGGTGATCGCCTATCGTCTGTCGGCGGTGACCGCCTTCATCGCCCGGCGCCTGTTCGGGTTCCGGATCAAGTGGGCGACTTTGGTCAACATGGTGCTGGACCGGGCTGTCATGCCGGAGTTCCTGCAAGAGGATTGCCGTCCGGATTCCATCGCCGCGGCGGTCCGGGCCATGCTGGAGAACGAGGCCGACCGGGCCGAACGCCGGGTCCTGATGGCTCGGGCCATGCGGGAGATGGGATTCGGCCAGGACAGTCCCAGCGACCGTGCCGCCGAAGCCGTGCTTCGTTTTATTGCCGAAAGGAAAATTGCATGAATTTCCGCATGCTGCACACCATGATCCGCGTCGGCGACCTGGACCGCTCCATTCGTTTTTATACCGAATTGATGGGCATGACCCTGCTGCGTCGCCAGGATTACCCGGAAGGACGCTTCACCCTGGCTTTCGTCGGCTACGGGCCGGAAACCGGCAACACCGTGTTGGAACTGACCCACAACTGGGATACGCCGGCTTATGAGTTGGGCAACGGCTTCGGCCACATCGCCCTGGGCGTGTCCGACATCCACGCTGTCTGCGACGGCCTGACCGCCGCCGGAGCCAAGATCACCCGACCGCCCGGCCCGATGAAGCACGGCCGGACGGTCATCGCCTTTCTCGAGGACCCGGACGGGTACAAGATCGAGTTGATCGAACTGTCCTGAGCGGGCGAGGGGGAGATTTTCCCCCCTCTATTTGCATTCTCCGATGGATCCCTGGGCGCAGACCCGGCCGTCAACCCAGGTTGCGCCGGACAGCTTGGCATTCATCCACAGCACCTGCTTGATGCTGGCCCCCTTCAGGTTGGCTCCTTCCAGGTTGGCGCTGGACAGGTTGGTATGGTCCAGGATCGCCCCTTCCAGATTGGCGCCCTGCAGCTTGGTGGCGTGCATGTGGGCGCGGGTGAAGTTGGCCTTGCGGAAGTTTCCTCCGCGCATATAGGTCAACTGCATCAGCGCCTGCTCGAAATTGGCGCCTTCGAAATCGCCCTCGTCCAGCGTTGCCGACAGGAAGGCGCTGTCGCGGAGATCCAGTCCGCGGGCCTTGGCCTTGCGCAGGTCGCCCCAATTGCAGTTGGCCTCCGCTTCCAGCTTGCAACTGGGGTTGACGGCCCGCTCATAGGCCTGCGCCGGGGAAATCGTTCCCACCACCACCAATCCTGCCAATGCCATGCGCCAC
>Ga0172373_10005312_pt1 | contig 17725 bp, 17 predicted proteins | sample Lak10m_2_FD_114546 | JGI IMG/M metagenome (GOLD analysis project Ga0172373, IMG submission 114546) | Freshwater microbial communities from Kabuno Bay, South-Kivu, Congo - kab_092012_10m | ecosystem: Environmental > Aquatic > Freshwater > Lake | place: Democratic Republic of the Congo...
GACAATCATCAATAATGACCGTTAGAAATTGCACCCCATTTGATTGACAACGCACCTCAATCGTATTGGATGTGCATCCCGCCAATCTATCTAGCTGACCCGTTCCATGCTCAATAATATTAGTACAAACTTCGTCCACAGCAAGCTCAACGCGATACGCTTCCTGTTGTGGCATACCTGCCTTCAATGCGAGGTTTGTCACCCACTCACAAATACGTGGCACTTCTTCAATTTGCGCGTCAACCGACATGATATTCTCGAGGGTTGTTGCTAAAGCCTTAACTATTTCTTGTGAGTTACTCAAATCGTTTGGTTGCGTCCTCCACGCGATCAAACACACTTAGGAGCGTGTCTAACCCTGCCATGTTGAGCGCCTCAAACACCTGTTCAGTGGATTGAATGATACAAATTTCACGGTGAACTTGTTGCAGGGCATTGTAGCCATAAACAATTTCACGTAAGCCCGCACTGTTTATATAGTCCACACTGCTTAAATTCAGGATGATATGACGCGCGTGTTTGACCGCCTCTTGCATGGCATGACGAAACAAGATAGCGGTCACGCTGTCAATGCGCCCTGAAACAGCAAGCGTAAGGGAATTCTCAGAGGTGGCTTGAATTTCAAACTCCGTCATTCGCGTTATTCCATTCATTGTGATTAAAGATTCATCATAATCGGTATTTTGATCTGTTCTTACTTTTTCAAAAGTTTATCATTTGACTCAAGGGTAAAAACAATGTACAAGTAAGCGTTCTTCGATGAATACACAAACTGTCGTACTGTTCACCATAACCTTTGCGGTATTGCAACTAGCCGTACAACGCTCCGACCGAACCAAGAGGCGCGGTGTGCGAACTTTTTGGTTCTGGATGGTCCTACTGATTGGCGTGTATGCAGTATTTACGACGCGCTTCCTTGAGGTGCTATTGGCTTTTGTTCTAGGGGTTATCATCAGCGGATTGTACTGGATCTTAATTGGGCGATATAACCCCGTCAAAAGTAGCGAAGACATTAAAGTGCTTGGGCTAGATGATTGAGCAGAAGGCGCGGCGGACCGACCCTCTGCTCAATTGATTAGCCAATGATGTTGATCGGAATGACGTTCGGGCTTTGCATTATTAGCAAACTTGCACGCGCCGCAATTGCTTGTGCGATGTGCGTCAACGCTCGCGCCGATTCACTTTCAGCATCATACAGCACGACCGGACGACCGTAGTCCCCCCCCATCCGCACCGATGAGGCAAGTGGGACGCGCCCTAGAAATGGCACACTTAATTCCTTAGCAAGATTCTCTCCTCCACCTATGCCAAAAAATTCCCCCGCCATGTTCTCCACGATACCGATGATTGGAACGTTAAGTTGTTTGAACATTGCCACGCTCCGACGCGCATCAGAAACCGCGACATCCTGGGGTTGGGTGACGATGACAGCGCCTGTCAGCGGAAAGTGTTGTGCCAACGACAGGGGCGCATCTCCAGTGCCGGGTGGTAAATCAACCACCATGTAATCAAGTTTGCCCCAGTGAACATCATCGAAGAATTGGCGGATCGCGCTATGAAGCATCGGTCCGCGTAAGATCATGGGTCGATCAGGAGTAGTCAAAAAGCCCGTGCTCATGAGCTTGACCCCAAATGCCTTGAGGGGAACCATCTTGCCATCTTCCACCAAAGGGCGCCCCGTATCTAAACCAGTCATGGTCTGAATATTCGGGTTCAAAATGTCCGCATCAATGAGTCCGACTTCTGCTCCCATTTCTGAAAGGGCTACTGCGACGTTGGTGGCAACGGTACTTTTGCCAACTCCCCCTTTTCCACTGGCAACCGCAATTAAAATATTGGCAGGGCTTTGGGTTTGGTTAGGGAGTGAACGCCCCTTGGGCACTTCTGCGTCCCATTGAATTTCAATGGCTTGGATGCCTGCCACCTTGCCAACCACAGCGTCCTGGCACCGTTCTAAGAATACATTTTTAAGGGGGCAGGCGGGCGTGGTTAGGACAATCGTAAACTTGGCAACATCACCCTGTATGGAAAGGTTGCGAACCATGTTTAACGAGACTATATCACGATGAAGTTCTGGTTCAATCACATTGCTGAGAGCTTGCATCACAAGTGTATTTAAGTCAGACACGAGCATTCCTCCATGTTGTTCTGATGTTCGGTGGGATGATTATACTGATTGTGACCAATATTCCAGAAGGATCACCTAAGAAAAAAGCAGGCGACGATGGTCACCTGCTTTTTGGGTTTTCCTATATTCAACTTTTGCGTGGCTAGTTCTGAGATTCCTGCGAGGCACGCTTCTTCGCCAACGCTGCTTCACGCTTTGCCTTGCGTTCTTCGGGCGTAGAGGCACCGGGCGACGCAACAGGGGTTGCCGCGGGCGTGGCTTCAACAGCTTCTACTGTTGCAGAAGTAGCTGGCGTACTTACAGCAGGAGCGGTCGTTGCCGCAACTTTCTTGGCTTCGGCAGCTGCTGCTTTGCTCTTCGCCTTCAACACATCTTTATGTTCCCAACCTCCCCGTGCTTCTGCTTCTTCAGTTGCACGAGTGGGAGCGATTGAACGCCAATAGCTGAACGGCTTGTTGAGTTTGTCCTTGCCGTGAATGTGACTTCGAGTGCGATCATAACTTGCCAATTCGTAATCATGATCCATCTTGATCGAATCAAACGGACAAAACTCCGCGCAATATCCACAGTTCATACAAATATCAATATCAATGTAGAACGCTTCTGAACGTGGTATAGGGCGACCGGTCTTGGCATCATTTTCCTGTACGATCCAGATGCATTGTGGTGGGCAAACCTTTGAACAAATCCCACAAGCAGTACACCACTCCATGCCAGGATTGTCCATATCTTGGTCATTCACTACCAAGAAGGGAACAAAGCGGAAACGCTCTGGCACGGCAATCTTCTCTTCAGGATACTGAACGGTGTACGCGCCGGTTGCCTTTAACCCTTGACGCTCTTCAAAGATATCCTGATTAAAATATCTACGCCCGGCATAGCGCAAGTCTTCGATATATGTATTGATGAAGTGGGTTAATGTAACACGCAACCCTTTCAGAATACCAACACCCATGTTTGCCATCGACATTCCTCCTTGTCAACTAACGGTCAGTTTCACCCAATACGATGTCAATACTACCTAAGATCACCACAATATCTGCCACCTTTTGCCCATGTGACATGGTGCTAAAGGGAGTCAAATTGATGAAGGATGGGGCGCGGACGTGATAACGCCATGGGTTCTTCGTTCCTTTGTCGTCACCAGCAGAGACAACATAGAAGCCAAGTTCACCCTTCGGGTTTTCAACACGTCCATAAGACTCTCCAAGTGGAATGCGCGGGGTATGTTGTGAGTTACCCGCAACGCTTTGACCTTTGGTCTTCTCAAGGCGAGGGAGAATTTGTTTGAGGATGCGGATACTTTCACGCATTTCATCCAAACGAATCATGTAACGATCGTAGACATCCCCATTTTGGCGAACGCAAACATCAAAGTCTAGTTCAGGATAAATGCTATAGGGTTCCGCCCGACGAACATCATAAGGAACGCCACTGGCGCGGAGCAATGGTCCCGCCGCACTCATTGCAATTGCATCAGAAGCGGAAAGTACGCCCGTACCGATGGAGCGAGTCTTGACGATTTCGCTGTCGCTTAAGAATCTATCCAATTCATCAATGGCGCGGGGCAAGCGTTCGTTGATGAGTTCAGTCAAGTATTGCATCGTGTTGAAATCACGCACTTGATCGTTGACCATGTTCATGACGCTACGGATACGGTCGGGCAAGTCATACGCCAAACCACTAAAGCGGAAGTAGTTGCACATCATGCGTGCGCCGGTGGTTGCTTCAAAGAAATCCAGAATCTTTTCACGTTCAGCAATGGCATACAATGCTGGGGTGAAGAAGGCTCCTAAGTCATTCAGCAAGAAACCAATCGCCCAGAAGTGATTGACAATGCGCGTCAGTTCTGCCATCAAAACGCGGATGACTTGGGTGCGATAAGTGGGGGGAACGTAGCGCGATCCGTTTGAAAGCAAGTGCTCAACAGCGAGCGTATACCCAAAGTTATTGCCTAGACTACTGATGTAATCCAGACGATCGGTGAACGGCATGTTGTGCAGGTAGGTATTACGTTCTCCAATTTTTTCATGGTTGCGGTGCAAGTAACCCATCACGGGTTCCAATTTATCCACCGTTTCGCCATCGAGCGTCAGCACAATGCGGAATACGCCGTGCGTGCTTGGATGGTGTGGACCCATGTTGACAACCAATTGATCGGTCTTGATGTGGTCGTTGCTGGGCATTTCTTCAACATCAACGCCCAAACCCATACCTGAGTAGATTTGTTCTTCAGAGGTATCGGTCAGTTTACTGAGATCGAAGTCGGCGGGATAACGAACATTGCTACCATACGCATTGAGTTCTTCGGCTCGGTAAACATGCCCTGCGGGCCAACGGGAATCGAAAGGCTTATGCTCTGCTTCATAGTAGGCTTCCTTCCAATCCTTACGCATTGGAAAGCCGTCAAAGCCTTCCCAAAGCAAGATGCGGCGCAAGTTGGGATGTCCCTCAAACTGGATGCCGAACAGATCATACGCTTCGCGCTCTTGAAAATTCGCACCAGGATAGATGCTGGTGAGGGAAGGAACTTTGGCTTCTTCGCGGTCGGTCTTGGTCTTGAATACCAAAGCGGAACCACCGCTGGTTCGATAAGCGTGATACACCATCTCGAGCGGATCACCCTCTTCAATGCCAAGATAATCCACCGCGGTTGCGCTGGATAAATAATCAAAGCCCATTTCATCACGGATGACTTGGGCAACTTCTATCAGTTTGTCCTTGTCCACAACAATACCCGAATAACCCGAGCGCGAATCCAAAGAGATCGCTTGGGGGAATTTCTCTTTGAGTATGCTGATTGTGGTATCCAGATCAAGCTGTGTCAGGTCTGGTGCAAGTTGATCGGTCATCGCCTATCCTTTCGCAGCATCGCGTGCGCGTTTGCGTGCAACGGCTTCTTCACGACGTTGTTTAACAATTGTCAAGCGCTGTGCATCATCTGCTGAAATCTCGGTTGTCTCTGCCACCAACGTAGCGGCTTGTGTGGCAACCAAAACCTTCTTGGGCGCATCATCAATGAAGCGGTGCGCTGGTAACTCACGGACACCATACGACTGACCCGCTGCCGCTAACTCGGCTTGGCGACGAATAATTTCCATTTGCCGCGGATCAACAATATCGGGACCCAGAATAGGAATGGGCGTAGGTTCAGAAGGACCCACCCCATACCAAGGCACATCATCCATGTTGGCTAAAGATTGGCCATCGATCTTCTTTTGAAGCGCAATTAGCCCATGCAGCAATGCTTGTGGGGTGGGGGGGCAACCAGGAACATACACATCCACTGGAACGTACTTGTCGATGCCAGAAACGACATTGTACCCCTCTTTGAAAGGACCGCCACCACTGGCACAGGCACCCATTGCCATCACATATTTTGGCTCCGGCATTTGGTTATACAAGCGCACAATTGGAACGACCATCTTTTTGGTAACGGTGCCAGACACAATCATTAAGTCCGATTGACGCGGACTTCCGCGCATCACTTCCATTCCAAATCGACTTAAATCATATCGAGATGCCGCAGTGGCAATCATTTCAATTGCACAACATGCCAGCCCAAACAACATCGGCCACATCGAATTACGACGGCTCCAGTTATAAATCTTGCTCAGGCTTGTAATCGCTACATTGCCTTGCAAATCATCGGGAACCGGAAACTCGGTATCGTGAATCAGTTGCAGGTCCATTTAGGAATTGACCTCCTCATACCACCCAACCAAAATCGACTGTAAAATAGCGTCCTCAACATCACGAGGATCATCACCAAATTCTGGGAGCGAAATTATCATTTGATAAAGCTGATACAAACCTACAGAATCTACCATTGTGGTAGGATACGAAGCCTTGAGCGCAAGCACAATCTCAAACTCCGAATCCCAGAATAAACTCACCGCAGTAGAACCTTTTCGTAATTATACAGATTGTGACAGTTTTCCCAAACCCCTGTACCACACCAATTTTGGGTTTGTTGGGTAGGAATAACACGATGACTGTACCCTATTGAGCCGCATATTCATCAGATAGTGAGTATAGGAAAGGCATTACTGTTTGTCAATAAACATGCAGCTTACGCTATTGAAAATTGGTAACAACAGCACCCTGTAACGAAACTTGACTATGGTGAGAAAGGTTGGCAATGCCACGCTGTTGATAGGCATCGGACATGGCTTGTGCAACCGTTTTAGCATCATCTGCACGGTGGCACACCGCCAGTAAGGTCGGTCCCGCGCCCCCTATTGTGACCGAGAGCGCGCCGTGCTGAAGTGCAAACTGACGCACCTCATCAAAAAAAGGCATGAGATGTTTACGAGCTGGCTCAACAATGTGGTCAGAGGACATCGCCTGCGCAAGTGCAGGGACATCCCCACGATAAAGTGCATCGATCAGCGAAGCCACTTGCCCCGTTTGATGGACGAGCGCGCGCAGAGGAATCGTGGGGGGCAAAACAGCACGCGCTTGTGCAGTGGTAACTTCAACTTTGGGGGTCACCAATGCCAGATGGAGGTCGCTCGGAATTGGCAAGGTGCGTAGCCCGCCGATGTCTGCACGTGTAAAAAGCGTGATGCCACCGAACAAACACGGTCCTACATTATCAGGATGCCGACCCGCTACGAGTGCTTCACCGTCCAGTGCCGGCTCTAGCAAGTCCTGTCGCGTGAGAGGTTCGCCTAACAAAGCGTTGGTTGCAACTGCACCCGCAACAGCACTGGCGGCACTGCTGCCAAGTCCGCTGCCAAGTGGCAATCCTTTATGAATTTCCAACTCAATGCCCACCTCTAACCTATTGGCGAGTTGAAGCACCTTCATTGCCGCAACACTTGCTGTATTCTTGCTTGGATCAAGAGGTAGTTTACCGTGATCCCCCGTGATTTTCGTGATGGTTAAGCCTGGTTGTGTTCTACGACGTGCGACTACTATATCACCCGGAGCGGGCAGGGCGAGTCCAAGGATATCGAAACCAACGCCTAAATTTGCGACTGTGGCGGGCGCGAAGGCTTCTGCTATAGAAAATGACATGTGAACGAATTATCCTTTGTAAAAAGTAGTCTTGAAGAAGGGAACTATAGGCTATGGGTAGCATCTTACAATGTATGGATTGTGGACAACAATACCCGATTAATCAACTCATTTATACATGTGACCATTGTGGGGGCTTACTGATGTGCGGCATGACCTGGCAAGCGTCAAGCATACGATCAATCGCGAATTGTTTGATGCACGTTTAGGTTCCAACCCCAGCAAGACTCCTTATCATAGTGGAGTTTGGCGCTATAAAGAATTGGTGTATCCCGATTTGGATGAGAAGTTAATTGTCACCCGCCCCGAAGGGAACACCAACCTGTATCGCTTTTCTTCGCTACAGAATTGGGTAGGGAGCGAATGCTTATACCTCAAGCACGAGGGAGAAAATCCTACAGGTTCATTCAAAGATCGTGGCATGACAGGAGGAGTGACGCAGGCGCGCTCGTTAGGAATGAAGCAGATCGCCTGTGCCAGCACCGGAAATACCTCTGCTGCGTTGGCATCGTATGCCGCACAAGCAGGGTTACGCGGAATTGTCTTCTTTCAGAATAGCAACGTGGCAATTGGTAAACTCGCTCAAGCAGTTGCTTATGGGGCAATGTGTGTTCGTGTTGACGCAGACTTTGACCGTAATCTTGAGTTAGTACGAGAACTCTCTATAGAACTAGGCATCTACGTTTTGAACTCGATTAATCCCTTCCGTTTGGAAGGACAAAAAACGATTATGTTTGAAACGATCCAACAGCTAGACTGGAACGTTCCCGATTGGATCGTTGTGCCTGGCGGGAATTTAGGGAACTCTTCGTCGTTTGGGAAAGCATTGTGTGAATTGTTTGAGGTTGGGTTGATTGACAAGTTGCCACGTTTAGCGGTCATTCAGGCAGCGGGGGCAAGCCCACTTTATCGGGCATATCAAAATGGTTTTGAGCATTTCGAATCGATGAAAGCTCATACTGTCGCCAGTGCCATCAAGATTGGCAACCCGGTCAACTATGCCAAAGCGGTGCGTGCACTGCGTGATACCAATGGCGTGGTGGAAATGGTGACAGATCAAGAGATTATGGATGCCAAAGCGATGATTGATGCGAGTGGGATTGGTTGTGAGCCTGCATCGGCGTGTTCTTTGGCAGGAACGCGCAAACTGATTGCGGCGGGAATCATTCACCCTTCAGAGACAGTGGTGGGCATTTTAACCGGTCACGTCTTGAAAGATCCGGATGCTGTGGTGAATTACCATAGCAACACGATGGAAGATGTCGTGGCACACCACCCTAACCTGTTGCATGATGTTGGGGACGATGTTCAGCAAATCCGCACCTTGCTGAAGAGCAACTTAGCCTGAGCATTTGGAAGAACGGATGGGGGCACCCCCCATCCAAGATTACAGTTGCTCAAGTGCTTGTGCCAAGTCTGCCAAAATATCGTTGGTGTCTTCAATGCCGACAGCGAAGCGCACCAGGTTATCGGTCATTCCCAATTCAAGACGTTCGTCTAGTTCTTTGTCGTAGTAGCTCATCACAGCAGGTTGCTCAATCAGGCTTTCTACCCCACCCAAACTCGGCGCTATGAATGGAATCCGAAGGGCATCCATGAAGCGTCGTGTTGTAGCCATATCCCCACGAATCATGAAGCTAATCACTCCCCCAAAACCGCACATCTGCTGGGTAGCAATCGCGTGATCGGGGTGTGAAACCAAGCCGGGATACCAAACACGCTCAACATTGGGATGTTTTTCCAGAAACTCTGCGACCTGCTGGGCAGTGTGATTTTGCTGTTGAACCCGAATGCCGAGTGTTTTTAGCCCACGACTGAGAAGATATGCCGAGTTGGCATCAATCATTCCACCTAAGATTCCGCGCCCATCACGGATGACCCTCATTCGCCCTTGATCTGCCCCAACCAACACCCCCGCCAGAATATCATTGTGACCGCTTAGATATTTCGTGGCACTATGCACCACAAAATCAATACCAAAATCAAGTGGTTTCTGATTGATTGGGGTGGCAAAGGTGCTATCAATCATCGTCATCACTTGCTGACGACGGGCAATATCAACTAACCTGGGTAAATCAACTATTCCCAAGAAAGGATTGGTAGGACTTTCGGAAATAATAAAGCGGGTACGTTGCGGAATAATCGCGCATTCCAACGCCTCATAGTCGCCCATGGGAACCATGCTCACCTCTATATTGAAGCGCTTCAACCATTGTAGGGCAAATTGTCGAGTGCGACTATAGCAATCATCGGTCATCACCAAGTGTTGCCCGGCACGCAAAACGGTTAACAGAAGCGTCGTGATGGCGTTCATTCCACTCGGAAACAAAATAGCGTCTGCGCCATGATCCAACAGAGCTAACTTATCTTCGACATCACGGATGGTTGGGTTTCCATAACGGGCATATTCAACCCGATCTGCCCCACCCCCCCATGTCTTTTGTTCCATGTAATCTAGTAAATGTTGGGTTGTATCGAAGCGATATGTTGCAGAATGTACAATCGGGGTATGTAAAGCGTAATACGGCGAGTTCGCTGCGTTTTTTCCATGTACACTTTGTGTACTTGTACTAAAATCGTGTTCAAATTGGGATTGTAGGGAAGATTCATCCATTGTTACTTTGTCCTAACTGGAGCGTTCACATCGTTATTCATCTAAAAAGCGATGAGTAAAGTGGTGTTGCGATGGACACAACTTGCGAAATATCGTCCAAACAGCTGTGCTTGGCGGGATTGGCACCTGTCCCGTTCGCCTTCACGGGGGTTGCCGCAGCTTCATCGAGCCGAATCTCTCCACTGCTCTGGATATTGATCCAGTCGATATTCTTATTTCAAGGCAACCATAACACAGAAAGAATGTGAGAGCAAGTCATGCAACCGCGTCATCAACACGCCTTACCGAAGCAACTCACCATAGAGATTATTAGCGGTGTTGATGACGGGACCTTGTTCCGACTTGAATTACAGGGGTCTAGCCTAACTGCTACGCTTGGTCGCGACCAAGAAAATGATGTGTCACTGCCAAATGACGCTTGTGTGTCGAGGGAGCATGCCGTTCTAACATGGACTACTCAAGGTTGGCGATTGGAAGACTGCCAGAGCCGAAATGGAACCTTCATTGAAGCAGATGATTTATCTGCTCCTGATGTCTCCATCACGACTTTTCATCCTGTGCTGGTTGGAATGCCGTTCCGAATTGGAAAGACTTGGATAATCGTCCGTAACTATGCCTAGTTCGTTGCGCACCCTAACCGAAATTTTGATTGACGCACGCAAAATATCGTCCCAGCTTAACCATCGCTACTTAGGGGTGGAACATTTGATGTTGGCGTTACTCCGCACACCCAACACGGTTGTGCACACCCTCATTCAAAAACAGAGTGTATCACCAGACTACATTGCTAACTTGATCGAGCAGAAAATTGGGGTGGGAAGTGCTAGTATCTTGTGGTCAGGACTCCCCTATACACCCCGAACCCAAGTGATTCTCAACATTGCCCATGATCTTGCCCTTGAGTCTGAGCGTTGTTACAACGACATACATGAGCTAGATTTGCTTTTGGCTATCTTGATGGAGAAGGATAGCCTGATTGTGCGGATTCTGCATCGAGCAGGACTGGATACAGAATCCCTGATGAACCACGCCAGTGTTTAGAGATTGTTCAGCACGGACTGAGCAAACTCAGTGGTACTGATGTACGCCCCCCCACGTGGAGCAATGTCTGCGGTACGCGCGCCAGAGGCGAGCGTTTGCTCCACAGCGGACTCAACGGCTTGCGCTTCCTCTTCCAGCTGTAGGCTATAGCGTAAAAGCATAGCTGCGCTCAAAATCATGGCGGTTGGGTTTGCTTTGCCTTGTCCAGCAATATCAGGGGCAGAACCGTGAATCGGCTCATACAAGCCAAACGTGCTGGTTCCAATCGAGGCAGACGGCAACATTCCCAATGAACCCGCCAGTACGCTTGCCTCGTCGCTCAGGATGTCGCCGAACATGTTATCAGCAAGGATCACGTCAAAACTCGCTGGGCGAGTCATCAGGTACATGGTTGCTGCATCGACCAATATATGATCCAAAGCCACATCGTTATAGTCCTCATGTAAGTCAACGACAGTGCGTCTCCACAAGCGCATCGAAGCGAGTACGTTTGCTTTATCAATTGAGGTTAGTTTCTTTCGGCGCCCTTGCGCAGCGCGATAGGCAACCGTTGCCACACGCTCAACTTCTGCGCGAGAGTAGATCAGGGTGTCGTAGGCGTGATCCCCATCGCCCTGCTCTTGACGAGGTCCAAAATAGATGCCGCCTGTGAGTTCACGCACGAATAACATATCCACGCCCTGCAGCAATTCGGGGCGTAAAGGCGCATGCTCAACCAGTTGAGGGTAAGACTTGACCGGGCGCAGATTGGCAAACAACTCAAAGTGTTTGCGTATCTTTAGCAAGCCTTGTTCTGGGCGCACTGCAGCGGTGGGGTCGCTCCATTTAGGTCCCCCTACAGCTCCAAGCAAGATCGCGTCTGATCCTTCGCACATGTTAATCGTCTCGGTTGGTAATGGATCACCGGTTTGATCAATCGCAATCCCACCCATCAACCCTTCTTGGAAAGTGAAATCATGCCCAAACTTGCTGGCGATCTTTTGTAGGACTTCTACGGCTTTACCTGTGACTTCGGGTCCAATTCCATCTCCCGACAAAACAGCTATGGTTGCTTTCATGGTTGTATCCTTCATAAAAGTTGATATGGGTGGAATTGTGCTGAAGTTAGTCCAATTCGCTAGGTTGAATTGTTATTTTGACAACACCGCTCCAGTAGCCATCAAATGTGTTGAGCCGAAGCTGATAGTCGCCAACATCCCACCCGCGCGCAGGAATGTAGGCATCTGTTGGGGTGGTAGCGTCACCATCATCTGCATAGACGATACGCCGATTATTGGCATCCAACACTTCGATAACAGGGTCTAATAAACCTCCCTGCTCATTCGTTCCGACTGCCTTCACCGAGATTTCTGCGTTGCTTGGTTCTTCAAGATGCCAATGCAGGATCACGGGGGTTCGCCCTGGCAGGGTGATCTCTAGGGTATCCCCAAGATTAATGCTCCCTGCATCAAACGGAAGTGGGAGCGCAGTGGGGGTGGGTGGAGGCGTGGGCACCACTTGAGTGGAGATAGGGGCACAGGCAGCTAAATGGGTAGCGAGCATGAGCAACCATACCCACTCCCATTTGCCAAGAACATGCTTAAATGGTGACATTGCGAGTTGTTTCAGACGCAAGTTGGGCATCCGACTCAGCGAGATACAACCCATATTCAACGCTGTCAACCAGAGCTAACCAACTTGCACGAATGATGTCAACGCCGGCGCCTACGGTTGTCCAGGTATGCTTCCCATTGTAGGTATCAATCATCACGCGAGTTGTTGCTGCTGTGCCCTGATCGCTGTTCAAAATGCGCACTTTATAGTCAACTAATTTCAGATGGGTAACTTGTGGGTAACGTGGCAAAAGTGCCTTTCGTAACGCCAAGTCAAGCGCGTTAACTGGACCGTCACCCTCTGCAGCGGTGTGGATAACATCTCCATCAATGTCAATTTTCACGGTTGCCTCAGCAAATGCCCCACGTCCACGTCGATCTTCCACAATTGTTGTGAAATCAATTAGCTGAAAGGCGGGTTTGTAGCGAGGCATCTTGCGGTGTAAGCGAATGGCAACGGAAGCCTCCGCGCCTTCAAACACAAAGCCTTGGCTTTCAAGTTCCTTGATGTCTTCTAGGACTTCAACTGCCACTGAGCTATTAATGTCTAGCCCATATTCCTCTGCCTTGCTCAGCAGATTACCCCGCCCAGAAAGGTCAGAAATCAATATCCGCATTTCGTTACCAATCAGCATGGGATCAATATGTTGGTAACTATCAATATTTAAGCGGATAGCTGCCACATGGATTCCGCCTTTATGGGCAAAGGCACTCTTGCCTACATAGGCAAGGTGGTTGTCGGGTGCTAGGTTGGCAATTTCTGCCACAACACGTGAAACATGCGTGAGGCTACGCAGGCTATCAGCTGGAACGCAAGCATATCCCATCTTTAACTGCAAGTCACCAATGATGCTAATCAGGTTGGCATTTCCACAGCGTTCACCATAACCGTTGATTGTACCTTGAACCTGGGAGGCACCTGCTTGAACCGCCATCAAAGAGTTGGCAACCGCCAATTCGGTATCATTATGAGTGTGAATGCCTAACTGTGTGAGCGGGAACGCCTTTTTAACGGTCTCTACGAAGGTTGCCACCTCCCAAGGCATGGATCCACCGTTGGTATCACACAGCACCACCGTGTCAGCTCCCCCGTCAACCGCCGCTTGTACTGTATCTAGGGCATATTCCATATCCAGCTTTATGCCGTCAAAGAAATGTTCAGCATCGTAAATTACTTCTTTACCTATGGATTTAAGATACTGCACACTTTCAAAAATCATGCGGATATTTTCTTCGGGTGTGGTGCGTAGCACCTCCGTAACATGCAGCATGGACGTTTTGCCCACCAGCGTCACCACAGGCGTATTCGCATCAACGAGTGCCTTGATGTTATCATCCAGCTCCGGCTTGACACCTTTACGACAAGTTGAACCAAATGCAGAAATCTTGGCGTGTTGCAAGGGAAGTTGCTTTACAGCACGGAAGTAGGCCTCATCTTTTGGATTAGAACCGGGCCACCCACCTTCAATGTATGCAACTCCCAAGTTATCCAGTAATCCTGTTATTTTCAGCTTGTCATGAAGCGACAGTGAAATGCCCTCGCGTTGAGTCCCATCGCGCAGCGTGGTATCGTAGATGGCTACATGCTTGGTCATCGTACTATGCACCTGTCATGAAGATGGAGGTATCTAGCTCAATTGTGTTTTGAGCCTCATACTGTCGCACAGTTTCATCCAGACCAAGCAAGTAGCCCAACTGATCGACCCCTTGTAACAAACAGACCTTGGAGAACCCATCTATTGGAAAATCAACGGAACGTCCATCGGGCAAGGTAACAGTTTGGGCTTCTAGGTTGATGGTGATTTGTGCAGTGGGGTCTTCTTGTGCAAGGCTAATGAGCTGCTGATGGGTTGCATCATCCACCACAATGGGGAGCAATCCATTCTTGAGGGAGTTATTACGAAAAATATCGGCAAAGTAGGTGCTGATGACCGCCTTCAAGCCTGCGCCTTGAAGTGCCCAAGGGGCGTGTTCGCGTGAACTACCACAACCAAAGTTATGCCCTGCAATGAGAACACCGGCGCCTAAGTAGGCGGGATTATTCAAGACAAAATCCGTCTTGGGGGTGCCATCTTCATGATACCGCCAGTCCGCAAACGCATTCATCCCTAATCCATTCTTGTCTGTCACTTTAAGAAAACGCGCGGGGATAATTTGATCGGTGTCAATATCATTGATAGGTAACGGTGCCATGGTGCTTGTAAAAGTCGTAATCGGTTCCATTACAGTTCATTTCCTCTTCAGTTCTGAGTAGCAAAAAATTTAACGTTGTTCAAATGCAGCTTCGAGCAAACAGCTGTAAGACACGATTGCTCGAAGCGTATTTCGCACGACTGCGACTGTGTTTCCAATACAACGATGCTTTTTTCAGGCTAAAGCACACGTTAAAACAATTTGGTCAACCTCATCGGGACAAGTTTGTAGGTTGATAATGAAGTGATCGCCACCATCCAAATCGGTGTGCACCATTGCACCGTCATCATGCAGGGCTTCAGGACGACGGAACCTCCACATTCAGTCCATCCTACCTGACGATCACAACCACTTCATGCACCAGACATCCGTAAAGAATCCTAGGTTTATTCGGACTTTCTGCACCCTAATGTCCTATTCATGAATTGGCTCAAGTTCCGCCAACATGACTCGCGGATCCGTCACCACGCCGTTGATCGCCGTCGCCGCGGCAGTGAGTGGGCTTGCCAAGAAGGTGCGCCCGCCCTTCCCTTGCCGACCTTCAAAGTTGCGGTTGCTGGTTGATACAGCATATTGACCTGGAGCCAATTGGTCGCCATTCATGGCAATACACATAGAACAACCGGCTTCGCGCCATTCTGCCCCAGCTTCCTTGAAGATCACATCAAGCCCTTCGGATTCAGCTTGTTTCTTGACTTGTTGGCTACCGGGTACAACCATCATGCGAATATTTTCAGAGACCTTGCGCCCCTTCATGAATGCAGCGGCAATCCGCAAATCGCCAATGCGTGAGTTGGTACAGCTACCTAAGAACACAACATCGACGGGTTTACCCAAGAGAGATTGACCGGGTTGTAAGCCCATGTAAGTGAGGGCTTTATCTAAAGCTATCTTCTTGCTGACATCCTTTTCTCGGTCAGGGTCAGGAACGTTATCCGTGATCTTCATTCCCATGCCGGGGTTGGTGCCGTAAGTAATCATGGGGACAAGATCATGCGCGTTCAATTCGATCACTGCATCAAACTCTGCGCCTTCATCGGAAGGCAAGTCACGCCACTCAGCTACTGCCTGATCCCACTTTTCCCCCTTCGGTACAGCACGACGACCCGCCATCCACTGGAATGTGGTCTCGTCTGGCGCAACCATACCCGCACGTGCACCTCCCTCAATACTCATGTTACAGATGGTCATGCGTCCTTCCATCGTGAGAGTACGGATAGCACTACCCATATATTCAAAGACGTATCCCGTCCCCCCCCCTACGCCGATCTTGGCGATGATGGCAAGGATGATGTCTTTGGCAACAACGCCATGTTCGAGGGTTCCCTCTACTTTAATCGCCATTGTTTTGGGTTTATTTTGTAGCAAGGTTTGTGTTGCCAAGACGTGCCCCACCTCGCTTGTGCCAATCCCGAAGCCCAACGCGCCAAATGCCCCATGCGTGCTGGTGTGACTGTCCCCACAGACAATCGTCATGCCTGGTTGAGTGATGCCTTGTTCTGGTCCAATGACGTGCACAATGCCTTGATTTTCTGTGCCCAGCGCAAACAACGGAATTCCAAAATCTTGACAATTTTGTGTCAGAATATCCAACTGTTTGCTCGCCATCTCATCATAAATGGGGATGATCCCATCCGCATTTTTAGGCGTGGTTGGGGTACTATGATCCATCGTGGCGAGCGTTTGCGAGGGGCGACGCACCTTCAACCCACGCTCACGCAACAGCGTGAATGCTTGTGGAGAAGTTACCTCATGAACGAGGTGCAGATCAATGTAGAGGACAGCTGGTGTATCCGCGGTTTGGGGGCGCACCAAGTGCCGGTTCCAGATTTTTTCAAAGAGAGTTTGTGGTTGAGACCTATTCATTATACCTACCTTTACCAGATTGATTGAGCACCCCTCAAAACTAAAAAGAGCGCATTCATTTATTCAGATTTTTTGGAAAGCCCAACAGTAGCCACCGACCCCTCGGGTTTGGTCGTGCCATGCCCCAAGGCAATCAGCATACGATTTAGTGCACCCAAGTACGCCCGCACGCTTGCGACAATAATGTCATCATCCGCGCCATACCCACCGAATGAGCGATCACCCTTGTCAGAAAGAATCCGAACAGTCACCTCGCCCATCGCATCGATGCCCTCGGTCACGCTATGCACGCTATACTCTAAAAGTCGGTTGGGAGCTTTGACAATGGCATCAATTGCGCGATAAGAGGCATCGACAGGACCGCTTCCAACAGCGGCGTAAACCAACTCTTGGTCATGAATGGTATTCTTCACCTTGACCGTTGCGGTGGGTAGCCCCATTGTTCCGCACGTCACTTGAATATCTACCAACTGAAACACTTCATTCAAGCCTTGAAAGCGATCATTTACCAATGCTTCTAAGTCTGCATCCGTCACCGTCTTTTTAGAATCAGCAAGGTCTTTGAAGCGTTTGAAGATGGGTTGCAAATCCGCATCAGAAATGTCGTAGCCAAGCTCATGCAAGCGCACTTTGAGCGCATGCCGTCCACTATGCTTGCCCAACACCAAACGGCTTTGGGATAAGCCAACGGTTTCAGGCGTCATGATCTCATACGTGCTGGCGTTCTTGAGCATCCCATCTTGATGGATGCCGGCTTCATGCGCAAAAGCATTTTGACCAACGATTGCCTTATTGGGTTGAACTGACATGCTCGTATAATTGCTGACCATGCGACTGGTCTTGGTGATTTCTTGGGTGACGATGTTGGTGCGCAGGTTAAAGAATTGTGGGCGTGTATGCAACGACATCACCACTTCCTCTAAGCTGGTGTTTCCCGCACGTTCGCCGATGCCGTTGATGGTCACTTCAACTTGACGCGCCCCACCCATCACACCCGCTAAGGTATTTGCCGTTGCCAATCCCAAATCATTATGGCAATGAACAGACCAAATAACCCCACTGCCTAACCCGGCACCGGGTGTTTCTGCAATCAGTTGTTCAATGGTACGTTGCCATTCTTGCGGAACGACATAACCCACCGTATCTGGGATGTTGAGTGTGGTTGCGCCACATTCAACCGCCACTGTCAACACTTGTAGTAGGTATTGCATATCGGTTCGCCCAGCATCCATTGGACTGAACTCGACATCATTGCACAAACTTTTAGCC
>Ga0172373_10005313_pt1 | contig 17724 bp, 10 predicted proteins | sample Lak10m_2_FD_114546 | JGI IMG/M metagenome (GOLD analysis project Ga0172373, IMG submission 114546) | Freshwater microbial communities from Kabuno Bay, South-Kivu, Congo - kab_092012_10m | ecosystem: Environmental > Aquatic > Freshwater > Lake | place: Democratic Republic of the Congo...
AAAATCTCCCTATGGAGGGTGGGGGGGGCGGCTCCGGTCTCCTCTTTGTTACCTGTGGTTTAGGTGGTTTGAGTGGGGCACAACCAAAAGCTGCTAAAATCGCAGGTTTGGTTTCTATTACTTCCGAAATTAATCCTAAAGCTGTTCACACCCGTCATTCACAAGGTTGGGTTGATGAAGTATATGATAATTTAGATGCATTGATGCCTCGTGTGAGAAAAGCACAAGCTCAAAAAGAAGCTGTATCATTTGCCTATTTAGGAAATATCGTTGATTTGTGGGAACGCATTGTAAAAGAAGGGATGAAAGTTGATGTTGGTTCCGATCAAAGTTCATTGCATAATCCATGGGCTGGAGGTTATTATCCTGCAGGTTTTTCACTAGAAGAAAGCAACGAGATGATGGCCAATGACCCTGATCAATTTAAAACAGAGGTTCAAAAAACTTTAGTCAGACACATTAACGCAATTAATACTTTAACATCTAAGGGGATGTATTTTTTTGATTATGGAAATGCTTTTTTACTAGAGGTTGGTCGTGCCGGCGGAGATGTTTATAAAAATGCTAATCCGCAAAAGGGAGGTCATGTTGGTGCTACATTTCGTTACAACTCTTATGTACAAGACATTTTAGGCCCAATGTGTTTTGATTATGGTTTCGGACCATTTCGTTGGGTTTGTTCAAGTGCCAGTGAAAATGATTTACGGAAAACAGATGAGATAGCTTTAAAAGTATTAGAAGATATTTATAAAACGGCTCCAGAGGAAATAAAATCACAGTTGTACGATAATATTGTTTGGATTCGTGATGCTATGAAAAATAATTTGGTAGTAGGTTCTCAAGCTCGAATTTTGTATGCCGACAGCGAAGGTCGTGTTAAAATAGCCGAAGCCATCAATAAAGCCATAGCAAACGGAGAAATTTCTGCACCGGTTGTATTAGGACGCGATCATCATGATGTAAGTGGAACAGATTCTCCTTACCGAGAAACGTCTAATATTTATGATGGCTCAAAATTTACGGCTGATATGGCCGTGCAAAACTTTGTAGGTGATGGGTTTCGAGGAGCTACTTGGATTAGTTTACACAATGGAGGTGGAGTAGGTTGGGGCGAAGTGATAAATGGTGGCTTTGGATTGGTTTTGGATGGTAGCGAAGATGCAAAAAGACGATTAAAATCAATGCTGTTTTGGGATGTTAATAATGGTATTGCACGTCGTTCTTGGGCACGAAACAAAGAAGCTAATTTTGCGATTAAACGCGAAATGGAACGTACTCCAAATTTAAAAGTTACTTTACCCAATTTAGTAGATGAACAAATTTTAAATAATTTATTTTAACTCAAAAATTAAGTTCTATTGAGTTTCTTCGAGCGATGTCGAGATGCACAAAAGGACGAATGTTTTTTTATAATTAACTCATAATACAGATTCCTATATTCGCAGTCAATCCGTAACAACCCTCATTCGTAATAAATCATGTTTACAATAGACACACACACACACATCATTCCGAAGCATTTACCGGATTTTACCAAAAAATTTGGTTATGGAAATTTCATACAACTACATCATCATGCTCCCGGAAGAGCTTGGATGATGCAAGGGGACAAAAAATTTAGAGAAATAGTTGAAAATTGCTGGGATCCTGAGGTGCGCATTAAAGAAATGACTGAACACAAAGCTGATATGCAGGTCATTTGCACCATTCCTGTGATGTTCAGTTACGATGCTAAACCTCATGATTGTCTAGAAATTTCTGAATTTTTAAATGACGATATCGCTAATACAGTAAACAAATATCCTGATAAATTCATTGGTTTAGCCACTGTTCCTATGCAAGATACACAGTTAGCTATTCAAGAATTAGAACGTTGTATGAGTATAGGGTTTAAAGGGGTTCAAATAGGAAGTAATGTAAATAATATTAATCTAGGAGAACCTCAATTTCATGATTTTTGGGCGGCTTGCGAAAATACAAATGCTGCCGTTTTAGTTCATCCATGGCAAATGATGGGGCAGGAACACATGACTAAATATTGGCTCCCATGGTTAGTGGGTATGCCGGCAGAAATTAGTCGTGCAATTTGTTCTATGATTTTTGGTGGTATTTTTGAAAAATTCCCAAAACTAAAAGTATGCTTTGCTCATGGAGGCGGTTCTTTCCTTCCAACTATTAGTCGAATTGAACATGGATGGGAATGTCGCCCCGATTTAGTCGCTATTGATAATGAATTTAATCCTAAAAAATATTTGGGTAAATTTTGGGTTGATTCACATGTTTGTGATCACAAAATGTTGCAGTATGTTATTGATTTAGTAGGTGCTGATAAGGTAGTACAAGGTTCCGACTATCCCTTCCCTTTAGGAGAAACTGTTCCGGGAACCTTAGTTCGTGAGGCCCCGCTTTCTGATACTGAAAAAATAACAATTATGGGAACAGCGGCTAAAGCGTGGCTATCCCTTTAATTTTTTAGTCTCCACAGTCAACACAATAGTTTTTTAATACCTCATACTATGTCACACTTTACGAATCATCAGTTACGATTATTAACTTCTGCCGAAGGAAAAACCTTAAAAAAGGTTATTATCTATTTTTGGGTGAACCGCTTCAACAAAGATGCTCAAATAGATTTAATAGATAATGTAGAGTTAGTGTTTACTGACGATACTACATTTGTAATTACTTGTAATGATGAAAGTTCTGGAATCTCGATTTTGGATGATTTCAATTTTGAACATGAAAAAGAAGCACTGAAACAAGAATTTGGAGATAAAATTAAAATGATTCCTATTGATGCGTCTGGTACTTCGATGTGGAAAGATGTGATAGGAGAAACAATCGAATCATTTCAGTTAAGTAAAGAAGACGAACAATTTTTAAATGATGCCCTAATCATCAACTTTGGTGCTGAAAAAAGAAGCATTGGAATTAGTCCAAATGATGGATTAATTATTGATTATTGGGAAGATATTTAAAATAGTATGACTACAAAAAAATACAAAATTTAGTTATTTATCTATGAAAATAAATGTTTGATAGAAGAAAAAACATTATTTATTGTATAAATAAAAAAAACAATATCAGATTTAATTATAAATCCTTATTTAGAAAGATTATAAATTGCGAATTGCTTTAACAAAATTTAAAAAATAGGTTTTAAATATATAACATTCTGTTAATTTTGCACGGTAATTTTTGTCATTAAACTGTCATCAAATAGCCTAACATACACAATTAGATATAATTCTATGCATAATAATATGTCTCATTTCTCTTTAAAATCATTATTTGGCGCTGTTTTCCTATTTTTTGCTTTCTCATTTGGATTGAAAGCTCAAGATGGAGCTAAATTATTTAAGCAAAATTGTGCCGTTTGTCACGCTGTGACGGATCAAAAATTAACCGGTCCCGGATTGGCTGGAATATTCGACAGAGCTCCAAAAGGCGATTGGTTGAAAAACTGGATTTTAAACAATGAAAAGTTGATTAAAGCCGGTGATGCTTATGCTAATAAAATTTATAATGAAAATGGTAAAGCTGCCATGACGGTATTTGAAGGTCAATTGACTGACAAAGATGTTGACGCAATTTTAGCTTACATTAAAAATCCGCCGGCAGACAATGCCGCAGCAGCAGCCGGAGCTCCAGCTGCTGGTGCTGAAGAAGAAAAAGAAGAAGTAAAAGGTGGTATAGATCCACTTTATTTACTATTAGGTTCTATTGCTATTTTAGCAATTATAATAGGTTCGTTGCGCAGTGTTCGTCATTCTCTTCAAAATTCTTACAACCGCAAAGAAGGTAAAGAAGAGACAGAGGAGTTAACATTCTTAGAAGAAATTAAACAATGGATTACCGGACATCGTCGTTTGGTAGGTGTATTTGCAATTATTATAGTTTTCGGTGGAATGAAATCTTGTTGGGATGCATGTTATGATTTAGGAGTGTACTATGATTGGGAAACTCAAAAAGGTTACAAACCTGAGCAACCGATAAAATTTTCTCATAAACTACATGCAGGAGATAATGAAATAGCTTGTCAATATTGTCATAATTCGGTTGAAAAATCACGTCATGCCGGTATACCTTCTGTAAACATTTGTATGAATTGTCATAAAGGAATTCAGAAAGGTCCTCAGTATGGTGAAAAAGAGATAGCTAAAATTTATGCTGCGTCAGGTTTTGATCCTAAAACTGGTAACTATACTAATCCTCAAAATCCTATTAAATGGATTAAGGTTCATACATTGCCTGATCATGTATACTTTAATCACAAACAACACGTAGTTGTAGGAAAACAAGAATGTGCTACTTGTCATGGTGATTTGAAAAAAATGACTGTTGCAGAACAAAAAACGCCATTAACTATGAAATGGTGTATTGAGTGTCATCGTAAAACTGAAGTTGCTATGGAAGGTAATGCGTATTACGATAGAATTCACAAAGCATTAAAAGAAAAATATAAAGGGCAGTACGACGTTAAGTTTACGGTTGACAAAATCGGAGGACTTGAATGTGCTAAATGTCATTATTAATTGTTAGAAACCGGTAATTACAAGAAATATCACACATGACTATGTCGAAAAAATACTGGAAAGGTTTACCTGAGATAAATAACAGCGAGGACTTTTTACAACACAAAAACAATGAGTTTGTAGAACCATTGCCAATGGAAGAATTTCTTTCTAGCGATGATGCAAATACTAAAGGTACAAGTCGTAGGGACTTTTTGAAAATAATGGGATTTTCGACTGCTGCTGTAGCTTTAGCGGCTTGCGAAACCCCAGTTAACAAATCAATTCCTTATGTTGTAAAACCGGAAGAGGTAACTCCGGGTGTTGCCAACTTTTATGCCTCAACATTTTATGATGGGCATGATTACGCTTCAATTTTAGTTAAAACTCGAGAGGGCCGTCCTATTAAAATTGAAGGAAATGATTTGTCAAAAGTGAGTCATGGAGCTACAAGTGCTCGTGTTCAGTCTTCTGTCTTAAGTTTGTATGATGGTGCTCGTTTAAATGGCCCATTATTAAAAGGAAATCCAACTACTTGGAGTAATGTAGATTCAGCAGTGGTTAAATCACTATCAGCCGGAAGAAACATTATTTTAAGTTCTACAATTATTAGTCCTTCAACCAAGGCCGTTATTGCCGAATTTATAGCTAAATACCCAAATACCAAGCATGTTACTTATGATGCTATTTCATATTCAGCTTTAATTAAAGCTAATAAAAATGTATTTGGTAAATCAGTAGTTTCATCATATAATTTCTCTAAAGCAAAAACAATTGTAGCGATTGCTTGTGATTTCTTAGGAACATGGTTAAATCCAATTGAATTCGCAAATCAATACAGTAAAACTCGCAAAGTTAGCCGTGAAAATTTAGAAATGAGTAAACATTATCATTTCGAAGCTAACTTATCTTTAACTGGTGCTAATGCAGATGAGCGTTACATGGTTAAACCTTCTGAATTTGGTAAAGTGATTGCTTCATTGTATAACGAAGTTGCTCGTGCAACTGGTAATGCAAAAGTAGTTGAAGCTAAAGTTTCAAATCCAGATGCAGGAAAAGCAATAGCTAAAGCTGCCAAAGAACTTGTTGCTCATAAAGGAAAATCTTTAGTTGTATGTGGGTTTAATGATGAAGGAGCTCAAACATTAGTAAATGGAATTAATAAAATGTTAGATAACTACGGTAAAACCGTAGATGTTGACATGTATTTTAATTTAAAACAAGGAGACGACAAAGAGTTTATTGATTTAGTAGCAGACTTAAATGCTGGTAAAATTAATACGTTAATGACGTACAATTGTAATCCTGTTTATACTGCACCTGCGAGTTTAAAATTTGATGTAGCATATAAAAAAGCAGCTATAAAAATTTCTTTTTCTCAAAGTTTAGATGAAACATCTTTGCTAGCTGATTATGTTTGTCCAGATCACAATTTCTTAGAATCTTGGGGAGATGCTAATCCAAAAAGAGGACAATATTCGTTACAGCAACCAACTATTAGTCCTATTTATTCAGCTCCACGTTACGAAGGTACACGTCAAGTACAGGATACATTATTAAAATGGTCAGGTATTAAAGCAGATTATTTAGCATATTTACAAGGCTATTGGAATAATCATATTTTTCCTCAGCAAGGAAAATATATGGATTTTGCTTCTTTCTGGGCACATACATTACATGATGGTGTATTAAAAGTTTCAGTATTAAAAGATACAGTGATTGCACCAATGGCAAAAGATTCTTCGGGTAAACCTTTGATGGTCGGTGTTGCTGCTGTTATTAATGAAGTTGTTGCTGACTCTCTTAATGTAAATTCCTCAACAGCTCAAGATGAGACTGTAGAAAAGTTAAATTTAGCTGAAATACCTAATAATCTTCCAACTCCAGACTATCATAAAGCTTCTGTAGCTGCAACCTCTCTTAAAGGAGCAGGTCAATTTGAATTAGCAATATACGAAAAAGTAGGTTTAGGAAACGGTAATCAAAGTAACAATCCTTGGTTAATGGAGTTACCTGATCCAATTTCTAAAGTAACTTGGGATAATTATATTACAATGAATCCTGCAGACGTTGCGGCTTTAGGATTGAATGAGATGAAACGTCAGGATATTGTTGGGTCAATAGTTGATTTAACCGTTAATGGTTTAACGATAAAAGTTCCTGTTTACCCTCAACCTGGTCAAACAGCAGGTACTATCGGATTGGCATTAGGATATGGTCGTACTGCTGAATCAATGAAAGTTGCTTTTGGTGTAGGTGTTAATGCTTATTCTTTTGTAACAGTAGCAAATAATACGTTATCTAATTTTAGTTTATCTGCAAACGTTTCAAAAACTAATGAAGAGCATAAATTTGCTGCAACCCAAATTCATCACACTATAATGGGTCGTGAAGAATATTTATTGCGCGAGGTTTCGTTAAATGAATATAAGTCAAAGGATAAGGAAGTATGGAATCCAGCGGCTATGTTGCCAATGCATGGAGGAGGAAAAAAACATGTTAACGAAATTGATTTATGGGACGCACATCCTAGATTAAATCATAAATGGGGTTTAACTATAGATATGACCTCTTGTATAGGTTGTGCAGCATGCGTTGTAGCTTGTACAGTAGAAAATAACGTTCACGTGGTTGGAAAACAAGAAGTTGCAAAAACACGTGACATGCATTGGTTACGAATAGATCGTTATTATTCTTCAGATATGAGTGTTAAAAAGGCTGAAGAAGAACATATCGGTGCTAAGCAAATGTATTTGGATATGGAAAATCCGTCACTGAATCCAAAAGTGACTTTCCAACCCATGATGTGTCAGCATTGTAATCATGCGCCTTGTGAGACAGTATGTCCTGTATTGGCTACCAGTCATAGTACAGAAGGATTAAACATGATGACATATAATCGTTGTATTGGTACACGTTATTGTGCTAACAACTGTCCTTTTAAAGTACGTCGTTTCAACTGGTTTAATTATATAGAAAACGATATGTTTACCGACATTAATCCTGCACAACAAGATTTGGGTCGTATGGTATTAAATCCAGATGTTGTTGTACGTTCCCGTGGGGTTATGGAAAAATGTTCTATGTGTCAACAACGTTTACAAGCTGGTAAATTAGTAGCTAAGTCGGCTAAAGCTCCAATAGTAGACGGTTCAATAAAAACAGCTTGTCAGCAAGCTTGTCCTACTAATGCAATTATGTTTGGTGATTTGAACGACGAAGAAGCAGCTATTAATACATGGAGAAAAGATGATAAAAATTACTTCTTATTAGAAGAGGTAGGAGTTAAACCTACAGTGTCTTATCTTCTTAAGGTAAGAAATCAAGAAGAGGCTATTCATCATGCAGAACACACAGCTACTTCTACTAATCATCATGAAGAAGGTCATAAAACACAACAGCATTCTTAAATAAATATAAAATAAATATTAATTCTGAATTAAAATAATATGCACGCAGAATCACAGATAAGAGAGCCTTTAATTTTAGGTAGTAAAACTTACCGAAATATTACTGATGATATTATCGCTCCAATAGAAGGTAAGGCAAATAGACTATGGTATATATTGTTCACCATATCTGTTTTAGGTTTTATGTGGGGTATCGGATGTTTATCATACACTATAGGTGTTGGTATTGGAGCCTGGGGATCTAACAATGGTGTCGATTGGGCTTGGGATATCACAAATTTCGTTTGGTGGATTGGTATTGGTCACGCTGGAACCTTAATTTCAGCGGTTTTATTGTTATTCCGTCAAAAATGGCGTATGGCAATTAATCGTTCAGCTGAAGCGATGACTATTTTTGCTGTTTTGTGTGCTGCTATTTTCGTTACATTACACACTGGACGTCCTTGGTTAGATTACATGTTATTTCCTCTCCCTAATCAATTTGGTTCGTTGTGGCCGAACTTCAACTCTCCGTTATTATGGGACGTATTTGCAGTTTCTACTTATGCTACAGTTTCTATAGTTTTTTGGTATATTGGTTTAATTCCAGATTTTGCAATGATTAGAGACAGAGTGGTTAAACCAAAAATGAAAAAAGCATATTCTTTATTATCTTTCGGCTGGGGTGGTAATGTTAGACACTGGAGTCGTTTTGAAGAGGTATCTTTGGTTTTAGCAGGTTTATCAACTCCATTAGTATTCTCCGTTCACTCTATTGTATCTTTTGATTTCGCTACATCTGTTGTACCTGGTTGGCACACTACAATCTTTCCACCTTATTTCGTATCTGGTGCTGTATTCTCAGGTTTTGCTATGGTATTAACCTTGATGTTAGTTGTTAGAAAGGTTTATAAGTTAGAAGCATATATAACTATAAAACATGTTGAATACATGAATATTGTAATTATTGTGACAGGTTCAATTGTTGGTGTAGCTTATTTAACAGAGTTATTTGTTGCTTGGTATTCTGGTGTAGAATGGGAACAGTACGCTTTCTTAAACAGAGCCACAGGTCCTATGGCTTGGTCTTATTGGGCTATGATGACTTGCAACGTAATATCTCCTCAGTTATTTTGGTTCAAAAAATTACGTACTAATTTAGTTTTTACATTCATTTTGTCTATAGTTGTAAATATAGGTATGTGGTTTGAGCGATTTGTAATTATTGTACCAACTTTATGTCGTACATATTTACCTTCTACCTGGAATACTTATTCTCCTACTTTTGTTGATGTTGGTATTTTTGTAGGAACAATAGGAATGTTTTTCACATTGTTTTTATTATATTCTAGAACATTTCCTGTAATTGCTCAAGCAGAATTAAAATCTATTTTAAAATCTTCAGGAGAAGAACATAAAAAAGAAGCTGCAAAACACGCACATCATTAATTAGAACATAGAAATTATAAATAATAATATGGCAACTAAACAAATAATACATGGTATTTTTTCAGACGAAGTTCCTTTGTTGGAAGCTTGTAAGAAATTGCGTACATCTGGTATTCGAATAAAAGATGTATTTACTCCATTTCCTGTTCATGGAATAGATCCTATTGTAGGGGTTCCACGTACAAGAATTGCGATATGTGCTTTTATATACGGAATTACAGGTTTGTCTTTAGCAACATTGATGATGTGGTACATGATGATCAGTGATTGGCCTAATGACATTGGAGGGAAACCTAATTGGAATTATTATGTTAATATACCAGCTTTCATTCCTATTAGTTTTGAAGCAACAGTATTTTGTGCAGCTCACGGCATGTCTTTAACTTATTTATTACGTTGTTGGTTAGTTCCAGGGGCAAAAGCTAAAAATCCTGATCCTAGAACAACTGATGATAAGTTTATGATTTACTTAGAACTAAACGAAGAGCAATCTAAGAAAGCAGATGAAATACTACGTTCTACGGGAGCTGAAGAGGTAAATTACAAAGGTACTATTACAATTGAACCTAAATATTAACTAGATAAATAAAAAAATATGAACTTATCATACAAAAATCTTAAACTTATAACATGCGGCACGGTTGCAGTTATGTTAGTAGCGGGTTTTACATCATGTGGTAAAAAAGATGCGAATAGTCCTGGTTTTGAATTTATGCCAGATATGTACCGTTCCCCATCTGTTGAATATTATGGTACGCATGTAGTAAATGGCGATACAATTAATAGTGCTAAACTTCCAGTAGAAGGCTCAATAGCTAGAGGGTATATTCCTTATGTATATCCTAATACACCAGAAGGTTATGAACAAGCAGGATTATATTTGAAAAATCCAATAGCCTATTCTGAAGCAGTAGAAAAAGAAGGAGAAGTTTTATATAGTAAATTCTGTATACACTGTCATGGAGCAAATGGTGGCGGTGATGGTAAAGTTGGTGCTAAATTGCCTGGCCCTCCTCCTGCTTATGATGGCCCTTTAAAAAATTTACCTGAAGGAAAAATTTTCCATTCAATTACCTACGGTAAAAATTCTATGGGTTCTCATGCCAGTCAATTAACACAAGAAGAACGTTGGAAATTGGTTTATTTTGTTCAAAAGTTGCAAGGGCCTAAAACAGTTGTATCTGATAGTGTAAAAACAAATGTAGCAGTAGACTCAAAAAAACCTTAATTTAACGGATTTTATAATAGAACACATTATTTTAATATGAACACAGATAAATTAAATTTCGTAATACCATCAAAAGCCAGAATGACATCGTTTGCATTCATGGCTATTGGCTTAGTGTCTATCATTTGTATGTTTATGTTTGATAAGCAGCCAGATGATCATCATTATCATGCGACAAGAGCTTGGGCTAATGTATTTGCGGGTTCTTTCTTTTTTATGGCAATTGCTTTGGCCGCTTCTTTCTTTTTGGGTTTACAATATGCAGCAGAGGCTGGTTGGGCGACTACCATAAAAAGAGTTATAGAAGCTGTTACGTGGTATTTACCAGTAGGTTTATCGTTTTTATTGTTATTATTTATTTGTGGTCAAGTTCATTTACACAATATCTATCCTTGGATGACGGATGGTATTGCAACAGAAGGGTCTGAAAATTACGATTCTGTTATTGCAGGAAAAATTGGTTATTTTGGAGCTTTTTGGTGGATTCGTACACTGCTTTACATGGTAGCCTGGGTAATGTTTACCTGGAAACTACGTAAAAATTCTATTGAAGCAGATGCATTAAATGCAGAAGAATCAAAAGGATATCACTGGAAAAATGTTAAATTAAGTGCTTGGTACATGGTTGTATTTGCAGTGTCTTCATCAACTTCTGCTTGGGATTGGATTATGAGTATAGATACACATTGGTTTTCAACAATGATGGGGTGGTATATATTTGCCGGTATGTGGGTTAGTGCTTTAATTACAATAACCATTTTAATCGTTTGGTTAAAGAAAATAGGGTATTTAGAATTTGTTACAGAGAGCACTGTGCATGATATAGGTAAGTGGATGTTCGCTATTTCTTTTCTATGGACGTATTTATATTTCTCACAATTTATGCTTATATGGTATGCAGATATTCCTGAAGAAATCGTTTATTTTCAAACTCGTTGGGAATCATACAAAGCTCTTATGTGGACAGTTTTATTAGTTAATTTTGCTTTCCCTATGATTATGCTAATGAGTCGTGATTCTAAGAGAAATTATTTTTTCTTAATGTTTGTTGGTGTTATAATTTTTATAGGACATTACTTAGACATCATAATGGTTGTTATGCCTGGTACAGTTGGTCATCATTGGACAGGTTTAGGATGGATGGAACTTGGTAACTTCTTATTTTTCTTAGGACTGTTTATGTATGTCGTTTTAACTAATTTATCTAAACGTCCGTTATTAGTTAAAAATCACCCATTCTTAGAGGAAAGTGCTCATCATTCTTACTAAACTAACTTAATATAAAGATTACGAACAATAAATTTTTTTGATATGAAATTGTTAATTTTAATAGGTCTTGTACTTTTAATCATTGCCGTTCACCAATTAATGCGTGTAGTTGAACTGTCACGTCAATTTAAAAAAGGAAACGAATGGACTGTAACAGATAAAGATAATTCTTTTAATGGAAAAGCAATGCTAGCATTTGGATTTGCATTTATTGGTTTTTTCTTTTGGCAAATCAATCGTTGGGGAGATAACTCCTTACCTGCTGCGGCATCTGAACATGGTCTAAAAATTGACGCATTGTGGGATTATAATATATATTTAATCTCTTTTGTATTTATCTTAACCAATGCAGTTTTATTCTACTATGCATATAAATACAAAGGTAAAAAAGGAGTACAGGCTACATTTTTAGCTCATGACAATCGTTTAGAAATGATTTGGACTATTGTTCCTGCCGTGGTTCTTGCTTTTATTATCATTTTCGGTTTAAAATATTGGAATGATATTACTACTCGTTCTAGTGATGCTAATAAAATTACTATTGAATTGTATGCTAAGCAGTTTGATTGGACGGCTCGTTATGCAGGTAAAGACAAAGTTTTAGGTTCAACCGATTATCGTCAAATTGACGGCGGAAATTCAGTAGGTATGGATACTTTAGATGCAACGGGTTATGATGATATTTTGGTTAAAAACGAGTTTCACATACCTGTAAATAAGGAGATTGAATTCAAAATGCGTTCAAGAGATGTTATTCACTCTGCATACATGCCTCATTTCCGAGCGCAAATGAATTGCGTACCAGGTATGGTAACGACTTTCAAATTTACCCCTAATAAAACAACAGCTGAGATGCGTAAAGATCCGTACGTTATTCAATTGATGGCAGGAATTAATGAAGCGCGCGAAAAGAAAGGTGAAGAACCTGTAGAATTCGATTATACTTTATTGTGTAACAAAATTTGCGGAGCATCTCATTACAACATGCAAATGACTATAGTTGTTGATACTGAAAAAGACTACAAAGTATGGTTATCAAAACAAAAACAATTTAAGACTTTAGCTTCTAAATAAACTTTTTTAGTAAACATATTGTTATAATAAATAAATAAATACTATGGCAAACGCACAATCAATAAATTTATCAGAACACGTAGCACACCATAATCATGCGCACGATCACGATGAACATGAAGAAAGCTTTGTGAGTAAGTACATTTTTAGTATGGATCACAAAATGATTTCACGTCAATTTTTGATCACGGCTATTATTATGGCAGTTGTAGCTATGACTATGTCAATTATTTTCCGTATGCAATTAGCATGGCCGGGAGAAAAATTTGCCTTTATAAATGCTGTATTAGGTGACAAATGGGGTAAGGATGGAGTTCTTGATCCTAATATGTATTTAGCTTTAGTTACAATACATGGTACTATAATGGTATTTTTTGTGTTAACCGGTGGATTAAGTGGTACTTTTGCAAACCTATTAATTCCTTATCAAATTGGAGCTCGTGATATGGCTTCAGGTTTTTTAAATATGCTATCTTATTGGTTTTTCTTCTTATCAAGCGTAATCATGTTAGGTTCGCTATTTATTGAAGACGGTCCTGCTTCAGGTGGTTGGACAATATATCCTCCTTTATCAGCATTACCTGAGGCAATGCCTGGTTCTAAATTAGGTATGACTTTATGGTTAATATCTATGACATTATTCGTTGTTTCTTCTTTATTAGGTGGTATTAATTATATTGTTACAATAATTAATTTACGTACCAAAGGAATGAAGATGACTCGTATGCCTTTAACCATGTGGGCTCTTTTAATTACTGCAATTTTAGGTTTATTATCTTTCCCTGTTTTAGTTTCATGTGTAGTTTTATTGATTTGTGACAGGAGTTTAGGTACTAGTTTTTATTTATCAGATATTTATATCGGAGGTCGCCCTTTAGACAATGTTGGTGGTAGCCCGGTTTTATTTGAGCATTTATTTTGGTTTTTAGGTCACCCAGAGGTATATATTGTTTTGTTACCTGCCCTTGGTATTACTTCTGAAATTATTTCTACCAATTCTAGAAAGCCAATCTTTGGTTACAGAGCGATGATAGGTTCTATGTTAGCAATTGGTTTCTTATCATTTATAGTTTGGGGTCACCACATGTTTTTAACAGGTATGAATCCATTTTTAGGTTCTGTGTTCGTATTTACAACTTTACTTATTGCAATTCCTTCTGCAGTAAAAGCCTTCAACTATATTACAACTTTATGGAAAGGTAATATTCAATACACACCTGCTATGTTGTTTTCAATAGGATTAGTTTCATCTTTTGTTACTGGTGGTGTTACAGGTATTATTCTTGCAGATTCAACATTAGATATTAATGTACATGATACTTATTTTGTTGTTGCTCACTTTCATATTGTAATGGGATTGTCTGCTATATTCGGTATGTTTGCTGGTATCTATCATTGGTTTCCTAAAATGTTTTTACGCATGATGAATAAAAAAATGGGTTATGTTCATTTTTGGTTAACTTTCATTTGTGCATACGGGGTGTTTTTTCCAATGCATTTCTTAGGTTTAGCCGGTGTTCCACGAAGATATTACACTAACAGTGCTTTCCCTATGTTTGATAATTTAGTTGACATTAATGAAATTGTAACGGTTTTTGCAATTTTAGCAGCTTTAGCTCAATTTGTATTTATTTTTAATTTCTTTTACAGTATGTTTCGCGGAGAAAAAGCTCCTCAAAATCCATGGAATTCAAACACTCTTGAGTGGACTACTCCAATGGCAAATATTCATGGTAATTGGCCAGGTTCATTACCGGTTGTTCATCGCTGGGCATACGATTATAGCAAACCAGGTTCAGAGAATGATTTTATTCCACAAACTGTTCCTTTGTTAGAAGGTGAGCATGATGGAGGAGGACATTAGTATCATTAAAAAGTCTGAAAGCTCTTACGAAAGTAAGAGTTTTTTTTTGACCACATTTTAGATTATCAATTAACAGATTCATCAAAACAAACGTAGCTGTTTTTAACAATCATTTAATTGATATTTATCGTTAACTTTGCTAACTAATTAATTTATAATGAATCAACTAAAATCCTTTATTACACTGAGCTTAGCGTTTACGATTTATGTTACTGTGGCTCAAACTAAACTTTCAAATCCTAAAGTTCAACCTAAATCTAATTCGGAGAATTTAGCTAAATCATCACTTTCTAACTACGAATCTGTTTTAAATGATCCATTTAAAACGAGAATTTATACACTTAAAAATGGTCTTACGGTATATTTAAGTGTGTATAAAAATGCACCGCGTATACAAACTTATATTGCAGTGAAAGCAGGTAGTAAAAATGACCCCTCTACTGCAACAGGGCTTGCTCATTATTTAGAACATATGGTATTTAAAGGTACTGATAAATTTGGAACAAAAGATTATGCAAAAGAGTCTGTTGAAATATCTAAAATAGAAAATTTATATGAACTTTATCGTCAAACAAAAGATGAAGCACAACGTAAATCAATTTATCATCAAATAGATAGTATATCTGGAGTAGCAGCTAAATATGCAATTGCTAATGAATATGATAAAATGTTAGCATCTATTGGAGGTCAGGGTACCAATGCTTTTACTTCTTTTGATCAGACAGTTTATGTTAATGATATTCCCTCTAATCAACTTGAGAATTGGTTGAAAATAGAAGCAGAACGTTACCGTAAACCGGTATTAAGATTGTTTCATACAGAATTAGAGGCTGTGTATGAAGAAAAAAATAGAAGCTTAGATGATGATCAAAGTAAAGTTTGGGAGGCATTGTTTTCAGGATTATTCACTCAGCATAATTATGGTAAACAAACAACAATTGGCACCATTGAGCACTTAAAGAATCCTTCAATGAAGGAAATTATCAAATATTTTAATGCTAATTATGTACCTAACAACATGGCTATATGTTTAAGTGGTGATTTTGATCCAGACGTTACTATTAAACTCATAGAAAAATATTTCGGTTCAATGCAACCAAAAGCTATATCACCATATCAATTTGAGACTGAGAATTTAATTTCAAATAAAATAATAAAAAATGTAGTTGGACCAGATGCCGCTAATTTAGCTATGGCTTGGAGATTTAAAGGTGCAGGAAGCAAAGAAGCAGAAATGATTACATTGATAAATTCATTGTTAAGTAATGGCAGAGCTGGTATGTTTGATTTGAATTTAAATCAACAGCAAAAAGTCTTAAGTAGTGGTGCCTACGCATACGTATTGAAGGATTATTCGATGCAAATTTTATTTGCAGAACCTAAAGAAGGCCAAACTTTAGAAGATGTAGAAAAAATGATACTAAATCAATTAGCATTATTAAAAAAAGGAGATTTTCCGGATTGGTTACTTAGTGCTGTTGTAACTGATTTAAAACTACAAAAAACTAAAGAGTTAGAAAACAACCAATCAAGAGCTATGACATTTGTGAATGCATTTGTAAATGATATGAAATGGAAAGACGTAGTTGGAGAAATGGATCGTTTAGCAAAAATTACCAAGCAAGAAATTATTGATTTTGCTAAAAATTATTTTAATGATAATAATTATGTAGTAGTTTACAAACATACTGGCGAAGATACAACAATCCAAAAAGTTATAAAACCACAAATCACACCTGTAGAAGTTAATAGGGATGAGCAATCACCTTTTGTGAAAAATATTTTATCCGGTAAGTTCTCCGAAATAAAACCAAAATTTATTGATTATGAAAAAGACCTAGTAAAAACGTCGATGAATGCCAATATACCGATTTTGTATAGTCAAAATAAAGAAAATCAACTGTTTGATTTATATTATGCATTTGATATGGGAAGTAATCATGATAAATTATTACCAATAGCTATTGAATATATTCCTTATTTGGGAACAAGCAAACTCAGTCCGGCAGAAGTGCAGCAAGAGTTTTATAAATTAGGTTGTTCATTCAATGTATTTAATTCTGAAACTCAAACATGGGTTAGTCTTTCTGGATTAAATGAAAATTTTGAAAAAGCCACCAAATTATTTGAGAGTTTACTTGACGATCCAAAAATAGATGAAGTGACACTTAAAAATTTGGTTTCGGATATTTTAAAAAAACGAGAGGATGCTAAACAAGACAAACGAACCATTTTAAATAAAATGATGGTTAATTATGCTAAATACGGTTCTTTAAATCCGGCGACTAATTTTTTAAATGAAGATGAATTGAATAAGCTGCAATCACAACAAGTTTCTGACTTCATTAAATCTCTAAAAAATCATCAACATCGCATTTTATATTATGGTCCAAGATTAGTTGGAGACATTAAAGAAATTTTAAACAAAGAACATGTTATTTCATCAGCAGGATTGAAACCTATTTTATCAGAAATTAAATTTCAAACGCAACCATTTTCAAATTCAGTTTACGTGGTGGATTTTGATATGAAACAAGCAGAAATTATCATTTTGACTGAAGGAGAAAAATATGATGCTAAAAATATACCGTTAATAAATTTGTATAATGAATATTTTGGCGGAGGAATGAGTTCAGTTGTATTTCAAGATTTACGAGAATCAAAGGCTTTAGCGTATTCTTGCTATTCTTCTTATAGAATGCCTAAAGAGCCTCAATTACCATTTTATAATTTGTCTTATATAGGTTCTCAGGCTGATAAATTACCTGAAGCTTTGGCAGGTATGATGAATTTATTAAATGATATACCTAAATCAGAAATATCTTTTGGAGCAGCAAAAGAAGCTATGTTGCAAAACATAAAAACTGAACGAATTAACAAATCCGAAATACTATTTAATAATATAAATGCAGATAAGTTTGGATTAAAAACGGATAT